>OGQC01001078.1_pt1 | contig 12308 bp, 12 predicted proteins | sample 1553081 | NCBI WGS metagenome assembly OGQC01 (sample SAMEA2580267, study PRJEB22360) | human gut metagenome | biome: human gut; feature: human-associated habitat; material: faeces | place: Denmark | collected 2008/2010
CGGACGCGGACGCCGCCCCCCTTGGTGGGGGCGCCGCCCCCCGCCTGCGGGTCCCGCACGCCCCGAAGGCGGGTAGTGCGGAAATCTATGATGACACCCGGCTCGGAGGTCAGCCTACCGGTGATGTTGATGAGCCGGATGTTCCCCACATTGGAATTGAATTTGCCCTTCAGGGATTCCAGCCATTCCGCCTCGGTGCCGGTAAATCCGTTGTTCTGGGCGATCTCATAAGCAGACGCACCGTCAAATTCCCCGCTTTCCTTTGCCTGCGCCAGCGCGGTATCCACGGCCTCGTCCAGCGGCGGGATCGTCACCGCCTCGACCTGAGAGACAATGCCATGCCCGTTCACCCCGGATACCTTCAAAAACTGCCCGATCTCGGCGTTTTGGGGAGCGTTGAGCAGCCCGTCATAGCAGAAATAATCCTCCGATTCCAGCCCGCCGGGAATCGCCCCGTGAACCTGAAACAGAATGTGAAACGTGCTGACTCTGGCGTCCCCCTGCGTCAGCACCACGGAGAGTATCCCGTTTCCCGGACAGGACAGCACCTGCGGCGCAAGCTCCACCGTCAGCACGTTCCCGGACGCCGACCACGCAGGGCTGCCGTCTGGCAGAGAATCGTACTCCCCGCCGGTGCCGTCGGGCTTCCGGAATCGAACCGCCGCGTGGACGTCCTCGGGAATTTCCCAGCTTTCCCCGCCGCAGAGGAGGGACAGCTCCAGCTGCCGGGCGTACTGGTCGCCCTCCACCATGTCCACCCGGGGCATGACCGCCTGTCCGGACAGGTCTATTTCCAATTTGTGTTTGACATACATCATGTCAACCCCCTTTCGCCCGAAGGGGGAAAAACGAAGTCCGTTGCACAAAAGAAAGCAACGCAGCGGAAAAAATCCGTCTGCGCTGCTCAAAATACCATATCAATCAGCCGTTTTTACACTCTGAACGGCGTTTTTTCTGTTCATGGGATTCCACTTTCCGCTGATGTAATACCCGGCAAACAGGAGGAACAGCAGCAGGTTATGGGCGATCATGCACGCCCACGCGGACACCAGCCCCATCCCCAGCAGCTGGGTGCAGATAAACGTGCCCACAATGCGCACGCCCCACATGCCCGCGATGCTGCAGACAAAGGGCATCATAGTGTTCCCCATGCCCTGCATCATGCCCTCGACAATGATGGACACGCCGTAAAACGGCTCGGACACCGCCACCATCCGCAGAACCGTGACCCCGAGTGCGATCACCTGAGCGTCTCTGGAAAACAACCGCATCATGTTGGGCGCGAACAGAAACAGCAGCGACCCGGAGACGATCATCAGACTGACCTCGATAAACAGAATCATCCGCCCCAGCTCCTTGACCCGCCGGTTGTCCCCCGCCCCCAGCGTCGCCGCCGCAGTCTGCATCCCGTATCCGGGAATGTAAAACGCGGATTCCACCGTGTTGGCGATCGTGTGGGCAGCGGTAGCGATCTCGCCCAGAGAATTGATCATCGACGCAAAGGCCACATATCCCAGAGAAGTTCCGAAGCGCTGCAAGGCGTTGGGCAGCGCCACCCGCAGGCAGGGCTTCAGCACATCCCAGTCCGGCCGCAGTTTCTGCCCCTTGGGAGACAGCAGCGGGTGCCGCCAGAGCACCACGGTGATGCACACGCCGCCGATCACGAAGGAAATGGCGCTTGCCACAGCCGCGCCGATGACGCCCCATCCCGCGCCGAAGACGGTCATGCCCCACACCTGCCGCGTGGGATAGATGAGCAGAAAGTTAAGGACAACATTGACCCCGTTCACCAGAAAACCGACCCGCATGGGCGTTTTGGCGTCCCCTGCCGAACGAAGCAGCGTACCGAAAATCGTAATGGCCGCCCGGGCCAGCATGGGGGTGTACAGAATGAAAAAGTATTGGGCAGCCAAGTCCTGAATGGCCGGGTCAACCTGCATCCACACCGGCACCTTGCTGCTCAGCGCCAGCATCAGCACAGTAAAAAACGTGCCGCAGACCAGAACCGCCAGCACCGCCTGAGACGAGGCTTTCCCCGCCCGCTTCGTATCCCCCGCCCCGCAGGCCTGAGACACGAAGGACAGAAAGCCCACGCCAATGGCGGCAACGGTGCTGCCGATCAGCCAGTTGACCGTGCTGGTAGCGCCCACCGCCGCAGTCGCCTGCGTACCGATTGCGCCGACCATAGCGGTGTCGATATACTGCACCGCCGTCTGCATCAGCTCTTCCAGCATAGTCGGCCACGCCAGCGTCAGAATGGTCGACACCATCCCCCACGGAAGAAAAGAACGCTTCGTTTTTTCCATGAAATCCTCACATCATTTTTTCTGTATTATCCAACAAATATCCCCAAATGTCAACTCTGTACGACATTTTCCACACGAGGCAAAAGCATAAAAATAGGAAGTCCGAAGACCTCCTATTACTCGTTATCGTGGCTCATCGCTTTCAGCATCTGGATAGCCGCAGCCTTCTGACTCGGCGTCAGGCAGACCCAGCAGTCAAACAGCTCTTTCATATCCGGGGTCAGCTCCACCATATCGGTGTCCGCAAAAAACTGGGACATGGTGATGCCGAATCCCTTGCAGATCGTCTCAAGGGTTGCAATGGAGGGAACAGTATTTCTTCTGAAAATATTTCCGATGGTGGACTGTGCCAGACCGCATTCCTTTGAAAGCTTATACTCCGTCCAACCACGTTCCCGCAATAACTGCTGAAGCCGCGCGTGCGTATCCATAGCATCACAACCTTTCTCATCTTTCAATGTCCGCCGCTGAAATGCAAAAGGAAACCGGACATCAATCGCGGTACGCATCATACCGAAATTGCTGTCCGGTTTTGAAAGTAAAGACCTATTTTGATACCAAATGCACACGGCACTGACCTTTTATTAAAAGGTTCACCCACCATTAAAAGGTGTAGGAATAATTAAAAGGTTCAATCCGAAAAATACTCATCTACAATTGCATTCAATTGCGCGGCAATTTCCGAGAAATCTCTATTCAGGTCAAGCGTTTTTACGCTGATTTTGTTTCCGCTCATTCTGTAGCTGTTGTTCGGCTGAATGGCTTCGTCAGTTGCGGCATACAGGAGCATACCGGAAACCGTATGCGGTTGAGTTCCGAACTCTGTGTCTTTGTTTTTCACATAAGTGAAAATCTGATATAGATTCCCAGAGTGTAAGGTGTGGACATCGTACTGAGCCTGCGTTGTATGAGTGTAATACTTGGCATCTATAATCAACACAGTGCTTCCTTGGGTCAGCATGATGTCACTCTGCATTACCGGAAGCATTGTGCCGATGCCGTCATCTAATGCCCACGGAATTTGAGATGCCGTTGCAGTCACCTGCGGGCACTCCTTGGTGTAATACTCAAGGATGAACTTCTCATAAAGGCGATTCATGCGCTGTTCGTCAATAAAAGAAGCTAACCGATATTCGCCGGAGTCCGTTGTCAACAGCATTCCTTCAAGAATCAGCTGACAAAGACTGATGAGCATACGATAGGTGTTGTTGTTACGCTGGAATCGGATGGCAGACCAACGTATTGTAGACGGGTCTATGGTGTCAACATTCGAAAAGAACAACATTTCCTTCTTCAAATCGCTCTTATACTCCTGACTCACTCTTGCATGGCGGAGCAGAAGCATAACAGTTGTTTTCAGAATCTTATTCAGAAGGTTGTTTTCTGAAAGCTCATCATACTCGCAGGTCAATACCCGCTTTCTAGCGAGACGGTTCTGTATGGTCCCCGGCATATCGATTTTGCCACGAACAACGGCTACATCTTCTTTGCGATTCAGATACTCACGATATAAGCCCTGCTTCAACTGCCGACCTATGCCCTTGGCGAGGATGGCTGCAAACAGATTGTGTATGTTTTCAAACTCTTCGGTAGCAACATCCTCATATCCGCCTTGATTGAGCGTCGTGAAGGCATACGAAAGCATATAGTATATGTTTTTGATGAAGATGCTTTTATCCTTAATCATTGAAACACACCCTGCAGAATATTTTCCCAACGCTGGAGTTTGTTCGGATCATCAAACCAGTATTCGCTGAGCATTGGCAGAATATCATAATCAACGATGGAGTGCATCCACTCGTGTGTACAAATATCCCTGCCGCAGAAATAGCTGTGTCCAATGCAGAATCCCTTACCCAGAGATTTATCAAGTGCAATTTCATGATTCAGGTCTTTTACCTTGGATATCAGCTCATTCAGCGTTTCGTTGTTCAAGCTGTTCTGGTAATGGATAAATCCTTCGGAATCAAATCCCGGCTCCACCTCAAAGAAGCTAAATCGACGGCGCAGAGCGTAGTCAATCATCGCAAGGCTGCGGTCTGCCGTGTTCATCATGCCGATGATATACAGATTTTTGGGAACAGAGAAAGCGCGACCTAAATTCCATGTGCTGTTTTCCATTGACCGACTGACGGATGCGGCGAAGTACAGCGATTTGAAAAAGCTGGTCAACGCCATCTTCCCGTATTTTGACACTAAGGCGCTCGATGCCGCCAGATTCTTCTTCGGAACAAAAGCACCGCAGGTCGATGTCTTTGACGGGCCGATGATGCTGACAACTTTCCTTACTGATGATGATTTCGACGCAAATATGGACTCCGGCAGCTACGGCAGCATCATTATTCCCGAAGGAAGCCGCAACGCCACCATGTCACACTATGCCGGGCGTATTCTGAAACGCTTCGGAAATACCGATGAGGCGCGCAAGCATTTTACAGAGGTCGCCGCCTGCTGTCATCCGCCCTTGGAACTGGACAGTATCTGGCGCAGCGCACAGCGGTTTTACGGAAAAGTCTCCGCACAGGACGGCTACATTCCGCCGGAGCAATATAACCAGGAGCTTAAGCTGAAGCCGACCGACTATTCCGATGTAGGACAGGCCACCGTGCTTTCAAGGGAATACGAGGCAAAGCTCCGCTATACGCCGTCTACCGATTTTCTCGTGTACAACGGCGGCTTTGGGGAAGAGCCCAAGCCAAAGGCGCAGGCGGTGGCGCAGGAATTGACGACCCGCCAGCTTGAGGAGGCGGAGGCCGAAATCAGAAAAACCACCGATGAGATGATGAAAAACGGTGCTTGGGAACTGCTGGCATCGATGGGTCCCAAGAAAGCAGCCGCGGCCTTTAATTCGGAACAGGCGCGGTCTTTTCAGAAATATGAGAATGCCACGACCTACCGCAACTACGCCATCAAGCGCCGTGACTCCAAATACATCTCCGCTGCATTAAAAGAGTCGCACCCCATGCTGGAGATCGACCAGCGGCAGTTGGATTCGGATGAGTTTCTGCTGAATACCCCGACCTCTACTTACGACCTCCGTCTGGGGCTTGTATCCGCACGGGAACATACAGCGACGGATTTCATCACCAAGCAAACCACCGTTGACCCGGCCGATGAAGGCATGGATATCTGGCAGGACGCCTTGGAAACATTCTTCTGCGACGATGCGGACCTAATTCGCTATGTGCAGGAGATTGCAGGCTTGTCCGCCATCGGGAAAGTGTGTGTCGAAGCCTTGATTATTGCTTACGGCGAAGGACGAAACGGTAAATCCACCTTCTGGAACACGCTTTCCCGCGTACTCGGCACCTACAGCGGAAATATGTCTGCCGATACGCTGACCGTGGGCTGCAAGCGAAATGTGAAGCCGGAACTGGCCGAGGCTAAGGGCAAGCGGCTGATTATCGCAGCGGAACTAGAGGAAGGTATGCGGCTGAGCACTTCCAACGTGAAGCAGCTGTGCTCCACGGACGAAATCTACGCCGAAAAGAAGTACAAAGATCCCTTCAGCTATGTACCGAGCCATACGCTGGTCCTCTATACCAACCATCTGCCGAAGGTCGGCGCAATCGATGCCGGTACCTGGCGGAGGCTGATTGTGATCCCTTTCAATGCAAAAATCGAGGGAAAATCCGACGTCAAGAATTATGCCGATTTCCTGTTCGAGAAGGCCGGTGGCGCAATCCTGAAATGGATCATGGTCGGTGCAAAGCGTGTGATCGACAACGACTATCATATCATCAAGCCTGCCGTGGTGGAGGAAGCCATCAAAAAATATAAAGACAACAACGACTGGCTCTCGCAGTTTCTGGACGAATGCTGCGAGGTTGGCGACGCTTTCTCCGCGAAATCCGGCGATGTCTACAACGCATACCGCAGTTATTGTGCGCAGGTGGGCGACTATGTTCGCAGTACGACAGATTTCTACACTGCTCTGGAATGCGCCGGTTTTGAGAGGAAAAGAAGCAAATCCGCACGGATGCTTTTCGGCCTGCAGCTTAAGTCGGATTTCCTGGATTGAGCATAGGGTGACGGTCGATGACACTCTCTACAGAAACTTCTCTTATAGCCTTAAAAAAACAAGTCCTAAGAGAAGTTGAGGAATAATTAAAATGTGCACACCTTTTTTGCCGAAAATGCACACCCCCGACTAAAATCTGCACACCCCTCGACCTTTCGTTAAAAAGTGTTATGGGAGAAAACGCAAAAGGCTCCGCAGCGACCGTTTCCGGAACGCCACGAAGCCTTATATCGTTAAAAAGTATCGAAAAGCCTTGCAAATCAAGGACTTTGCAAAAAGAAACTGGACACCAATCAAGATACGCATTGTATCAAAATTGGTGTCCAGTTATGGTGGGCGAGGCGGGACTTGAACCCGCACGTCCGCAGTGAACACTAGAACCTGAATCTAGCGAGTCTACCAATTCCACCACTCGCCCATATCTGCCTGCCGTTTTCCCTCAGCGCTCGGATATCGTATCACAGCAGGCGAAATTTGTCAACAATTATTTGTCAATCCTTGTAATAGAGCATACAGTGGCAATAGCCCTTGAAATTCGGGTCTGCGATCTGCTCCCGGAATTCCTTACAGATGCACTTATTGTCCTCCGTCCGCTCCAGCCGACAGGGGCAGTAGCCTCCCGTGCGCTTCAAACCTTCCCGAATGGTTTTTACCAGTTCCTTGTCATCATTGAGCCGAACCGCCATCATCCGACACTTCCTTTCAGGGAACATTATAAATCGGCAAAAACCGCTTGTCAACAGAATTCAAACAGCCTTTCCAGATAGCCGCACGGAACAAATTCCCCGGCACGCGCCATGGCCAGAATCGTTTCCCTGTCCGCGTACATTTTGTCCACTCCTCACAGCTCTTTCTTCATACAGTCCGGCATAATTTCCACATACCCATGCTTCGGGTAAAAGCGCCGTGATGCGCCGTACTCCTTACCACCCAAGTGAACAAGCACCGCCGTTTTCCCCTGTGCTTTGGCATAGCCCTCCGCCACGGCCAGCAGCGCAGAGCCTATCCCCTGCCGCTTCCGCGCGGCCTTGACGTACAAACGATGCAGCACAACGTCGGAAGAGTTCTCCACGGAATTGTACCCCACGCACCCGACGACCCGGTCACGCTCATCCAGTGCCAGCCAGAACATATCTCCCCTATCCAGATACGCCCCCTGAATGTCCAGAAGGTCATCATTCAGCCGCAGCACCCGCCCAAGGGCGTCCTTCGCTTCCAGAACCATGAAAATCATGTCATCCCGGTATTTTTCCTGATAAGGAATGATCTGCATTTCGCACCTCCACGCGCCGCGTCAAGTCAAAAATACAGCCCACCGCGCCTGCAATGAGCTGTATTTTATGATAGCAATTCAAATCACTAACTGTTTTCTCAACTATTCTTTCAATTCGCCGCCACAGTTAATACGTAGTCCCTCTGGTGGACAATAGCCCGATATATATTTTTTATTTTCAGAAATAAAGTCAATCAGCCATTTTCTTACATTGGCAACACCTATTAGCTCTGTTTCGTTCTGATACGAAAATTTTGGTGTTGAGTAATCTTCTACTAAAGTCCATACACCCTTATATTTGTTCAACGTAATAATTTCGTGATAATGAGACATATCGCCCTTATTCTTAATCCAAAGTCTCAACTTCTCCACTTCAAAGTCTGTGCCTCTCAATACAATGTCGCTCTTAATTTTCAAGCCATTTCTCAAGCTGTTTATTATCACTAAGTTGCCCGTCATTGAAGCAAATCCAACCTTGCTCGCAGCATCTTGATTCATATGACTAGTCTCCTTCCAGTACTGCCAAGTCGAAACCATCATTTATCTTCTGTTTTTGCCTCAGCCATGACTCAAATTCGGCAAAACATCAACATATATCTTTGAGCCTTAACCGCGACAAAAGGGTTGCGAATGTCCATTTCTAAGCTATTCTTCCAACTCGCTGCCGCAGTTAATATGTAATCCTCCCGGCGGAATCAAACGGCCACCAGCTATATACTCTTTATTTACAGACATAAAATCAATAAGCCATTCTCTTATGTTTGTGACACCTACCAGCTTCGTTTCATTCCAATAGGAATATCCCGGCACCACATAGCTTTCCTTTAAAACCCAATCACCATTTACTTCTCTGTCCAAAGAAATAATCTCGTGATAACGAGACATATCACCATATTTAATCCAAAGCCTCAGCGTCTCCACTTCAAAGTCTGCGCCTCTTAATGTAATGTCACTATCTATTCTTAAGTTATCTCCTATCATTAAGTCGCTATTTAACATTGATGCGAAGTCAAACATGTCTACAGCATCTTGATTCATGTATTCAGTCTCCTTCCAATTTTGCCTCAGCCATGGCTCAAATTCCTCAAAACACCAGCATATATCTAACTATGATAAAAGGGTTTGCGAAAGACCTCGCAAACCCTCTCCGCAACCAGCCGAATCAACAAAATATCTTTTCGGCTCTGCTTTCTTGGCGGAGTGAGAGGGATTTGAACCCTCGCGCGCTTTTTAGACGCCTACTCCCTTAGCAGGGGAGCCCCTTCGGCCTCTTGGGTATCACTCCGAATAAAAAGAAAACTATTCACTTGATTGCCAAAGTATTCTAGCATATGGCAGAATGTTTGTCAAGCACTAATCTCGCCCCTGCACCAAAGCTCTTGACAATTTTCCCTCTGGATGATATATTTTATGAAGTCTGGAGAGATGTCCGAGCGGTTTAAGGAGCCAGTCTTGAAAACTGGTGATGGGGCAACCCACCGTGGGTTCGAATCCCACTCTCTCCGCCACTTACTCCACCGCAATTCTATCGGAATTGCGGTGGTTTTTCTGCGTCAGCGCAAACCTGTCGGTCAGGCGTTGACAAACGCCCTCCGAACGATTACAATAGACAAAAATTACATTATGAGGTGATTTCTCATGGATTCCAAGCTGCGCCCCGAAACACTGTGCATTCAGGCCGGTTATACGCCCAAAAACGGCGAGCCCCGCCAGATCCCCATCGTCCAGAGTACCACATTCAAGTACGACACCTCCGAGGATATGGGAAAGCTCTTTGATCTGGAAGCCGAGGGCTATTTCTACTCCCGTCTGGCAAATCCCACCTGCGACGCCGTCGCCGCCAAGATCTGCGCGCTGGAGGGCGGCACCGCCGCCATGCTCACCGGTTCCGGCCAGGCAGCCAACTTCATGGCGGTGTTCAACATCGCCGGATGCGGCGATCACATCGTTGCCAGCTCCGCCATCTACGGCGGCAGCTTCAACCTTTTCTCCGTCACCATGAAGAAAATGGGTCTGGAAACCACCTTTATCGACCCGGACTGCACCGAGGAAGAACTGAACGCCGCCTTCCGTCCCAACACCAAAGCCGTGTTCGGCGAGACCATTGCCAACCCCGCCCTGACGGTGCTGGACATTGAGAAATTCGCCAAGGCCGCCCATGCCCACGGCGTTCCCCTCATTGTGGACAACACCTTCGCCACCCCCATCAACTGCCAGCCCTTCCGGTGGGGCGCGGATATCGTCACCCACTCCACCACCAAATACATGGACGGTCACGCCTCCGCTCTGGGCGGCGCCATCGTGGACAGCGGCAAGTTCGACTGGACGGCCTACCCGGACAAGTTCCCCGGCCTGTGTACCCCTGACGACAGCTACCACGGCGTCACCTACACCCAGCGCTTCGGTCTCGGCGGCGCGTTCATCACCAAGTGTACCGCCCAGCTGATGCGGGACTTTGGCTGCGTCCAGTCCCCCCAGAGCGCGTTCCTGCTGAATCTGGGGTTGGAAAGTCTGCCCTTCCGCATGAAGCAGCACTGCGCCAACGCCCAGGCCGTGGCGGAATATCTGCAAGGTCACGAGAAGGTCAAGTGGGTAAAGTACGCCGGGTTGAAGGGCGACAAGTATTACGATCTCGCCCATAAGTATATGCCGAACGGCACCTGCGGCGTCATTTCCTTTGGATTAAAAGGCGGACGCAAGGCGGCGGAAGAAATGATGGCAGCCGAGACCTTCATGAAGCACCTGAAACTGGGTGCCATCGAGACCCACGTAGCCGATTCCCACACCTGCTGCCTGCACCCCGCTTCCTCCACCCACCGTCAGATGACCGACGCGGAGCTGGACGCCGCCGGTGTCGGTGCCGACCTCATCCGTCTGAGCTGCGGTCTGGAAAACGCCCAGGATCTTATCGAGGACATCGCCCAGGCATTGGAGAACGTGTAATCAGGAGGAAAGCGTATGCCCATTCAGATTCCCAACGACCTGCCGGCAGCGGGCATTCTGCAGCAGGAAAACATTTTCGTTATGCGAAAGACCCGGGCAGAGACCCAGCACATCCGCCCTCTGGAAATCGTGCTGTTGAATCTCATGCCAACGAAAATCGTCACGGAGACCCAGCTCAGCCGTCTGCTCGGCAATACGCCCCTGCAGGTGCATCTGGAGCTGATGATGGTCTCCTCCCACCGCTCCAAAAATACCCCGCAGGAGCATCTGCTGAATTTCTATAAAACCTTCGACGAACTGAAGGATCGGAAATTCGACGGTATGGTGATCACCGGCGCGCCGGTGGAGCAGATGCCCTTTGAAGAGGTGGACTACTGGCCGGAGCTGTGCCAGATCATGGAGTGGAGCAAAACCAACGTCCATTCCACCTTCCACATCTGCTGGGGCGCACAGGCGGGACTTTACTACCACTACGGCATTCAGAAAAAAGCCCTCCCGGAAAAGCTGTTCGGCGTGTACCCCCATCACGCGGACTACAAGCGTGCCATTCTGCTCCGGGGCTTCGACGACGAATTCTGGATTCCCCACTCCCGGCACACCACTGTGGAGCGTGCCGATATCGAGGCCGTTCCCGGCCTGAAAATTCTGGCTTCCTCTCCGGACGCCGGAGTCTACGCCGCCATGAACAAGGAAGGCCGTCAGATTTTCGTCACCGGCCACGCCGAGTACGATGCGGACACGCTGGAAAAGGAATACCTCCGGGACAAAGCGCAGGGTCTGCCCATCCACGTCCCGGCGAACTACTATCCCAACGACGATGACACCCAGCGCCCCGTCGTCCGCTGGCGGGGACACGCCCATCTGCTGTTCAGCAACTGGCTGAACTACTTTGTTTATCAGGAAACACCTTACAACATCAATGATATTAAATGATAAAGCAGCGTAAAATAGAACTTCTCGCTCCGGCGAAAAACCTGGAATGTGGTATTGAAGCTATCAACCATGGTGCAGATGCTGTATATATCGGTGCTCCGAAATTCGGTGCCCGTGCGGCAGCTGTGAACTCATTGGAAGATATTGAAGCATTGGTGCAGCATGCCCATTTGTATCATGCACGTATTTATGTCACGGTCAATACGATTCTGAAAGAAGAGGAACTGGAAGAGACGGAAGAGATGATTCATGCCCTGTATGGGATAGGTGTGGATGCTCTGATTGTGCAGGATATGGGAATTACGAAACTGAATCTTCCTCCGATTCCTCTCCATGCCAGTACACAGATGGACAATCGCACACCGGAGAAGGTGAAATTCCTTTGGGAAGCAGGTTTCCGTCAGGTGGTTCTGGCGCGGGAACTGTCGATTCGTGAAATAAAGAAGATACATGAGACCTGTCCCGAAGTTCCGTTGGAAGTATTTGTACATGGTGCGCTTTGTGTAAGCTATAGCGGTCAGTGTTACGTTAGTCAGGCTTGTTTCGGACGCAGTGCGAACCGGGGAGAATGTGCTCAGTTCTGTCGGCTGCCTTTCAGTCTTGTCGATTCGGACGGGAAAGTGATGGTGAAAGACAAGCACTTGCTCTCTCTGAAAGATATGAACCAGAGTGACGAACTGGAACAACTGCTGGATGCCGGCGCATCATCATTCAAGATAGAGGGCCGTCTGAAAGATGTGTCTTATGTGAAGAATGTCACAGCTGCTTATCGTCAGAAGCTGGATGCCATCATTGCCCGCCGACCGGAATATGTGCGTGCCTCTTCCGGTAC
>OGQC01001079.1_pt1 | contig 12303 bp, 7 predicted proteins | sample 1553081 | NCBI WGS metagenome assembly OGQC01 (sample SAMEA2580267, study PRJEB22360) | human gut metagenome | biome: human gut; feature: human-associated habitat; material: faeces | place: Denmark | collected 2008/2010
TCCAGAATCTTGTTGCAGTTCAGAATCAGCGCATAAGCCTTGTTCCAGGTCTGGTTATTGCCGGTTCTAAGGTGGAAAGCCAGGAAGCCATATCATGTCCTAAGGGTAGCAATTTTTGTGTGAAAAATCTGTTTTTTAATGTACCGGCACGGCGTAAATTCCTAAAATCCAATCAGACGGAGTTGAGTAATATATTGACTGAGTTTGAACGCATTGCGTTGGTCAATCCCAATGTGTCTTTTACTTTGTATCATAATGATGCCGAGTTGTTTAATCTTCCTGCCATTCAGTTGCGTCAACGTATAATGGGTGTGTTTGGGAAGAAAATAAATCAGGATCTTTTGTCACTTGATGTGGATACTACCATGGTGCGTGTTTCGGGTTTTGTTGGTCGGCCGGAAAGTGCCCGTAAGAAAGGAGCTCGTCAATACTTCTTTGTAAACGGACGCTATATGCGCCATCCTTATTTCCATAAAGCTATTATGGATGCATACGAGCATCTGATACCGGTGGGTGAGCAAGTATCTTATTTTATTTACTTTGATGTGGACCCCGGCAATATTGACGTAAATATTCATCCTACCAAGACAGAAATCAAATTTGAAAATGAACAGGCCATTTGGCAGATATTGGCAGCAGCTGTCAAAGAAACATTAGGTAAATTCAATGCTGTCCCTTCTATTGATTTTGATACGGAAGGTATGCCGGATATCCCTGCATTCGAGAGTTCTCCTTATGCCGGAATACAGCCGCCGAAAACAACTTATAATCCGGATTACAATCCTTTTAATACGTCTGCTGTGCCTCCTTCTTCTTACTCCTCAAAACCCAGTCGTGATTGGGAACAATTATATGAGGGCTTGGAGCATCATTCGTCGGCGCAACATATACAGAAGTCTTACCCGGATGATGGGGATTATTTTACGGCAGCTTCAATGGAGCAACCGGTTACTCCTACCTTGTATGATCATTCGGAAGAGGCGGCAATGGGAGAGAAATCATCTCAACATTATCAGTTTAAGGGACGCTTTATTCTTACTTCCGTTAAATCTGGTTTGATGATTATCGATCAGCAACGGGCACATATTCGCATTCTTTATGATCAATACCTGGAACAGATAACACGTCGACAGGGAGCATCGCAGGGCATGTTATTTCCTGATATTGTGCAATTCCCGGTTTCGGAAGTACCTGTATTGCAGGAAATCATGGAAGATTTGTCATACTTGGGCTTTGAACTGACTGATTTGGGAGGTGGCAGTTATGCCATTAACGGCATACCTTCGGGCATTGAAGGTTTAAATCCGGTGGAACTGATTCAGAGTATGGTTCATACTGCTATGGAGAAGGGAGGTAAAGTGAAAGAAGAAGTACAGAGTAATCTGGCTTTGACATTGGCCAAAGCTGCGGCTATTGTGCCGGGACAGGTTTTGACGAATGAAGAGATGAATGGCCTGGTGGATGGGTTGTTTGCTGTAGCTACTCCTAATTATACTCCTGACGGTAAAACCGTATTGTCCGTACTTCAGGAGGATGAACTGGAAAAGCTTTTTAAATAGATGTGATAAAAGATAAGAGGGGTGCCAAAAGTAAAATGGTCTGTCAAATTGTTAACAGTAGGGGCAGGGTTTGCCTGCCCGAACCAACGGTCACGACCTTGGGAGTAATACACAAAGCAAGCTGTTTTCGGGCGAGCGAACCTCGCCCCTACTAGTAAAATGACAGTATCATCCACGTTTTGGCACACCCTCTTTGGCTTACCTTTTTTAAGGCAGAGTATTATTGGGCTTCGATAATTACACGACGGTTGAATGCCGGAGGAGTCAATGTATTAACACCGCCCATACCGCTAATAATCATGTTACTCTTGTTTACACCAAGTTTAACCAATTCGTTTGCAACTGTATTTGCACGGTCTTCACTCAATTGTTTATTCCATGATGCACTACCTGTGTCGCTGTCGGCATAACCGGTTACTTTCAGTTTGATGCCCGGATTGTCTTTTACTAAGTTGGCAATCTGTTGCAAGTTGACTGTGCTGTTTTGAGGCAGAGTAGCAGAACCAATTTGGAAGAATACAGACTGCGGAACCGGAGTCAGCTGGTTGACGGTAACTTGTTCTGTAACAACTTCGTTAGGAGTATTTGCAAGTTGAGCCTTCAACTGACGGTTTTGTTCGATTTGTTGAGCCAAAGCTGCATTGATAGCATCCATTTGGGATGCTGTAAGGGCCATCATTGCATCCACGTCAGGAGCAGGTTTGAAACCTCTTTGCGGAAACTTATAGGTCACACCGACTGATGCCCCCAACATAACGTCCAATCCTTTGTTCAGAGTTTTGCCATCAAACTTGTTTTCAGCTCCCATACCATAAAGCTCCAAGTTTAAATCCCATGCATCTGCTACATGGAAGGTATTAATCAAACCGAAGTTGAATGCCAATGAATTAAGGTGAGGTTTGTCATAAGAATGAGCGAAACCGAAACCTACGAATGGGACGGCATCATATATACGGTCAGGATTATAACCGGCAAGCATATTGCTGATGTTGAACAAGATATCACCATGTAAGTTCATATAGTTGAACTTATCCTGATAGTATCCTTCGCTCAGCATATGAGGCTTGGAGTATGCAGAAGGTTCGCTTGAAAAACTCTTTGACTGCAAACCGCTATACTGCAGACGCAATCCTAGTCCGGGAGTGAACCATTTGCCAATAGACACATTCAGAGCGGGAGCGATACGTTTGCCGAATTTGCCCAGGTCGGATTGGTCACCGAATAATACTTGTGCACCGCCTCCTACAGAGAAGAACCAATTATCAAAAAAACGATTGGTTTCCACTTTGTACTTATCTACCGGAACCTCCATAACATCTACGCTTTCGCTGACGATAGCATTTTGTGATTTGTTGCTCTGCTGCGCGAACGTTGCAGAACTGATACTGGCAATTGCCAGTGCAAACATTAATTTTTTCATACTCATTTCTATTAGTTAAATTATTGTTTAGGTATATCTTCCCAATTTCAACTAAATAACATGAGCGTTGAAAAAAAGTTTGTGCAGCTTGAATATTTAATATTTTTTTATGAAAGAAGGCTAAAAAGGTACTGCGATTCAGTGCTGTGTTCTGCATCAAAGCAGAATCCTTCCCAGTTGAAGCTTTTTAGCTCTTCAGGCTTTTCAATGCGGTTTTTGATGATATAGCGTGTCATTTCTCCTCTACACATTTTAGTATAAATAACGACAGTCGTTAATTTCCCTTTTTTCCAAACCTGAAATTCGGGTGTAATTACGCGTACCTGTTGTTCTATACGTTTCCAGTCGAAAAGGTCTTTCATTTCGTTGCTGGCAAGGTTGACCAATGTGCCTCCTTGTGCTTTGATGGATTTGATGAACTCATCCGTCAATATTGGTTTCCAATAATCAAACATAGATATTCCTTCATGTTCTGGCAGTCTGACATCTCCTTCCAATCTATAATTCTTTATCAGGTCAAGCGGACGAAGTAATCCATATAAAAAGGAAGTGATACGCAGATGATCTTGTACGTATTGAAAATCTTCTGCTGTAAAGTCTTGAGGACAGATACGTTTGAATACTATGCCTGTATAGGCTAACAAGGCAGGAAGAGCTTTGTTTGCTTCCGAACAGAAATCTTGAAACCGGAGATAATTTTCGGCTGCTATTTTACTGTTTACCCGTAACAGGCGTTCTAGTTCTTCGGCAGAGAACCTGGACATACCAAGTGCGTGCTGAATGGCTTCAGCTTGAAATTGTGGTGTGCCGGTGGTAGGGACTTCTACTTTAGAATGATCCGTCATTGTCTTGGCACACGAAATAAAAGTCATCATAGGCTAAAAAATGATATTTCAGTCGGCAAATATAGGAAAAACAGATATATTTGTCTTCATTATATCGTAAATTAAATATTCAGAATTATGAAAATGAAAAAGTTAGGATTATTATTGATGTTGTTATGCGCCAGCTTTGCAATGCATGCACAGGAATTGAAGAAGGGAGATAAGTTACCGGATTTTCAGTTGAAATCATCAGTCTATGGAGATGTTTCATCTGCCGATTTAAAGGGTAAGGTGGTATTGGTCAGTTTATTTGCCACTTGGTGCGGCCCATGCCAGTTGGAACTTGCAGAAGTACAAAAGATGCTTTGGCCTAAATATAAAGATAATAAAGACTTTGTATTGTTGGTGATTGGTCGCGAACATACGGATGAACAACTGAAGGCTTATAATGAGCGTAAGAAATTTACTTTCCCGTTGTATCCTGACCCTAAACGGGAAGTTTTTTCACTTTTTGCAGAAAAATCTATCCCTCGTACGTATTTGTTTAATAAGGAAGGAGAAGCAATCTATACTTCTATTGGATATGAAAAAGAGGAGTTTAATCATTTGATGAATACCATTGAAGAAGCGTTGAAGTAGTCAAAAGCTATTATTGAAACTAATTTTAATTCTAATACTTATGAAACTCAAATCACTTATTGTCGTTTTGTTGTGCATTGTTGTGTGTAGCTCCTGTGAACAGCCGCCGATAGAAGCGTATGCCGTGCTTCCTCAGCCGCAAGAGATTAATTATGTTCAGGGCTTTGTGAAGTTGAAGGATAAGCCGATGGTTGTTTATTCTAATGAATTGTCTAATGAGGCTTTGTTGCTGGCTTCCTATTTGAAGAATGATTTTGCAGTGGAAGTCACTTTGGAGGAAGGGAAAGACAAAGGAGATGTTATTCTTTTATTGGATTCGACCGTTTTACCTGATAAAAAAGGTGGATATGTATTGGAAGCTGCCGGAAGCCGGATTACAATTAAGGCTTCTACTCCCGAAGGAGTGTTTAACGGTGTGCAGACTTTGCGCCAGATTATTAAAGAAAGAGAAGGACGCCTGACAGTTCAAAAAGCTTTGGTGACGGATTATCCGGCTTTTTCCTGGCGTGCTTTCATGTTGGATGAAGGTCGGTATTTCAAAGGTAAAGAAGTCGTCCTCAATCTGTTGGATAGAATGGCAGAACTGAAGATGAACGTATTTCATTGGCATTTGACAGATGATCAGGGATGGCGTATTGAAATCAAGAAATATCCGAAATTGACAGAGGTCGGTGCTTTCCGTGACTCTTCAGAGATTAACCATTTCCACAGCAATGTGTTTGATGGCAAGCCTCATGGTGGTTTTTATACTCAGGATGATATCAAAGAGGTAGTGGATTATGCTGCCAAACGCCATATTATGATTGTTCCTGAAATAGAGATGCCGGGACATGCCAGTGCTGCTATTGCTTCTTATCCATGGTTGGGAACTACCGGAAAGCAGATTAAGGTGCCTTGTAACTTTGGGGTACATTACAATGCTTATAATGTGGCTGATCCTCGTGTTATCCAATTTCAGGAAGATGTATTGGAGGAAGTAATTGCATTATTCCCTTCTCCGGTTATTCATATCGGTGGAGATGAATTACGATATAATGCTTGGAAGGAATCACCGATGGTACGCAATTATATGAAGCAGAACAAGATAACTTCACCGGGTGGCTTGCAGGTCTTTTTTACAAATAACATTTCTAATTTCTTGGCTTCTAAAAACCGTCACATGATGGGATGGAATGAAATTACGGGAGCTCAGGTAAATGATTATCAAAGAGACGGAAGTGGTGCTTCACAACAGCAATTGGCTCCTGGCACAATTGTTCATTTCTGGAAAGGGGAGCCTGAATTGATTAAAGAAACTATTGAGAAAGGATATGATATCGTTAACTCTTATCATATATATACTTATCTGGACTATGATTATGAATCTATTCCTTTGCAAAAATCGTATGAATTCAATCCGATTCCTGAGGGACTGACAGAGGCTCAGCAAAGTAAAGTGTTGGGTATCGGTTGCCAAATGTGGGGTGAATTTATTCCTACGGTTGAAAGTATGAATAAAAAGATTTATCCGCGTCTTGCTGCATATGCCGAAGTGGGTTGGACAAATCCATCCAATAAGGATTTTGATCGTTTCCGTAACTCGTTGAATTCATTTATCGGGCATTGGGAAAAGCTGGGTATTCAATTGGGTGAGTGGAAGTAATAAAAAAGTGGGGTTGTGTCTAAACGTTGATGATGCTGTCATTTGGCTAGTAGGAGCGAGGTTCGTTCGTCCGAAAACAGTTTGCTTGGTGTATTACTTCCAAGGTTGTGACCGTTGGTTCGGGCAGGTAAACCTTGCCCCTACAGTTGAGGTTTGATAGACCGGTTTAGTTTTGACACACCCCCGTTTCTTGTGAGAGTGCCCGATAGGGCTAGAGTGAATTATATCTATTTATAAGAAATCCATTTAATCATCTCTTTTAGTGTCGGCTTTTTGCCATACATCAGGATACCTACACGATATATTTTTCCTGAAATCCAGATGAGTGCAAGTGCTGAGGCATAGAGCAGGCAAAGCGAAAGAATAATTTGCCAGGTCGGTGCATCCAGCGGAACACGTACCATCATGACGATAGGCGAGGTAAATGGGATGAGAGAACACCAGAAAGCCAGCGGGCCGTCCGGGTTATCGCCACTGTAGATACCGGCGTAAAGGGAGAATATCATCAGTATCATAATGGGAGTCATAAACTGTTGTGAATCTTCCATGGCATTGATAGAGGCTCCGATAGCAGCAAAGATGGAGGCATAAATCAGGAATCCGCCGATGAAATTCAGGGTAAAGAGGATTCCGAGTTTCAGCAGATTCAGGTTTTGTAAGGCACTAATCATGCCTTCGGCACCTTTTAGAATGGCTGCATCTCCACCGAAAGTATTGTCGGCGATACCCAAAAGTACAACAAGCAGAATACCCCATATCAGCAGTTGGGTAATGCCTACCAGACCGATACCGATAATCTTGCCAAGCATCAGTTGAAGCGGCTTGACCGATGATACCATTAACTCGACAATGCGGCTTGTCTTTTCTTCCATGACACTCTGCATCACCATACCTCCATAAGACATAACGAACATATAGATAAGGAAGGTAAGTATCATACCAACGGCTACCGCAATGCCGGCATTTGATTCGTTTGCACTGCCGTCTTCACTCCATTTGATGGTACGTGCACTGTATCTCTTATCAAAATCCTGCATGATATTTTGTAATTCGGGGATATTGTAACTTGTCAGTTTATCGTGTCTGATTTGTTCATTCAGCGTATTGTTTACCAATGACAACAAACCCTTAGTCACTTCTTTGCGCGAATAGATGGCGGCTGCTGTGGGATTTTGAATCAGGTCTTCGGTAATTTCCACTACGGCGTCTATGCGGGTAGTATCACTTCGGTATTCGGGCAACATTTCTTGTCCGGCGATGAAATGATAAGATTCATCATCCTTGAATTGTCCGATGTACTTTTGTGTGTGGTCAATGATTACTACTTGTTTAACTTCATCGCTTTTCACCGTCGACAGCAGTGCAGGAACAAAAATGAGAGCTGCAAAGATGAACGGCATCAGGATGGTAAGAAGAATAAATGATTTCTTACTTACTCGGTTCAGAAATTCACGCTGTATAATGATTAATATCTTGTTCATGGCTTTGGGCATTTAGTGTTTATCCAAACCTTCTACCGTACGGATGAATATTTCATTCATGGAGGGCAGGCATTCGGTAAAGGAGATTATTTCGGTTTGTTGGGCTATTTGGGTCAGTAATGCCGAGTTGGACATATCCTGTTGCTTTTGTAGGGTATATCGGATTTCCTCTTCGGTGGGCTGACTGTCTACAATCTCAAACAGAGGGGATTCTTTCAAGGGTTGTCCTTTCGGAGTGCTTAAGATATAGGTATTGGCTTTGAAACGAGAACGCACCTCTTTCACATTCCCTTGCAACACCACTTCAGAATGGTTGATGAGTGCAATATTGTCACATATCTCTTCCACCGAAGCCATGTTGTGCGTGGAGAAGATGATGGTATGTCCTTCTTTCTTCAGCTCCAGTATTTCACGCTTCAGCAGTTCGGCGTTCACAGGGTCGAAGCCGGAGAACGGTTCGTCAAATATCAGTAATTGGGGTTTATGCAGTATAGTGATGATAAATTGTACTTTTTGCTGCATCCCTTTGGACAGCTCTTCCAATTTCTTGTTCCACCACGGAGTGATTTCAAACTTTTCAAACCATAGCTTCAGTCGTGAAGTGGCTTCTGCTTTGCTGAGACCTTTCAATTGAGCCAGGTAGATAGCCTGTTCGCCCACTTTCATCTTCTTGTATAATCCGCGTTCTTCGGGTAGATAACCGATATGATAAATATCTTCGGCTTGCGACAGGTGTCCGTTGAAGCGTACTTCTCCCGAATCGGGGGCCGTGATGCGGTTGATGATGCGGATGAGTGTGGTTTTGCCGGCACCGTTCGGCCCCAGCAATCCAAAGATTTGTCCTTCGGGGACCTGAATGCTGACACCATTCAGCGCAGTGTGGTTGGCAAAGCGTTTGACCACTTGATGCGTTTCTAAGAAAAAGTTATTCATAGCTTTTGATGTTTGTTGTTTTGTTGAATCAAAATGTCAACGTTATGTTTGTTTTGGTTAACTCGTGGCAAAGTTATGGATTTTTTCTTATAACTATAAGTGAAAAAGGGAAAATAATTAGGTTGATTCGGATTTATCTCAAGAAGAAATAGCTGTCTTTACTTTTGCAGAATCCTAAAGGTAATCAGTATAGAGCAGAGTATTTATTCCATCGGTATACAGAATTTCGAGAGCCTTCGCCAAGACGGTTATCATTTCAACTTCAAGACTCCCGGCATCTACAATCGGGGTGAATGGGCGGCGAGGCATGCGAAGGGGAAACCATTCATCTCGAAATGCCGATGAATAGGACAAAAACGGATGGGGGAAGGGGGAAATTCCTGTTTTGAAGAGAGGGGCACGGCTTCAAAGTGTACGTTGTTGGAGCTGTTGATGTAAGATAAAATAGGTTAACTTTTTTTTGTTGCGAAGAACAGCGTGACGGTTTATTTTTTAGCTTTGTTCATATATTAACTTTAAATATAATGATGTATGAAAAAGATTGTAGTTTTATTTGCTTTATTTCTAATTCTTGGTGCAAATATTTATTGGGATTGTATTGATTCAACAGGAAACTTGTCAGAACTTCAACTAGCAAATATTGAAGCTTTAGCAAGTGGCGAAAGTGGAGCTTCCAATACGGGACCTAGAGAAGAAAAAAAATGTTATGGCGGCGGACATAAAATGGTGTGTCGTTCCATTAACTCCGAATCATGTACTGACTCTGATTGTTATTAACTTCTTTTTTTACGCCTTTGTATTAATACTGAGCAGAATTTGGACAAGACAATTAAAGCCTTATCTAAATTATTCATTAATGATTGTGCTTGTTAAAAATGAAAAATAGAATTATACAGATATTTCTACTAGGATTATTATCAGCTTGTTCTGGGAATAAAGATTCTGTTGAAACAGTTCCTTTAAATTGTGATGTATATAAAATAACAATACCTCTTGATGAAGCTTATTATGATTCCGTCACTAGTCACATTGCAGACACTTCATTCGTTGTTCTGAACGAAGGAAACAACATCATGTTCTCTTGTGCCGACAAAATAATAGAATACAATAACAAATATTATATTCTAGACCAAAGCGCATTACGAACTGTTGTATCCTTTAAAAAGGATGGTACTCCAATATTAGTCCCATAGTAGTATCTTATCAAAAAAAGAGGGTGTGTCAGATTGAAGACACACCCTCTTTTTATTTATTGGGAAGGATTATTTATAATCCTGCCAGCTCTTGATTTGAATATCCTTTTCGCTCATTTCGCAGAATGCTTCAATGAAAGCACTTGCCAGGCGGGCGTTGGTAATCAAAGGAATATTGTGGTCGATTGCTCCGCGACGAATCTTATAACCGTTAGTCAACTCACGTTTAGAATGGTTCTTCGGAATATTGACAATCAGGTCGAACTTGTGTTCGGCAATCATCTTCATTACATTATTCTCTGCATCGGGACGTTCATCAGGCCAGTAAACAGGAATAGTGTTTACTCCGTGTGCATTCAGGAAAGTAGCAGTTCCGGCAGTTGCATAAATCTCGTATCCCTTATTTGCCAACATACGGCTGGCTTCCAGCAAATCTACTTTAGACTTGGTAGCACCCGACGAGAACATAACTGATTTTGTAGGAATTTTAAATCCTACGGCGATCAGTGAATTCAGCAAGGCTTCATGGAAGTCATCACCGATACAACCTACTTCACCGGTTGAAGACATATCTACACCCAATACCGGGTCTGCCTTGTGCAGGCGTGAGAATGAGAACTGAGAAGCTTTTACACCAATCCAGTCAATGTCGAATGCCGACTTGTCCGGTTTGCTGTATGGAGCATCCAGCATGATGCGGGTGGCTGTTTCAATAAAGTTACGTTTCAATACCTTGGAAACGAACGGGAATGAACGTGAGGCACGCAGGTTACATTCAATCACTTTTACTTCATTGTTCTTAGCCAGGAACTGCATATTGAACGGACCGGAAATATTCAATTCTTTGGCTATGCGGCGACCGATTTTCTTGATGCGGCGGGCTGTCTCGAAATAAATCTTCTGAGCCGGGAATACCAAGGTTGCATCACCCGAGTGTACACCTGCGTATTCAATATGTTCTGATATGGCATATTCCACTACCTCACCGTTTTGGGCTACAGCGTCAAATTCTATTTCTTTGGTGTCTTGCATGAACTGTGATACGACTACCGGATATTCTTTAGAAACTTCCTTGGCCATCTGCAAGAATTCTTTTAATTCGTCTTCGTTATAGCATACATTCATGGCAGCGCCCGAGAGCACGTATGAAGGACGAACCAACACCGGATAACCTACTTTGTTGACGAACTCTTCCATCTCTTCCAGGCTGGTCAATTCCTTCCAAGCCGGTTGGTCAATGCCCAATTGGTCGAGCATAGCCGAGAATTTATGACGGTTTTCCGCACGGTCGATAGAAAGAGGTGAAGTTCCCAATACAGGTACTGACTGACGATGTAATTTCATAGCCAGGTTGTTAGGAATCTGTCCGCCTACCGATACAATGACACCACCCGGTTGTTCCAGGTCAATCACGTCAAGTACACGTTCGAATGAAAGTTCGTCGAAGTACAGACGGTCACACATGTCATAGTCGGTAGAAACCGTTTCAGGGTTATAGTTAATCATGATTGATTTGTAACCCAATTTACGTGCTGTCTGTACAGCGTTTACAGAACACCAGTCAAATTCTACAGATGACCCGATGCGGTAAGCACCCGAGCCTAATACAACCACTGATTTTTCGTTCTTATAATAATTGACATCATAACCTGTGGTAGCGTATGTCATATACAGGTAATTGGTCAGTTCGGGATGTTCGGATGCGACGGTATTGATACGTTTCACAGCCGGAAGAATACCTAATGCTTTACGATGAGCTCGTACGGCCAGATTCTCTTTTTCCATGTTGCCATTGGATTTCAGTACGAAACGTGCAATCTGGAAGTCGGAGAACCCTAACACTTTAGCTTGGCGAAGTACATCTTCGGGCAGATCCTCAATCTTATTATAAGTGGAAAGTTTGATTTTGTAGTCAACGATATTTTTCAGTTTGCCCAAGAACCACGGGTCAATCTTGGTCAGTTCATGGATACGTTCAATGCTGTATCCTTCTTCCAATGCAGAAGCGATGGAGAAGATGCGGAGGTCTGTCGGGTTAGCCAGTTCCTCATCCAGATTCTCGAATTTAGTATGGTCGTTACCCACGAAACCGTGCATACCCTGACCGATCATACGAAGACCTTTCTGAATGATTTCCTCGAAAGAACGTCCGATAGACATGATTTCACCTACCGACTTCATGCTGGAACCGATCTGACGTGATACACCGGCAAATTTGGTCAAGTCCCAACGGGGAATTTTACAAATCAGGTAATCCAATTGGGGAGCTTCGTATGCTGAGTTAGGAGTACCCATCTCGCCAATCTGGTCCAGTGTGTAGCCCAAAGCGATTTTAGCGGCAACGAATGCCAAGGGGAAACCGGTGGCCTTGGAAGCCAGTGCGGAAGAACGGCTCAGACGCGCGTTTACTTCGATGACACGGTAGTCGTTGGTATCTGCATTGAAAGCATATTGGATGTTACATTCACCCACAATACCCAAGTGGCGGATACATTTTGTAGACAATTCTTGCAGCATGGTGACTTGTTCTTCTGTCAGAGAGCAAGTAGGAGCTACCACGATAGACTCACCGGTGTGGATACCCAGCGGGCCGGAGGTTTCCCGCTGTGGAA
>OGQC01001095.1_pt1 | contig 12149 bp, 16 predicted proteins | sample 1553081 | NCBI WGS metagenome assembly OGQC01 (sample SAMEA2580267, study PRJEB22360) | human gut metagenome | biome: human gut; feature: human-associated habitat; material: faeces | place: Denmark | collected 2008/2010
CGCAGCTGCCGCAGGGTTCGCCGCTGAACATTCTGGACGTGGGCACCGGCACCGGATTTTTTGCCATTCTCATGGCGCAGCTGGGACATAAGGTGACGGGCATCGACCTGACCCCCGCCATGCTGGAGGAAGCCGCCGCCATGGCGGCAGGTCTTGGGCTGGACATTGCCTTCCGGCATATGGATGCCCAGCAGCTGGATTTCCCGGACGGCACCTTCGATGTCGTGCTCAGCCGGAATCTGACGTGGACGCTGCCGCAGCCGGAGAAAGCCTACGCCCAGTGGCACCGGGTGCTGAAACCGGGCGGGCTGCTCCTGAATTTCGACGCGGACTACGCGGCGAACGTGCGCAGCGAAAGCACCCAGAACTGCTCCGTAGCGCCGGACAGCCCCTACGGCCATGTGGGCATGACAGAAGCACTGGTGGAGGAAAACAACGCCATCACTTTGGCGCTGGACGTGGGACAGAAGCGGCCCGCGTGGGATGAGGCTGTGCTGAAAAAGGTCGGGTTTTCCCACTGCCGGACGGACTTGACGGTAGGCCGACGGGTGCTGGGGGCGGCTGACCTTATCCACGCGCCCATGTTCGGCGTGTTTGCGCAGAAATAAATATGATTCCGGACGCCGCGGGGCTGAAAAGCCTGCGCGGCGTTGTTTTGCCGCTTTTCCATAAATTTTTATCGATTTGCAACCCCCAGGGGGGCTTCCGCCGACCTTTTTCGTGTGCTAGTATATGTCCATACAAATATACAAGTTCCCAAAATTCCCGCCGCTGTCCTGACAGTTGGCCGGGTACAGGAGGATTCCATATGAATCGGTTTGCTACTTATGAGGAAGAAAATATCCACTACTGGACGCACCGCGCCCCCGGCTACTCCGGTGTAAATCAGGAGGAACTGGCAACTGACCAGAAGCGCGTCTGGGGACGCACCATTCAGGAACGGATCGCCGCCCGTTTTCCGGGACGGAAGCCCGGCTCCATCCGGGTGCTGGACGTGGGCACCGGCCCGGGCTTTTTCGCCATCATTCTGGCGAGAATGGGCTATCAGGTGACCGCGGTGGACTATACCGCCTCCATGCTGGAGGAAGCCCGGCGCAACGCGGGCGCTCTCGCGGACAAGATCGACTTCCACCAGATGAACGCCGAAGAACTGATGTTCGCGGATTACAGCTTTGACGTGCTGGTCACCCGGAACGTGACATGGAATCTCCACGACCCGGAGAAGGCCTACAGCCACTGGACGCGAGTTCTCGCTCCCGGCGGGCTGCTGCTGAACTTCGACGCCAACTGGTACCGGTACCTGTGGGACGAGGAAGCGGAGCTGGGTCACAAGCGGGACCGGGAGAATCTGGCCGTCTCCGACGTGCGGGACGAGAACGCCGGAACGGACGTGGACGCCATGGAGGCCATTGCCCGGAAGACCCCCCTGTCCCGGCAGCACCGTCCCCAGTGGGATCTGCGTGTCCTGAGCCGTTTTGGCATTCAGGCGAGCGCCGACGAGAACATCTGGCAGCGGGTCTGGACGAAGGAGGAGCGCATCAACAACGCCTCCACGCCCATGTTCCTCATCGAGGGGCGGAAAGCGGGACTGCTGGAAAGCTGAGGAAGCACCGGCTTCCTAAAGGGGATATCCATTTTGAACAAATATATAGGCAAGCGCTTTTTGCAGCTGATCCCGGTGCTGCTGGGCATTACCTTTCTGTCCTTTGCCATGATGCGCGCCGCAGGCAGCGACGCCATTATCGAGCTGTACGGCGACAAGGGCGCGGTGGCGCAGGAGATCATCGACGCCAAACGGGCGGAGCTGGGGCTTGACCAGCCCTTTCTGACGCAATATGGCGCATGGCTGAGAGGGCTGCTGACCGGCAATATGGGCGTCAGCTATGTTTCCGGGAAGGATGTGTTCGGGACGTTTGTGTCCAAGCTCCCGGCGACGCTGCTGCTGACGGCGCTCTCCATCGGGGCGACCGTGATCATTTCCATTCCGCTGGGCATCTGGGCGGCGGTGAAGCACGATAAATTTACAGACTATGTTCTGCGGTTTTTCAGCTTCATCGGCAACAGCTTGCCGAACTTTTTTGTGGCGCTGCTGCTGATGCAGCTGTTTTCCATAAAATGGAAGCTTCTGCCCGTCATTTCCGGCGGGACAACATTGCAGAGCGCCATTCTCCCCACCCTGACGCTGGCCATTGCCATGTCCGCCAAGTATATGCGGCAGGTCAGAGCCGCGGTGCTGGAGGAACTGAGCAAGGACTACGTTCTCGGCGCGGCGGCAAGAGGCGTGCGCGGACGGGTGATTCTGTGGAAAAGCGTGCTGAAATCCGCCATGCTCACCATTCTGACCCTGCTGGCGCTGTCCATCGGCAGTTTGCTCGGCGGCACGGCCATTATTGAAAGCATCTTCATGTGGGACGGCGTGGGGAAGCTGGCGGTGGACGCCATCACCATGCGGGACTACCCCCTCATTCAGGCTTATGTGGTCTGGATGGCAATCATTTACGTGATGGTGAATCTGGTCACGGACATTCTCTACCACGTCCTCGACCCGAGAATCCGACTGGGGGTGCAGGCGGGATGAAGACCGTAAAAACCTCCATAGGCACAGTCAGGCGAAACACGGTGAAAGCCCGCCTGATTCTTTTTTCCGTCCTGGCAATCGCCCTGATTGCTTGCTCCTTCTTTTCGGAGTACCTGACGCCCTATGACCCGTACCTCCAGAATCTGGACATCGCCAAGCAGGCGCCCACCAAAGCCCACCCTCTCGGAACGGACCGGTATGGCCGGGATATGCTGTCCCGGGTCATTGCCGGAAGCCGGGCGAGTATTTTTTCCACGCTTTTGCTGGTGGCCGTCATCACGACCCTTGGCACGGCGGTGGGCGTGACCTGCGGCTGGGTCGGCGGCCTGACCGATACGGTGCTGATGCGCGTTTCCGACGTGTTTCTGGCGTTCCCCGGTCTGGTATTCGCCCTGGCGGTGGCGGGGGTGCTGGGCGGCGGGTTGCAAAACGCCATTATCGCACTGGCGGCGATCTCGTGGCCGAAATACGCCCGGATCGCCCGAAGCCAGACATTGGCGCAAAAAGAAACCCAGTGGATGAAGGCCGTCCGGCTGTCCGGCAGCGGCACGGGAAAGATCATCCTCAAGCACATCCTGCCCAACATCATCGGCCCCGTTCTGGTCACGGCCATGCTGGACATCGGAACCATGATGATGGAGCTGGCTGCGCTGAGCTTTCTGGGGCTGGGCGCGAAGCCGCCGATCCCCGAATGGGGCAGCATGATGAGCGACACCAGAAGTCTCATGACCACCTCCCCGTGGATCACCTTCAGCCCCGGCATTGCCATTTTCATTTCGGTGATGATTTTCAACCTTCTGGGCGACACCATCCGGGACTACGCAGACCCCAGAAGCCGGAGGTAGAACATGGAAACCTTACTGAGATACGAGCATGTGGACATCGCCTATCTGGGGCAGCCTGCCGTGGAGGATGTGAGTTTTTCCCTGTCCTCCGGCGAGATCTTAGGCATTGTGGGGGAAAGCGGCAGCGGCAAATCCACCCTGATCAAAGCGGCTATGGGTCTGCTTGGCAGTGAAGGCCGCGTCACCGGGGGGAGCATCCGGTACAACGGACGTGACCTCACCGCGCTTCCCCAAAAGGAATTACGCAAGCTCTGCGGCCCGGAGCTGGGCTATATCTTCCAGAGCGCGGGCAGCGCTTTCTGCCCCATCCGCACGGTGGGGGCGCAGCTGTATGAGGCCATGCGGGAGCATGGCAAAATTTCCAAGGCACTGTTTGAAGAACGCGCGCTGGAAATGCTGGCCAAGCTGGGCTTCGAGGATGGAAAACGGATTCTCACAAGCTACCCCTTCGAGCTTTCCGGCGGGATGCAGCAGCGGGTGGGCATTGCTGCCGCCATGCTGTTAAGCCCCGGCGTTCTGCTTGCAGATGAGCCGACCTCCGCGCTGGACGTGACCTTGCAGAAGCAGGTGGTGGAGGAAATGCGGATGGTGCGGGACACCTTCGGCACCGCCATCGTCCTCGTTGCCCACAATCTGGGCGTCATCGGCGCCATGGCCGACAACGTGCTGGTGCTGAAAGACGGAAAGACCGTGGAATACGGAAAAACCGGGGATGTTCTGGCAAATCCTCAGGCAGACTATACCAGAGCACTCCTTGCGGCCGTACCCCGGCTCCGGAGGTGAAGACATGGAACCGATCCTGAAAGTCAGCGGCCTGACCAAAACCTTCTCCCGGCAGGGGCAGGCGGACTTTACCGCCGTGAAAAATATCAGCTTTGACCTGTTCCCCGGCGAGTGTCTCGCCATCATCGGGGAAAGCGGCAGCGGCAAAACCACCGCCGTCAACATGATCGCCCGGCTGGTGGACGTGACCTCCGGCTCCATTTTTCTGGACGGCGAGGACATCACCCACCTGAAAGGCAAGCCGCTGCGGGAGGTCTACAGAACCATGCAGGTGGTTTTCCAGGCCCCGGCGGATTCCTTTGACCCCCGCCGCACTTTAGGCGACGGTATCGGCGAAAGCCTGCGAAATGCCGGACTTTCCCGAAAGGAAACCCGGGAAAAAGTGGAAGCCCTTCTGAAAGACTGCGGCCTGCCCCCGGAATATGCCGGCCGCTACCCTCATCAGGTCAGCGGCGGACAGTGCCAGCGGGCGGCCATTGCCCGGGCGTTGGCCATCGCGCCCCGGCTCCTGATCTGCGACGAGATCACCTCCGCGCTGGATGTGACGGTGCAGAAGGAAATCCTGGAGCTGCTGAACACCCTGAGAACCCAACAGGGGCGCGGCCTCTCCATTCTCTTTATCTCCCACGACATTTCTCTGGTGCAGCAGTTCTGCGACCGGGTACTGGTGATGTACCATGGCGAGATCGTGGAAGAAGGCACCCCGGATGAAGTCATCCGGAATCCCAAAAACGATTATACCAAGCGCTTGATCGACAGCGTATTATCATGATGTTATGCCGTGACGTCCGGCAGGACATAAATATCGACTACGAAAGGAATCCATCATGAGAAAGATCATTTCTCTCCTGCTGACTGCCTGTCTGGCAGCTGCTCTGCTGACCGGCTGCGGCGGCAAAGCTCCCGAGGGCGGCACGGCAGCCAAAAAAAACGGCTGGCATCTTATTCCACCTTCGGCGGAACATGGTTGTCTGACTATGTACCGAACCGACTGGGCGGTTTTATTCAGAAACAGAAGTCCTCGCTTGAAGGTGCTAAATCCGACTGTCCGCTCATAGGTGAGGACGGGAACATATTCCGCATTATGGGAATTGCCTCAGAGGCACTCCGGGAGAATGGAATGCAGGAACAGGCGGAGGAAATGCGCAGCAGAATTTTTCAATGCCAGAGCTATGATTCTGCCCTGAGCATTATTGGGGATTATGTGAATATCACAGCCAAAGAGCAGGCTGAAGAACTGTCCATGGAAATGAATTAAGGCCGTTGTGGAATCCGAGAGGAAACCATAACGGCTTTTTTGCTTTCTGCAGAAGATATCAGTCCCACATATGCCTTCTCAGGTAGGATTCCGTATCATAGTCATATCGGAAGCGAACTCCAGAAATTGACTCGCCGCGGAGAATGGCAGTGTATGCCTTTTGGTGGATTTCATTAAGCTCCCGGTCACCGACAAAAAGGTTGTCAGAGATCATTAGGGCAAAGGCAGCGTCCGGGTATTTGGCTTCCAGTTCGGGAATACTTTCAGGCGCGGCATGGCGCAGGGCGCTGATGCCGGGAATGCGGCGGAAAAATGCTTCCTGTCGCTGCAGAAGCTCCTGCATTGTGTGAGAAATGGCTGTAGTACCCATTGTAAGTATCTCCTTTTGCTGTACGCACTGGTTGAGATGATACCACGAAACGAGTGAAAGAACAAGACTTGACTTTTTCTAAAACCTTGCTATCGAGGTGCGATGCTTCAAAACCATGAAGGGGGTGATGAATATGAGAGACCAACGCAAATTTAGGGACAGGTGTTCCCAATATGGACAGAAAACCAAACCTTACGGCCGATACAGCAGCCTGACCGCAGGCACTGTACCGGCCTTTTCTATTATGAATGGAGCGTGAGATAACCTATCAGAACACCTATAACCCGCATTGGAAATAAGACGAACCTGCTGCCGATCATCCTGTCTGTGTTCCCCAGAGAATTCGGACGCTATATTGAAATCTTCGGCGGCAGCGGTGCTGTACTGCTGGGGAAGGAACCCAGCAAATTTGAGGTCTACAATGATATCGAGGGGGAACTGGTGAATTTCTTCCGGGTAGTGAAGAACCGTCCGGCAGAGCTGTTGTTGGAATTGGACTTGCTGCCGCTGAATTCCCGCGAGGAGTTTTCCAGCTGGCTCCACTTCCACGATGGCGGCAATGAACCCACCATCCATTTGTCGGATCAGCTGGAGATCATCGACAGAACGACACCGTTTTCTCTGACGGAAGAAGCAGAGAAGCTGAAAACATCCCTCCGGAAGCGTTCGGATTACCGGGATGTCCGGCAGGCGGCTGCTTACCTGATGCGTGTGCGCAACAGCTATTCCAGTTCCGGACGGAGCTTCGCCTGTCAGCCCTTCAGCGTGCGCACCCTGTTTACGCAGATTTGGGAGATGTCCCGGCGGCTGGAAAATGTCATTATCGAGCAGCAGAGCTTTGAGGTGCTTATCCCCCACTACGACCGGGAGGACAGCTTCTTCTACGGCGACCCGCCCTATTATGACAGCGAATATGTTTATGATGCGGAGTTTGGCTGGGATCACCATGTGCTGCTCCGGGATACGCTGGCAAAATGCAAGGGCAAGTGGCTGGTTTCCCAGGTGGACTGCAAGGAGATCCGGTATCTGTTCAGGGACTATCAGATCCTGGACTTTAAGCGCATTCACCCCATGGTGCAGAAGTATGCCCCCGGTAAGCAGTTTGGGGAGCTGCTCATCGGCAACTACGATCTTCTGGAACGGGAGCGGGAGGTTCCCTTACAGATGTCCCTGAACGAACTGCTGGGAGAGACAATCCCGGTAGAACAAATTTTGAAGGAGCGGATTATACCATGCAAAAAACGAACAATGAATTCGTAGAATCCGGACTGAACGGTGTGTCCTTCACCAGGAGGTCATACCCCAGAGAATATTTGCCATTGTCCCAGTACACCACCGCTTCCAGCCGCACGGCTCCCGCAGACAGGATCGCCGCAACACGAAAATGATTGCTCCCCTCCAGCCGCCGCAGCATCCGCGCCAGATTCTTTGCGGAAAACCGCTGCTCGAACTGGTAGCCTGAACCCAACTGTTTTTTCAGGCATTTTTGCTTCGACACACAGATCCCCCCTAGCAAAGCCGCAGTCCCTCACGCTCCATCCTGTGCTGTGCCAGATCCATGCTGTCGCTCACCGCCTGATTCAGCACAGCCGTGTCCAGTCCGCAATCCTCATACCCTCTGTGGACAATGTCGTAGTACCCCGCGCTGGGATTTCCGAAATCCATTCTGGGATCCATGATGTAGACCATGCCGGTGATGGTACTGCCATCGTCCATCTTCACGGCTATCTGCTCCTTATCGTAAAAGCTGTGTCCATGCTCATGGTAACCCTCATAGAAATCCAAACGTTTTTCGTCCGGCTTCTGGATCGTCCAGATCCCCACCGGAACAGCAGCGCCTTCCTTTGGCGCGATGGTAGCGCAGGCGCCATGAAGCGCTCCTTTAAATTGCAGCTCATAGCCCTCAATAATTCCTGTCCCCACAAACTTTGCCGTGGGGCAGCGGTAGCGCATCTGCTCCTTGTTCAGATTGCTGCCATAGGCAATGAGCATGGATAGGCAACATACAATTTTGCCATAGTTCCTCCTATCCGTATTCCATTGTGATTTCCTGTCGTGCTTCCTGTACCGTATCGGGAGCGGAAGCGCGGGCCTGCTCCAGCCGCTGCTGCATCAGGCGCTCCCGCTGACGCTCTGCCTGCGCCGGGTCTTTCCATGCGATGTTGCCCTCCAGATTTTTCAGCAGATGCTGTCGGGCGGTTTTGAACTCGTCCCCAATCAGCCCCAGCCGCAGGAGCCAAGTGCGGAAGGTGTACTTTTCATTTTCCGAGTGGGTCCTGGTGCGCATCGCCCGCTGCTGTACCAGCGCCTGATGGGAAATTGCCAGACACAGCTGGATGTAGCTTTTGACCTCCCCGGCGTGGAGGGTGGAATTGAACATCCGAAACTCAATGATAGGCTTTATAGAACATCTGGACATAAGTGCTATCGTCAGCGCTCTTTGGGATTATTGACTTTTCGTCTATCATGATCGCTGCCTTCGATCTTTTTCTCATTATTTGCCAAGAAGGAATCTACAATTGTGTTAATTATTCTTCTGTAATCGGGGGAAAGGCGCCTGCACTTCTCAAGAAACTCAGCCTGAGAGATTTGCGCGACGAACACGTCGGAAGAAGGAAAAGCCTCTGCGCTACCGCAAAGTAGATAGTCCACGCTTACATGGAATAAGCGGGCAATTGTGATTATCACATCGTAAGACGGCATACCTTTCCGAAAAAGACGAAAGTAAACAGGGGAGAGCGCCCCATGTATTATGTGGCGAACAGCAACTCGGCTATCATTGAACAGGAGTTGTTTGACCAGGCAACAGAACTGCGAAAGGCTCGCAGAAAACCAGCAATTCAGGGACAAGCCAGATTTCTCGCAAGAAGATTGCGCTGTGGCTGCTGTGGCAGCTTACTTAGATCAAAGCAGGTCGGGGGGATATGGTACTGGGTTTGCAGGACGCATGAGGAATCTATCAAAGCGTGTCCGCTGTTCCCGGTTTCCGAGACCGAAATATTTGGCGCTTTCCTTCGGCTTCACTTTAAGCTGAGAAACCACCCGGAAGTGCTTTATTTCCTGTTAAAGCAGGAACAGAGAATCCGGAACCGTCGGATGCTTTGGAGTCCTGCAGCCATTGAATTGAACAAGGAAATATCCGATATTTTAGATCAGAGTCACACACTATCCTTGCTGAACAGGCAGGGGATGGTTGACCCTGATATTTTTATAACCAAAAACAATCAGCTGGCAGAGCAGCTCCGCCAAGCTAAGCAGCAGAAAATACGGCTTCAGGAATTAGAGAGCAGCGAAACCATTGACGCAACACGGCAGACGCAGGGAGCGCGGCTGGCAGGGGCGGAGGATCTGGAAGCCTTTGTTGGGGGATAAAATTCGCAGCTGATTGACAGAATCACAGTGCAGAGTAATACGCAAGTCCGCTTCCGGCTGAAAAACGGGCTGGAGCTGACGGAATCTATGGAAAGGACGGTGAGGTGATGGGTACAAAACGAAAGCTGCCATTTGGCTATAAAATGGAATCAGGGAGAATCGCTGTTGACACTGCGGAAAGCCATTGGGTCACCCACCTGTTTTCCAGATACAATATGGGAGTCAGTATTCAGGAACTGGCGAATTTTATGAATGATACCGCAGTACGGTATGATCCCAATAAACCATGGAACAAAAATATGGTGGCGAGGATCCTGGCAGATACGCGGTATCTGGGAGAAAGTGGATTCCCGGTTTTGGTGGACGCTTCGGTTTTCTTGAACACGGAGGAAAAACGAAAGAAAAAAGCTCCTGCTGTGCAGAAAACGGAAGCACAGACCGTACTGAGAAGAAAGTGCGGATTTCGGATTACACCCCATATAGAGCACGAGGTGTTGTATCTGCTGAATTGCCTTACCAAGAATCCAGAGCGTATTGTAACACCACAAATACACCGTGCGCACTCCCAGAGGCTGGATACACTGAAATCCGAGCTGGAGAGACTCGTCGGTCAACTTCCGGTGGATGAGAACCGCACCCGTGAGGTGCTGCGGGAGATCGCCGCGGAAATGTATGCAGACATTGACCCCAGAGAGTACGAAACCCAGCGGCTGCGAAGGCTGTTTCAAAAGGAAGCGCCGCGCTCAGAGCTGGATGCCAATCTTATCGCAATGAGCATATCCGCTGTCATGGTGGACGGCAATGGGAATGTAAAGATCAGACTGAAAAACGACCAGATCGTGGAAAGGGGTGAGCAAAATGGATGATACTTGCAGGACGGTAACTATCATACCGGCAAAGTCGCAGATGGATCAGCGGACGGTCATGCGGCAGCTGCGGGTGGCAGCTTACTGCCGGGTATCCACAGAGGAGGAAGAACAGCAGTCCAGCTATGAAGCGCAATGTACTTATTATACGGACAAAATCATGACCAATCCCGAGTGGACAATGGCGGGCATTTTTGCGGATGAGGGTATTTCGGGGACATCTACCAAAAACCGGGATGATTTCAACCGAATGATCCGCAGGTGCCGCCAGAAGAAAATCGACCTGATTCTGACAAAGTCCATTTCCCGGTTTGCGAGAAATACGCTGGACAGCCTGAAATACATTCGTGCATTGAAAGGTATGGGAATCGGCATCATCTTTGAGAAGGAGAATATCAATACGCTGGAAACGGACACGGAATTGATTATCACCTTCATGAGTGCCTTTGCCCAGTCGGAAAGCGAATCCATCAGTGCCAATGTCCGATGGGGTAAGAGACAGTCTATGAAAGAGGGAAAAGCTTCCGTTAATTTCAAGAAGCTCTATGGGTATTATCTGGATGACGAAGGAAATCCGCAGGTAAATTCAGATCAGGTAGAGGCTGTCCGCAGCATCTATGATCAGTATCTGCAGGGAGCTAGTTTAAGAATGATCAAGCTGAGTTTGGAAGGAAAGGCGGTGCCGAATCCGACAGGTGGGGCAAAGTGGGATATTTCCCAGATCAGGAGCATCCTGGGAAATGAAAAATACTGTGGGGACGTTCTGATGCAGAAGACCTTTACGCAGGACTGTATCAACAAAAAGGTTATAAAGAACACGGGACAGCTTCCCATGTATCTGATCCAGAATAATCACCCGGCAATCGTCAGCAGGGAAATATATCAGGCGGTTCAGGCAGAAAAGACCAGAAGATCGGCATCGGCCAGCCCATCAAAAAGGACATCCTCCACAGGCCGTTCCTGTTATGCCAGCAAGTTTGCCCTATCTGAGAGACTGGTGTGCGGGGAGTGCGGCACCCTGTATCGAAGGTGTACATGGAAGCGGAACGGAAAGACAAGAATCGTCTGGCGCTGTGTCAGCCGGTTGGACTATGGAACAAAATACTGCCATCAGTCACCGACCATGGACGAAGAACCTCTGCAGCAGACGATCATGGCGGCAATCAATTCCGTAATGGATTCCAAAGGGATAATCTGCAGTCAGATCACAGAAGCGGCAGTGGAAGAAACAGGAATTCTCCCGAACTCCACCATGACACTGGGAGAAATCAACCGAAGGCGTGAGGAGCTGGAAGCGGAATTCAACATATTGCTCCAACAGCCTGACAGTGCGGCGAAGAACGCGGTAAGGTTTGGTAGTATTGCCAATGAGATGGCGTCGCTGAAAGAACAACGCGAAAAAATTGCCGCTCGGCTCCGAAAAGACCAGACGGTACAGTTACATGTGCATTCGATGGAAGCGGCGCTAGACGGAATGAGCCACCACATGCAGCAATGGGACGAGGAAATGATCCGGCAACTGGTACATACGGTAAAAGTGATATCTGCTGATCACATCAAGGTGTTCCTGTATGACGGAACGGAAATTGACCAGAAGGTCAGCCCTTGACAGATGGCGGAATCGTGGTATAATGAACGTAGAAAAGGGCGCTGCGACAAGCGGTTAGCCCGAAGAAGCTAGGTTAACAAAGCAAAAGCCCTGAAACCGTCACTTGGCCGAGTGGCGGTTTCTGCTTTTCACAATGATCGTCACGGTGAACCGTCCGATATGTAGTGTGATACGCATGGACAGCACCCCCTTTCGGGTGGTGTAGCCGACCGCCTGCCGTTCGTGCAGCGCCCAGCTCATAGAATGAGCCATCGACAGGATAACATGACCGGCGGCGAAATGCAAGGCCATGTGTGCTGCTTTTCGTGTCATCGTCCCGTTTGGCTCTGCAATGCGTTCTAAGCGCTTCTGCGTTTGTGATGTGAGTTTACCGCCGTTAGGCGCTTCCACTTCGCGTAGGCCTGTCTATGTGGCTTGCAAGATGCTTTTTTAGTTCGCCGAGGAATACATGATCGATTTGAACGCTAC
>OGQC01001104.1_pt1 | contig 12063 bp, 9 predicted proteins | sample 1553081 | NCBI WGS metagenome assembly OGQC01 (sample SAMEA2580267, study PRJEB22360) | human gut metagenome | biome: human gut; feature: human-associated habitat; material: faeces | place: Denmark | collected 2008/2010
TCAATGTAACACTATGGATAAGAGCAAAAAACTGATTATTGTCATTATTCTGCTGATTATTATCATCGGCGGAGTTTCTTTCTATGCTTTCCATCAGGCAAAGGAGAATAAAGAAATGAGCGAACTCTTTGCTGTCGAAAAGTTGGAAATGGAGAATGAGTACACCACTTTTGCAACGCAATATGATGAGCTTCAGGTGCAAATCAACAATGACTCCCTGCGCGAAAGACTGGAAAGTGAGAAATTGAAGACTCAACGACTGCTGGAAGAGTTGCGCCAGGTAAAAACAAGCAATGCCGCCGAAATCATGCGACTGAAAAAGGAGCTGAAGACTGTCCGCGCCGTATTGCGCACCTATGTCATCCAAATCGATTCACTGAACAAGCTCAATCAGGCTTTGGCAGAAGAAAACCAGGAAGTAAAACAGAAATATACGCAGGCAACCCGCCAAATCAGCAATCTGTCTCAGGAGAAAAAGAACCTGAACGAAAAGGTGACGTTAGCATCGCAACTGGATGCAACCGCCATCACTGTACTTCCCAAAAACAAGCGGGGAAAAACAGCCAAGAAGGTGAAAGATGTAAAGAAGATAGCTGTTTCCTTCACTATCGTCAAAAACATCACTGCCAAAACAGGCGAACGCACCTTATATATACGCATAGCCAAACCGGATAACGATGTGTTGACCAAAAATGCATCCAACACATTCCCATACGAGAACCGCGAACTGACTTATTCTATCAAGAAATATATAGAGTATACAGGAGAGGAACAAAACGTGACTGTTTACTGGGATGTGGAAGAATACCTTCCGGCAGGCACTTACCATGTGTATATCTTTGCCGAAGGAACCATGATAGGGCAACAGGCATTCAGCATGAAATAAATTCCTTTATTGTATTATAAAAAGGGAGTGTGTCAAAACGTGGATAATGCTGTCGTTTAGTTTGTAGGGGCGAGGCTCGCTCGCCCGAAAACAGTTTGCTTTGTGTCTTCGGGCAGGCAACCCCTGCCCCTACAGCTGACGATGGGATAGACCGATTTAGTTTTGACACACTCCTTTTTTTATATCTTTTTATTCGGCTGATATTGCCTATTCACATTTTAGTCGTATCTTTGCATCGTTGCATAAGCAACTTTAAACACATTAGCAACAACACTAAGATGAAGAGAATTTTCGGTTTTGTCCTGTCTATATGGGTATCAGTAGGGGTTTCAGCCCAACACACACTGACATTGGATAGTTGTCGTGCTATGGCACTAAAGAGCAACAAAGAGCTACGCATATCCGCCGAGAAAATAAATGTGGCGCATTATGAAAAGAAAGCTGCTTTTACGAACTACCTGCCCAAGATTGCCGCTATGGGAACGTATATGCGCACCCAAAAAGAAATCTCCTTATTAAGCAATGACCAGAAAGGAGCTATCGGCAACATAGGAACCGCCGCACAAGGGTCTATCCAAGAAACTTTCCAACAACTGGCCGCTTCCAGCCCCGAACTGGGCGCCCTGCTCCAGCCGCTGGCTCCGCTCATCCCCGGCATAGGAAACAAGCTGAATGGCATAGGGCAAGGGCTGGTCGATGCGTTGCACACCGATACCCGCAATATGTATGCAGGTGCCGTCACTCTCACCCAACCCATCTTTATGGGAGGCAAAATTGCAGCCTACAACAAGATAACCCGATATGCCGAACAACTGGCCCAATCACAACATGCCACCGGCATGCAGGACATCATTCTCGGTACCGACCAAGCCTATTGGCAGGTCATCTCATTGGTAAACAAGAAAAAGCTGGCGGAAAGTTATCTCCGACTGGTACAGCAATTGGACAGCGATATAGACAAAATGATAGCCGAAGGAGTGGCTACCAAAGCCGATGGTCTCAGCGTAAAGGTGAAAGTAAATGAAGCCGAAATGAAACTGACGCAAGTGGAAGACGGACTGAGCCTTTCTAAAATGGTATTGTGCCAGCTTTGCGGCATTCCCTTGAATGAGGACATCCGATTGGCGGACGAAGAGGTAGAGAACCTCCTGGTTGCCGATGAAGCACAGGCCTCCGACAATGTTGCCACTGCCCTTGCCAATCGCGAAGAACTGCGAAGCCTCGACCTGGCTGCCAAAATATATGCACAGAAAGTCAATGTCACCCGTGCCGAGTTCTTGCCCACTGTAGCCCTGACAGCCAATTATATGGTGACTAATCCTTCATTGGTCAACGGATTTGAGAACAAATTCCGCGGTATGTGGGCCGTAGGTGCAATGGTGAAAATACCCATTTGGAATTGGGGCGAAGGAATGTATAAGGTAAAAGCCGCCAAAGCCGAAGCCAATATTGCCCGCTATCAGTTGTCGGACGTAAAAGAAAAAGTGGAGCTGCAAGTCAATCAGGCCACCTTCAAAGTAAATGAAGCCGGAAAGAAACTGGCAATGGCTACCAAGAACATGGAAAAGGCGGAAGAAAACCTCCGTTATGCCAAGCTGGGATTCAGTGAAGGAGTTATCCCCACCAGCAACGTACTGGAAGCACAAACAGCATGGCTGTCGGCTCAATCGGACAAAATAGATGCACAGATAGACGTGAAACTGACTCAAGTATATCTACGCAAATCAATGGGAACATTAAAATAAGAACAAGATATGGCAGAAAGAACACAACGCAGCAACATTTTGCTGGCATTCATTTCACTGACGGCAGTCATTGCAGTCGTGTCTCTGATAGGTTTCTTCACATTGGGCAAAGGTCCCGAAATTATTCAGGGACAAGCTGAAGCAGACGAATACCGTGTGTCCGGAAAAGTCCCGGCACGCATTCTTGAACTCCGTGTAAAAGAAGGAGATAAGGTAAAAGCCGGCGATACCCTGGTTATCCTCGAAGCTCCCGATGTGATGGCAAAGCTGTCGCAGGCACAAGCTGCCGAACAAGCAGCCCGGGCAATCAGCGAGAAGGCACAGCGAGGGACTCGCCGGGAACAGTTACAAGCTGCTTTCGAAATGTGGCAGAAAGCCAAAGCCGGAGTAGAAATTGCCGAGAAGTCATACAATCGTGTGAACCGACTCTTTGAACAAGGCGTGATGTCCGCACAAAAGCGCGATGAAGCCAAAGCACAATTTGACGCAATGGCAGCCACCGAAAAAGCTGCTGACCCCGTTACCATCACCTACTGCAATTTTAACTCCTCCGGCGGAAACGAGGAGACTCTTGCCAAGATGGTGGAGGCTTTCGAGGCTTCCCATCCCGATATCAAGGTTGATGTGGAAACCATCGGTTACGACGACTACTTTACCCAGATGCAGACCCGCGTTGCCGGCGGCACTGCCCCCGACTGCTATGAGCTGAACATCGAGAACTTCGCAGCCTATGCCAACAAGGGTCTGTTGGCTGAAATCTCCGGTGTAGATGTAAGCGGACTGAATGATACCGCGCTGAACGCTTTCTGCGTGAACGGTAAGCAGTACGGTCTGCCCGAGAGCTTTTCCAACGTTGTTCTGATCTACAACAAGGATCTGTTTGACCAGGCCGGTGTGGCCTATCCCACCAACGATTGGACGCAGGACGACGTGCAGGCCGCCGCAGAAGCAATCCGCGCCCTGGGCGATGACATTTACGGCATCTGGCAGCCCATTACTTATAACGAGTTCTTCAAGGTCGTTGCCCAGTACGGCGGCGCTCTGCTGAATGCGGATAAGACCCAGTTTACCATCAACTCCCCCGAAAACCTGAAGGCAGCGCAGACCTTGGTTGACCGGGTTCTGGTCTCCAATGTGCAGCCAAACGCAGCCCAGCAGGGCGGCATGGGCGACTGGGATATGTTTATGAGCGGCCGTCTGGGTATGATCCCCACCGGCATCTGGGCCTTCGCCACCTTCACGGAAGGCTGCGACTTTGCCTGGGACATCGCCGTAGAGCCCGGCAGCACCCAGAAGGCTACCCACTTCTTCTCCAACTGCGTCGTTATGAACCCCGACACCAAGTATCCCGAAGCCGTTGCCACCTGGCTGGCATGGCTGACCTCCAGCACAGAATCCGCCGACATTCGTCTGGATGCCGGTTGGGATCTGCCCGCCCTGAAGGATTTGAACGCTCTGTCCAGCTACCTGGAAATCACACCTCCCGACAACCGCAAGGCCGTGTTTGAAAGCCTGGATTACCTGGTCATGCCTCCGGTCATTGAGGATTACGCCCTTATGAGCGACATCATCACCCAGAAGCTCGCCGCGGCAGCGGAGGGTACCATCACCGTACAGGAAGCCCTGGATCAGGCACAGGCGGAATGTGAAGCGCAGATCACTCTCGGATAATTCCCGGATGCGGCGAATCTCAAGCCGAAAGGCCGCCGCAGCAAGCGCGGCGGCCCTGATTTTTTCCACAAGGCATATGGAGGGATTCTATGAAACGCAGAATAAGCCCACGAAAACAGGCCGGCGGATTGCTGACAGCCTCCCCGTTTTTGCTGCCCAGCCTGATCGGTATGCTGATTTTCAGTGTATTGCCCCTGATTATCTCCGGCATGATCAGCCTGACGGACTGGAACGGCCTGGCAAAGCTGACAGACCCCGGCTTTCTCCAGGAGCACTTTATCGGGCTGGAAAACTACAAGAAAATCTTGACCAGTACAGAATTCTGGAGAACCCTGGGAAATACTGCCGAATATATCGTCCTCTATATTCCCTTGATGCTGGCAGCGTCTCTTCTGGTCGCAACCCTGCTTAGCCAGGCGCGGCGGGGAATCGGCTTTTTCCGGGTCGTGTACTATATCCCCGTGCTTACCAGCTGGGTTGCCGCTTCCCTGATCTGGAAATCGGTACTGTCCCCACAGTATGGTGCGCTGAATGGTATTCTGTCCATATTCGGCATCCAAGGTCCGGGCTGGCTGACCGACGAAAAGTGGGCCATGCCCGCCATTGTACTGGTGTCTGTCTGGAAGGATATGGGCTTCTTCGGCTTGATATTGCTGTCCGGCGTTGTCGGCATCAACAAGACCTACTATGAAGCGGCGGGTCTGGACGGCGCAAACGGATGGGTCAAATTTACGAGAATCACACTGCCGCTTCTGACTCCGTCGATTTTCTATGTGTTGATTGTTGGAATGATCAACGCGTTCCAGCTGTTTCCACAGATCATGATTATGACCGGCGGCGGCCCCAACGGCGCGACGCAGGTCATGGTGGAGCGGATTTACAATTACGGCTTCCGGTATTATCGCATGGGCTATGCTTCGGCATTCTCCTGGATTTTGTTCGCAATTATTATGGTGTTTACGGCCATTCAAATGAAGGGTCAGGAAAGGTGGGTACACTATGACAACTAAGAAAAAGCTGGGGACGGTGTGCTTTTATGTTATCGCAATTCTCCTGGCGGTCATTGCGATGATTCCCTTTCTGTGGATGATCTCCACATCTTTCAAAAGCCGCGGCGCATTGATGTCTATCCCAATCCAGTGGATACCGGAAGAACCGACCCTTGCCGCCTATATCAAAGTATTCTCCAAGTTTCCCTTTGCCAAAACCATTGGGAACTCCCTGTTTATCTCTGTAAGCTATACGATTATTACGCTGCTTTCCTCCTCCATGGCGGCTTTCGCGTTTGCAAAGCTCCAGTTTTCGGGGAACAGCCTGCTCCTGCGGTGCTATCTTGCAACCATGATGATTCCAACCCAAGTAACGATGATTCCGTTGTTCGTCGTGATGAATCGCATGGGGCTTATTGACAGCTACGCCAGCGTGATTCTACCTTCCGTCTTCCGCCCCTTTGCGGTGTTCATGCTGGTACAGCAGATGCGCACGATCCCCAACGATTTTCTGGACGCCGCAAGGATTGACGGAGCCAATGTATTTCAGATTTTCCGTAAGGTTGCGCTGCCGCTGTGCATTCCAAGCCTGGCTACGCTGTCGATTACGACATTCATGGAATCCTGGAACGATTATCTGTGGCCGCTGCTCATGCTGACAAACAAGAATAAGATGACGCTGCCTATTGCCCTGTCCACATTGAACGGCCAGTATGCCACGGAATACAATGTGCTCATGGCCGGCAGCCTGATCTCCATGATTCCCATTATTCTGATTTACATTGTTGCTCAGCGTCAATTCAAGGACGGAATGATGGCTGGCGGCATTAAGGGGTAAGTATGCGAAAAGTTTCTTACAAGGAAAAAGAAATCTCTTATGGTGCGGCAAAACTGTCCCGCCAGGGGAAAACGCTGACGGTTCATTTGCAATATAATGGTGCCTATGGAATGGGGGAGAAATTCGATTCTCTGAACCAGAAGGGGCACCATGTTGTCAACCGCGTAGAGGAAAAATTCTGCTTTCAGGGCGATAAAACCTACAATCCAACGCCCTTCTTCTGGACGGATACCGGCTTTGGGCTGTATGTCGATACCTGTGAGACAACGGAATTTGACTTTGCGGAGGATGAAATCCGCGTAAATCTTCCGGAATGTGCCGATGTTGTTCTGCTTTCTGGAACCCCGGAGGTCATGCTGCGGGAGTATATGTGCCTCTTTGGCCCAGCCACACTCCCCCCGGAATGGGTGCTGGGTATATGGGTGTCCGCCAATCGCTGGAAGAAGCAGGCAGATGTGGAGCAGCTGTTAAAGAAGCTGGATGCCTACGATTTTCCTGCTTCCGTGGTTGTACTGGAAGCCTGGAGCGATGAAGCAACCTTCTACATCTGGAATGGGGCTAGCTTTGTTCCCAAGGCGGATGGTACGCCCCTTTCTCTGGAGGATTTCGATTTTTCGGACTCGCCCTGGCCTGATCCTGTCCAAATGATTCAGCAGCTCCACAACGCAGGGAAAAAACTACTTCTCTGGCAGGCTCCAGTTTACAAGCAGATGGAACCCGGTGAAAAATCGAACCGGCAAAACAAACTAGACTGGGAGGAAGCAATCGAGCAGAAGCTATGTGTCTGCTTCTCTGACGGAACGCCTTACCGTATTCCGCAAGGGAAATGGTTTCCCGGCTCTATGGTTCCGGACTTCACAAACCCTGCCGCAAGGGCAAGCTGGTTTGGCAAGCGTCAATATCTGCTGGACATGGGTGTGGATGGATTTAAGACCGATGGCGGCGAGTTCATTCACAGCACGGACGTAAAGTTCTGCGACGGCAGCACCGGACAGCAAGGAATCAACCGCTATCCGCGGGACTATACGGAAAGCTACCGGGATTTTATCGGCAGCGAGCGCGTACTTTTCAGCCGCGCAGGCTTCTCCGGGCAACATACTGTTCCCTGCCACTGGGGCGGCGACCAGCAGTCCCAAAACCAGGAGCTTGCAAGTGTGCTGAAAGCCGGGCTTTCCGCAGCCGCATCCGGCATCCTGTTCTGGGGCTTTGACATTGCCGGATTTGCCGGCCCGCTTCCGACTCTGGACCTTTACCGCAGAGCCACCCAGATGGCTTGCTTCTGCCCCATCATGCAATGGCATTCCGAACCGGACGGAGGACAGTTCCGGGAGCTGATGCCCGGTGCGGAGGGGAATAACGAGCGCAGCCCATGGAATATGGCGCAGATTTATAACGCGCCGGAATTTCTGGATGAAATGCGCTACTGGCATAAGCTCCACGAGCAGCTGCGCCCATACCTCTGGGAAACAGCAAAGAGGTGCGTGAAGGAAAGCAAGCCCATCCTGCGCCCGCTGGTATACGAATGGCCAAAGGATTCCAATGTTCTCTACTGTCAGGATGAGTACCTGCTGGGAAATGATCTGCTAGTAGCACCACTACTGGAAGAAAACGCGCATTCCCGAGAGGTTTACCTGCCTCAAGGCACCTGGACGGACTTTTTCTCAGGGAAAATCTACACGGGTAGCCAAACAATCATCATCGATGCCGGAGACAAACTCCCGGTGTTCACAAGGAATGGGTTTCAATGGAAGCATGACTGATATACGTGCAATTATTTTTGATTTAGACGGTGTGATCTGCTCTACAGACCGATACCATTACCTGGCATGGAAAGCCCTGGCGGATCAGCTGGGCATTCCGTTTGATGAACAGAAAAACAAGCTGCTCCGCGGCGTCAGCCGTATGGACAGCCTGGAAATCATTTTAGGAGACAGAAGTTCCCATTTTTCTGAGCACGAAAAGTTGGAGCTTGCAGAGGAGAAAAACCGAATTTACCGGGAGTATCTGCAAACAATGCGCCCATCTGATTTGTCCGAGGATACCCGGTACGCACTGCAAACATTGCGGAAGCGTGGCTATCTTCTGGCAATCGGATCTTCCAGCAAGAATACCCGGCAGATTTTGACCCAGCTTGGTCTGGAACATTTCTTCGATGCCGTTGCAGACGGAACACAAATCACCCGGTCCAAACCGGACCCGGAAGTATTCCTACTAGCCGCTTCCTTACTGGACATATCCCCGGAGCAGGCCATCGTCATAGAGGATGCCGAATCCGGCGTCCAGGCCGCGGAAGCAGGGCATTTTCGGGTCATTGGAATTCGATCAAAAGAGAATGACCCGAATTCCGATATAACAATCAAGAAGCTGTCTGACCTGACGGAAATTTTATGAGGGAATCCCCATGGTAGTCTGGGAGATTTTGTTTTGACGTTAACCTTGATATGTGCAATAATATATAAATCAGTATATGTGTAATATTTTGCATTTGAATTGGAGGAAAAATCTTGAATCAGGTATTTAGATGGATAAAGATGCATCGATTGGCAACGCTGCTCATTTGTATATTCGTATTTGCATTTCCCCTTTTAATTGTACATATACTTTTTAGGGCATATTCATCTATTCCATGGTTTGAGGCAAAGTGGTCTGCTGGCGATGTACTTGCATACATCGCTGGATTTGAAGCACTCCTAGGTACAGTAATCTTGGGGCTGATTACCGTGACCCAAAGCGAGAAAGCAAATGAGGTTAATGAGCGACTGGCCAGGGAGAATAATCATCTCCAGAAAATTAGTATTCAGCCCCTACTACCCCTTCTGAAAGTAAAATCTCTTGAAATCGAAAATGCTGCGTTCGAGCGGCAGACTTCGCCCTCGAACGAGTCATGTGTATACATTTCTGCATCGGTAACGCAAAAGAAATATCAGCCTCACATTAAGGTATTTATAATTCAAAGCTCCTCCCCAAGTCAACAGTATCGTAAGACCGTAAATTTGACACTTGAAAATATATCCAGCACTCCTATAAGCCAAATAGCGGTTGATTATGTTGGCTTTTGTGGGTTTAACTACAAGAATCAGCACGTGGATAAGACCGTGTGCAAAGGAATTTCAGGACACAACACCATAAGCTGGATGATTCTTCCTTCAGAAAGCATTGATGTCTGTGTAGATATTCTCTATGACGATGAGAGATTTACAAATTTCTGGGAGTTTCGCAATTCAGATATGATTGGTTCATTTGATGTGTGCCTGTTTCTTACAAATAAGAGCATTTCCGGTGTAGAATACCGTGAGAAGATATTTCTCGATAAAGCCGCAGATTTGAAAGATCACATCATGTACAAAGCCTACGAAGAAAATCATTCAGGCGAGGATATTACACCATGAAAATAATACCATCCCTTATGGAATAAAAGTAACTTCTAGGTTAAATTTAGCGAAATGGTTCAGATCTGATAATCATCCAGTGTAAAGATATGACGAATAGCAAAATTACACTTGCCAAATTTCATTACAACAATAAAAGCACTTGACAGTCACGAATATATGTTCTATAATGCAAACAGGCTGAATCATCATAACTAAATATCCCCGTACTCAAATCGCGCGAGCGGAGACAATGATGTAACATCATTGAGCTACCAAGCACCGTAAGAGGCTAATCTTCAGACAGGAGAACTCCTGCCTGTGTGGTTAGTGTCTTGCGGTGCTTTTCTGTTTTCCAGATGTGGGAATTGTGATGTGAGGCTATGCAGCTTGACAAGTTCATACCCGCTAGAGAATGGGATACGACTTTGCGAGAATAGGAGCAAGGCAACGCTGCGGTGAGATTCCGGGGTAGGAACGACATTGGAACAGGGCGGCAAGATGGCGGTACATTTGCGAGAGGTATGGTGCTGGCTTATAATATGCGTACCATCCGAAAACCAAACAGGAGGGATACATATGAAAATCACATATACGCTCGTCGGGGAATACTATCTTCCAAATCTGGCTGCACCGGAAAGCCCCAAGGTTGGCCGTTGGGGAATGCTGCGTTTCAATTATTTAAGAAAGCACCGTGAGGCACTTTATACCATCATGCTTATGGAGAACACGCTGAATCCCCATCTGGAAGAAGTTGACCGCCAGGCGCAGGAAATGGAACAGTACCTTATTTCTCAGCTGGCCCAGCAAGAGGGCGTTACGGAACGACTGAAAGCAGAGAATCAAATGGAATGGGTTGCCTGGATGAACAACATCCGGAACCGGGCAGATGAAATTGTCTTGAACGATCTCATCTATGCCTAGAAAAAGTGAATTGTGAAAACCGCCATGGTGCGTACTGATTTTGTCAGGCGTACTATGATTGATACATTTTTGAACTCCGTGTATGTGTATGATGATAAAATTGTTTTCGCCTACAATTTCCGGGATCATGCAGAAACCGTGACCCTGGATGAAATTGAATATGTGTTTTGTTCGGATGTAAACAACTGTCCCCCACCAATCAATCCCAGAACCGTAACGGTTCTGGGATTTTTTGCTGCGTTTATCGGTATCGTTGGCACCTTTGTTCTTTCTCAGTCGGTTTTGGTTGCAATCCCGCTCCGGCTGTGTTATACTGGACGGGTATAAGCTCATAATATGGTTGAGCGTTTCTACCAACCGCCGTAAATGGTTGACTGCAAAATTATACGTTGTGAGGTAGTCATGAATTACGATGTGATCATTGTCGGCGCGGGGCCCGGCGGTATCTTTTCCGCCTATGAGCTGACCCGGCTGCGCCCTGAACTGAAGGTCGCCGTCTTTGAGGCCGGACACCCGCTGAAAAACCGCAAATGTCCCATTGACGGTGTCCGGGTCAAGTCCTGCATTGCCTGCAAAAGCTGCTCTATCATGAGCGGATTCGGCGGCGCAGGCGCTTTTTCCGACGGAAAATACAACATTACCAACGATTTTGGCGGTACGCTTTACGAGTATCTCGGCAAGGCAAAAGCGCTGGAGCTGATGCGCTACGTTGACCAGATCAACATGGCCTACGGCGGCGAAGGCACCAAGCTCTATTCCACCGCCGGTACAAAATTCAAAAAGCTGTGTATGCAGAACGATCTGCATCTGCTGGACGCCTCTGTGCGCCACCTCGGCACCGACATCAACTACGTGGTGCTGGAAAATCTCTACGCCTACCTGAAAGAAAAGGTCACGTTTTACTTCGACACGCCAGTGGAATCCGTAGCCGCTGTGGATGGCGGGTATCAGGTCACCTGCAAAGCCGGGAGCTTTTCGTGCAGCCAGTGCGTGATTTCCGTGGGGCGCAGCGGCAGCAAATGGATGGAGTCCGTCTGCCGTGACATGGACATTCCCACCAAGTCCAACCGTGTGGATATCGGCGTCCGGGTGGAACTTCCCGCAGAAATTTTCTCCCACCTCACCGACGAGCTGTATGAAAGCAAGATCGTCTACCGCACCGAAAAATACGGTGACCTCGTCCGCACCTTCTGCATGAACCCCAAGGGCGCGGTGGTCAACGAAAACACCAACGGCATCATCACCGTCAACGGCCACAGTTACGAAGACCCCGCCCGCCAGACCTCCAACACCAATTTTGCCCTGCTGGTGGCAAAGCACTTTTCCGAACCCTTCAAGGATTCCAACGGCTACGGCGAGTCCATTGCCCGCCTCAGCAACATGCTGGGCGGCGGCGTCATCGTCCAGCGCTTCGGCGACCTGATCCGGGGTCAGCGGTCTACCCCCAAGCGCATTGCGGAGTCCTTCGTCACCCCCACGCTGGACGCGACACCCGGCGACTTAAGTCTGGTGCTGCCCAAGCGAATCCTGGACGGCATCATCGAGATGCTCTACGCGCTGGATAAGGTCGCCCCCGGCACCGTCAACGACGACACCCTGCTCTACGGCGTGGAGGTCAAATTCTACAATATGGAAGTGGCGG
>OGQC01001105.1_pt1 | contig 12060 bp, 7 predicted proteins | sample 1553081 | NCBI WGS metagenome assembly OGQC01 (sample SAMEA2580267, study PRJEB22360) | human gut metagenome | biome: human gut; feature: human-associated habitat; material: faeces | place: Denmark | collected 2008/2010
CTCCTTGGGCATACGTCCGGCATACTCCTGCCAGTAATAGTTCAAATCCCTTTCATTGAAGATGTAGTCTTCTTCCGGTTGTGCTGCTTGGTGGGCGGCAGTAGGGTTAGATGAAGGGTTTCTTTGTTCCTCTTCTATATGGGGGCGTTTGATGGAGACCCCTAATCCGGACATTTTCATGACCGGAATTTTTTTCTCTTCTCTCCCTTGCGCCATTAATACGGCAGCAGGTGTGGCATGTGGAGTTGTTGCATTACTATGCTGCGTGGCAGCAGGTTGGGGAGTGCTGTTTGTCTGTACTGCCGGCTGTACGGTTTGTTGGGGCATGGCAGCAGTGGCCTGTGGCTGCTGAGCGGCGGCAGGCTGCGTGAATATGGGTTTTATAGCTTGTTTAGGGCTGCGCCCATTGGCACCGTCGTCCTCCTCGGCGGTCAGTTGTGCCACTTGTATCAGAGTGAGCTCTACCAGTAGCCGTTTGTTTTTACTGGCACGGTAGTTCAGGTCACAATCGTTGCAGAGCTTCATGGCACGGTAAAGAAAAGGGAGGGGGCATTGCTGTGCTTGTGCTTGGTAACGTTCGCGGATGCTTGCGCCCACTTCAAGCAACGGCAGTGTCGCCGGGTCTTTGCTGACAAGCAAGTCGCGCAGGTGGGATGAAAGTCCGGTGATGAAGTGGCTGCCGTCGAAGCCTTTGTTGAGCACATCATTCAGTAATAGCAACGCGTCACTGATTTTGTTCTCAAGAAAGAATCCGGTTAGTTTGAAGTAGTATTCATAGTCCAGCACATTGAGGTTTTCAATCACGCTCTTATAGGTGATGTGTCCTCCGGTGAAGCTTACCACCTGGTCGAAGATGGATAGTGCGTCGCGCATACCGCCGTCTGCTTTGAGGGCAATGACATTCAACGCTTCCGGTTCAGCAGTGATACCTTCTTTGGAGGCGACATATGCGAGGTGTGCTACGGTATCTTCCACACCAATCCGGCTGAAATCATATATTTGGCAGCGTGAAAGGATGGTGGGCAATATCTTGTGCTTCTCGGTAGTGGCAAGGATGAATATGGCATGGCGTGGAGGCTCTTCCAGTGTTTTCAGGAAAGCATTGAAAGCCGAGGCGGACAGCATATGTACCTCGTCAATGATATATACTTTGTATTTGCCTATCTGAGGTGGAATGCGTACCTGCTCCACCAATTGGCGGATGTCATCCACAGAGTTGTTTGAGGCGGCATCCAGCTCATGGATATTGTAGGAGCGCTGCTCATTGAAGGCAGTGCAGGATTCACATTGGTTGCATGCCTCGCCGTCTGCTGTGGGGCTCATGCAGTTGATTGTTTTAGCAAAGATACGGGCACAAGTTGTTTTTCCCACGCCTCTTGGACCGCAAAAAAGATAGGCATGCGCCAATTTTCCGGTGGCAATGGCGTTCTTCAAGGTAGTGGTCAGTGCACGTTGGCCTACCACAGACTCAAAGGTCGAGGGACGATATTTCCGTGCAGATACGATATAGTTTTCCATATTCGGGATATTCTTTGCTTTTTGTGCAAATGTACACAAAAAAAAGAAATCTTTCGGTTATTCCTCTTATCTTTGTGACGTGAAGTTATATGATGGACAAGCTCCATCATGAATGATAAATTGCTAAATAGTAGATAACGAGATGGATAAACTTGCTTCTCTTTGGTCTTTTGTCCGCAAGCATAAATATTTGATTACGCTTGCGTTGTTTGCTGTAATTATCGGGTTCCTGGATGAGAACAGTGTTGTACGCCGTTTGGGTTACGCCCGGGAAGAAAGCCGTCTGCGCGATGAAATAGAAAAGTACCGCAAGGAATACGAGGAGAATACCGAACGGCTCAATGAGCTTGCCGTCGACTCCGGTGCCATCGAACGGATTGCCCGTGAGAAGTATCTGATGAAAAAGCCCAATGAGGATATTTATGTATTTGAAGAAGATATAGAAGAATGAAACAACTGATACCTGCCCTTTTCGCAGTAGGGGCCGTGATGCTCTTGGCAGGAGCTGCCGTTTATATCACGGGCTGGCCTCTTTCACCTTATATATATACTATCGGCGCTACGATGGTTGCTTTGGCCCAAATTAATTCTCCGTCCAAATGTAAAAGTCCCACTGTCAAACGCCTGCGCCGACAGCAAATATTCGGTGCGCTTTTGCTGGTGCTTACGGGGGCATTCATGCTCTTTACAAGGGGCAATGAATGGATTGTGTCTCTGACGATAGCCGCCATTCTTGAGCTTTACACTTCGATACGTATTCCACAAGAAGAGGCGAAAGAAGGTTTAAGCTAAATCCGGAACATATATTCTGCATAAACAAGAGGGGCTGAACTCTTTTATAGAGCCAGCCCCTTTCTCATTTAGTTAATCTTCTGCGTTATCCGTCTATCTTTCTACCTTTTCTACTGTCAGAACTGCCGAAGAGACACCTGCCGTTACGTCAACTGTGAACCGGTAAGCGACACCGTTTTCCAGGCTTTTGCCTTCTACGAGGCCCAAGTTGCCGGCATCACGTCCGTTGGTACTGTCACCTATAAATACTAAGTCACTGGTGGTAGACAAGGCATCGTTTTTATATTCACCTCCCCAACCTTGCTGGTGGAAGAACTTGAAGTTGATGTCATCAGATTTGATTTGCTCTCCCGCTACTACTGTTACCTGATACTTCTTCGCTTCAATCTGTGACATGCAGAGACCTTTTTCTGTAGTCCAACCTACGGCATTGGTCGCTACGGAAGGTTTACCGATACCGTCACCGATAATCCAAAGGGCGCCGGTTCCGTCATCGTTCAGAGTGGCGGTGCTTGTTCCGTTCATTTTCAATACTTCCAGATAATTCAGGGCCAGGTTGGCAATGACGCGATAAGTTCCATCGATGGGCAGGAACTTCAGCGAACCGTCTTCATTCTTTTCGAAGAAGTCGGGGTCTATCCAATATTGGTCGAAGTTGGGAATGTCTGCAGTGATGTTGTCCCCTTGCTTCAGATTGAGGTCGATGCTGTAATGGTCATCATCCACCATCTCCATTTCAGAACCGTTCAGCAGTAGTTTCACGAAAGGAGCGGCTGCATAAGTCAACGTATTGAAGGAGATGGAATATTCTCCAGCTGACAGATTGGAGAAGGTAATTTCACTGGAGGTACCTTGTGTAATGGCACCGTTGCTCCATCCGAAGTTGATTTCATTCCCGTTGGCGCCTACTTTAGGAGCTTTGATGTAACCTTTCACTTTTTGTGCAAATTCACCGGTCACGCTATACTGATTGGCTGCGACTTTTTCCATGCGGTATTCTTGGTCTCCGGAAATCAGAGTTAGGTAGGGGAAGTCCGGACGACTCAGCGCCACGTCATAGCTTTTTTCTGTAATTGTGAAATTGATGTTCTGCAGAATGAACTTCAATGTAGCTGTTCCGTTGGGAATATTTGCCAGATAGGGAACATATATTTTCCCGGTATAGTCTTGACCGTTTACTTTTGTACGGATTATAGTCTCTGACACCATTTCGTCGCTGAAGTATAACCGCGCTTTTAACGTGGAAAGGGGTACATCTGCGTCCGATGCCTTGATTGTAAAAGGCAGACTGTCTCCGAACAAGGCTGAAGAAGGTTCTGCCTGAAAGTCCATTGTCGGGTTGCCGGGAACCGGATCGTCATCGCTGCAAGCATTCAGCATGGCTATGCCTGCCAATGCCATTAGATAGTATTTTAAGCTTTTCATTATAATCTTCTGTTTAAATTATTAGTTTTATTTTTTCCAACGGTAAGAAACGACTGCTTTGGCCGGAACTTCGTAGGAAAAGTAGTGTGTGCCGTCGCTTACGGTGATTCGCTTGGCATCTGCATTGTTGTTTGCCAATACGAATGCATAGGTACCGTCCGTATTCTCGAAGGCGGAGTAGGTGATTCCGTTGGCTGTGTAACCGGTCGTTCCGATACGTACAGCTCCCGGTTTCACGACTGAAGACATGTGCCCGATAAGGTAATAATGGGAATTACGGACAATTTTAGAATAGTTTGTATTGTCAATATCCACTGCACCGTAGCAGGTCTTGCAAGAACCATCTGAGGGGCTTACCGGTCCCAGGTCACTGTCTAACATCAGATTCCACACAATGGTGCCGCGGCACCAGTTGTTGGCTGTTCCCAATGCTATTTCTTCCATATCGTTAAGCAGGCGTGCTTCCAAATCGCGACCGGAGTTCCAAGTACCGATGGAGGTTTCCGTAAAAAGCAGTTCCTTGTTGGGATAGAGTTTGTGGATATTCAGCAACTCAGAACGGTTACCGCCATAATTATGGTAGGCAGCGCCCGCAATGTATTGTGAGGCTTCCGCATCATCATAAATCTTGGTAGGGTAACTTTTTTGGTCGGCCAGATTGTCGTAGTTGTAGTTATGGTCGAAAACATAAATCTTTGTAGTAACTCCGGCTTCTTTGAAGGCAGGGCCCAGGCCGGTCTTGATGAAGTCACGGGCTTCTTCCCATCCCATGAACAAGGATGCTGAGTTACCGTGGTTCAGCGGTTCGTTCTGCGGAGTCACAGCGTGGATTTTGATGCCTTCCTTTTCGAAAGCTTGTATCCATTTTACGAAATAGTCGCCATACGTTCTGTAATATTCGGGGTTCAAGTGTCCGCTGGTCCATGAGTCAAAGGGTACACGTTCCTCCAGGCTTTTCACTTTCATCCACTTCGGACATGTCCAGGGAGCGGCAATTATTTTGACGGCAGGATTGATTGCCAGAATTTCCTTCAATATAGGAATCACATATTTGGTGTCTTCCATCGGAAGGGCAAAGTGCTCAAGCCCCTTTTCGTCACAGCAAGTGAATTCACTGAATGAGAAGTCGGAACAACCGATGGCAATACGTACATAGCTGAAGCCATAGCCTTCTTTGTCCGAGAATGTTTCAGTCAGAAACTTCGTGCGGTTCTCTTGTGTCATCTGCATCAGGTTGTAACCGGTAGAGCCGGTGATGGCTGCACCGAAACCGTCCATTTCCTGATAGCGGGTGGCAGGGTCAAGTGTCACGGTAGAAGGTGACATGTTGCTTCCGGTGCCGAAGGCCAGCCCGGACTTTGTCAAATCATAAGTACGACTGGTGTTCGTTACATAGAGGGTAACATCCTTTGCCTCTTCCGTGGGTTGGTCTGGCTTGGGTTCCGGTGTAGGGGTGATGTTACTGTCATTGTCATTGCCGCAGGCTGCCAGTATGGTGAAGCAGCCTAATGCGGTAGTGAATATATTTCTTAAATTCATATTCAATTGATTTTTATATTACTCATTAGTATTAATAGCCCGGGTTCTGTATCAGATTTTCGTTCTGGTCGATGGCTCCTTGGGGAATAGCCAGCAGATAGGAGTTCTCATTGAACAGATTTTCTTGTGCATGGCGGCCGCTGTCTTTGGCGTAAACGGCGTTCATCACTTCTTCTACCTTATTGAGGCGGCAAAGGTCGTACCAGCGCTGTCCTTCAAAGGCAAGCTCCATGCGGCGTTCGTCCATATAAGCTTGGAGCAATGCTTCTTTACTGCTGCGGGTGCTTTGTGGAAGTTTGCCCAGTCCGGCGCGGTTGCGGATGCGGTCGATGATGTCGGCTGCACCGTTCAGGTCGGGAGCCTCTCCCATAATTTTTGCTTCGGCTTTGAGGAGCAGGATATCGGCATATCGCAGATAGATAATGCTGTTGAACGCAGAGCGGCATTTGTACATGAAGGCATAATGGTCTGCCGGATAATAGTTGCTCCATCCGCAGTCATACCATACAACAGATTCATTGTAACGTTTCGTGTCTCCTTGCTCTTCATAGAGGCGGATAAGGTCACGGGAAGGGGTAATCCATTTGGCCCAGGTGAAACTTTCATCCCAGTTGCTCAAGTTACGGCCGAACATCCAAGTACACCAGTTGCCGGAGCCGGGAGGAAAGTGGGCTTCGAGAATTGCCTCCTTGGTATTGCGTACCCGGCAGTCTTTTTTTTCCGTATCATACGCCCAAAGGTCGCTGAAGTCTTCCACGAGGTCGAAGCCGTCGGCAGCAAGTTCATCGGCATATTTGATAACCTTTGCATAATCGCGCAGAGGTTTTTCTGCATAGACCTTGGCAAGCATGGCACGTGCCACCGATTTGGTAAGTATGCTCTTGTCTGATGTGTCGTTTGTCGGTGTGTTGGGGTTTTCCACTGCTTCAGTCAGGTCTTTCTCTATTTGGGCGTAAGCCTCTTCAGCCGTATTCTGTGGAGGAAAATAGGTCGGGTACATTTCTTCTACGTTGTCTTCGGTAATGTCACCGCCCACGGTAGTGATGACCGGGAAGTTACCCCATAAGCGTACCATATCGAACATGACCATGGCACGGAATATCTTGGCTTGTGACTGATACTTGCCGCGTTCACTTTCACTGAGTGCCTTGAGCTGGTCACAGCCCACGATGATGCGGTTGGCAACGGCAATGTCGCCTAAGAAACGGTCCCAGTCACGTTTTAGTACAGAATTAGAGCCTTCAATGGAGTTGGTTTCGTAAGGCACCACTTCGGCCCCCGTTGTTCCGGCGTAGGCATTATCGGAATGAGCGTCACCGATAAGCAGTTTGTCGACATACCAGTGCTCCTGCCGGTCACGAAATTTTTTGTGAAGGGTTACCATTGAAGTTTCCACGTCTTGCACACTGTTGAAAATAGGCTTTTCATCAGTTTTGTTCACTCCTTCCGTTACATCCGAGTAGGTGTCTACCGGATTATAGTCCAAGTCACATGAGGTTGCGGTCATTGCCAACAATACACCGCAAGCTATACTTTTATATATATGGTTTAGTTTCATAAGTTATTTCTTCCTTTTTTAGAATTCAACATTGATACCGAAAACGAATGATTTGCTCTGCGGGTAAGTTCCATAGTCGATGCCCTGTACAGAACCGCTGTTGCCATATTGGTTCACTTCGGGGTCCATACCTGAATAGCTGGTCCAGGTCAGCAAGTTGCTGGCGGTAAAGTAAGGCTGTACGCGGCTGATACCCCATTTCTTGAACTGGCGGCAACGGATGTTGTAAGAGAGTGAAATGTCTTTGACACGCAGGTAGCTGCCGTCTTCTACAAAATAAGTGGAGTTCTTGATGTTGAAGTTGGCTTTCGGGACATTCGTAATCTGTCCGGGGATTCTCCAGCGTTTCAATACTTCCGTTGACTGGTTTTTGCCGTCGTACATGCCTTCGGTTTCCATACGGGACACATTGAAGATGTCGTTTCCGTAGCTTCCCTGGATGAAGATGCTCAGGCTGAGGTCTTTCCATGTAAAGGTGTTTGTCAATCCGTAGATGAAGTCGGGGTTCGGGTCGCCGATATAGGTACGGTCGGAAGTGGAAATCTTGCCGTCTTCGTTAAGGTCGCGATAGATCAGGTTACCGGTTTCAGGGTCTACGCCGTCGCTGATGTAACCGTAGAAACCACCCAAAGGACGTCCGGGCTCATTGCGTACGATATTCTCTTTCACCACCTCGGCACTGCTTGCTGCGGTATAGATTTTCTGCAATGACAGCTTGGTCAGCTTGTTCTTATTGAAAGAAATGTTGAAGTCTGTATCCCAGGAAAACTCGCCGGTCAGGTTGTGGGAGTTGATGGCGAACTCGAATCCCTTGTTGGTCATCTCGCCTTCGTTACGGGTGATGCTGGTGGTTGCTGCCGCACCCGCAGGCAGACTTACGTTCATCAACATGTCTGTGGTTTTCTTGTAATAGTAGTCCATGCTGAAGGTCAGTCTGTTGTTCAGTACGGTCAGGTCAAGGCCGATGTTGGTCTGGCTGGTGGTTTCCCATTTCAGGTCACTTGTTCTCAGGTTGGCCTGGCTGATGCCGGGAACAGCATGGTCGTTGCCCTCTTCGAACCACGGTATGCGGTTGATGTTGTAGCGTTGCAGATACGAGTAATCGCCTATGCCGCTTTGGTTACCGGTCTGTCCCCAGCCGCCACGGAGTTTCAGGTCATCAATCCAAGTGATGTCTTTCATGAATTTTTCCGATGAAATGCGCCAGGCAGCCGAGAAGGACGGGAAAATGCCCCAACGATGGTCGGGATGCAGTTTGGACGAACCGTCGGCACGCATGTTCATGGTAAGCATGTACTTGCTGTCATAATTGTAGGACACGCGGGCGAAATAGGAAGAGATAGCCCACTGTGAAGCTCCTGTTCCGGTACCGTCCCATGAAATTTTATTGGCGGCATTCAGAGTCTGTATCTTATCGTCCCGGAAGTGTGAGCCGTTTATCCAGCTGTTGGTATAGTCCGATTTGGTATAGGAAGAACCTGCCATGACGTCGATACCATGTTTCTTGATGTTGGTGTTGTAAGTCAATATATTGTCGAAAACCAATACGGTATTCATGTTTCGGTTGTCGGAAGCTGTACCGAAGCTGTTGCGTCCGTCGGTGGTCGATATTGGATCGAGGAATGTGGTGCTTACACCGTTACGGCGGTCCAGGGCTACGGATGATTTCAACTTCAGGTTGGGCAGAAAGCTGATGGTAGCGGCTCCGGATGCGATGAGGCGGTTCTCCTTGTTCTTGTTGTTTTTCTGGCGGGCCAGGTTTTCCATCGGGTTCATGATATTTACCCCGTAGAAGTTCTTATTGTATTGATTCGGCTTTTCAGGGTCCCAAATAGGAGCATAGGTCGGTGTGTTGATAACCGAGAGGACTACACCGCCACGGTTGGCACCCGTACCGGAAATGATGCCGGTGTTTCCGATATTGTCGGAGTAGGAGATATTGGCACTTACGTTCAGCCAACTGCGTATCTGGTTGTCAATGTTGGCACGGAAGCTATATCGTTTGAAGTACGTGCCTTCCAAAATGCCTTTTTCATTCAGATAACCGGCAGAGAGGAAGTATTTCATCTTTTCGTTTCCGTTAGATACGGACACCTGGTAGTTTTGGGTCTGTCCGGTTTTGTAAACTTCATCAAACCAGTCTGTCTGGTCTGTTAGACCTTCAAGGGCAGCGGGGTTGACAGCCCCGATTTCTTCCTGTAACTCACGGTATTGTTCTGTATTCAGGGCATCCATGCTCTTGGCTACTTTCGTCATACCATATTGTACGTTCAGTGCCACTTTGGCATTGCCTTCTGCTCCGGCTTTGGTCGTAATCAGTACCACCCCGTTGGCTGCACGCGACCCATAGAGGGCTGCCGATGAGGCATCCTTTAGGATAGAGAGACTTTCAATGTCGTTGGGAGAGAGAAAGTTGATGTTGTCCACGGGCACACCGTCCACTACGTAGAGCGGGTCGTTGCTGCCGTTGAATGAGGTGGTACCACGTACGCGGATGCTCATGCCTCCGCCCGGTTCACCGCTGGGTTGCATAACCGACACGCCGGCTGCTTTGCCTTGCAGCGCTTGGGCTGCCGATACAATGGGGCGTTGGTCCAAATCCTTTGTAGAAACCGTGGATACGGCTGTGGTTACGTCTTTACGCTTCACACTTCCATAACCGATAACTACCACTTCGTCCAGCAGTTCGTTATCTTCCTGCAATGTGATATTCATGTTGGTGGTTGCTTTTACCTCTATCGTTTTGTAGCCGATGAAGGATATTACCAGTGTGGCATTCTGTCCTACACTCAGGGAAAACTCCCCGTCCAGATTGGTAACAACACCGTTGGCGGTACCCTTTTCCAATACGGATGCGCCAATGACCTCCAGGCCTGCAGCATCTGTTACTTTACCCGTAGCTGTCAATCGTTGGGCAAATGCATTTGTTGACATTAGCAGTACGAGTAATGTCAAAAGGAGCTTGTAACTCCGCGTAAGAAGATTTCTTGTAATCATTCTCATAGTACTTTAATTGAAAGATTTAATTTATTATTAGAAAAGTATGTCCTAATAGAGATTGGTGGTTTTCCATAGTACACTTTTCTTTCTGTGCTGCAAAGATAGCGGACAACCCTATTCGTCCGATAGGCAGGTAATATGGAGAAGTAAGTCTGTGTGAAATGTAAATATCAGATATATAATAAGTTGTATTCTTGCTGATTACTGTGTAAAGTAAAGGTCGGCCACTATGGAAGGAGGTCTGTATATACTGTTTTGTCGCTTTGAGCGGTCGAAATATCTCTTAAATTTCATGTACTTTTTAGGGTGGAGGTAGTTTATGTTTAGATAGATTAATTTATCTTTGTGCTCTCAGCCTTATATAGATAATAGAAATGAAAAGAAAAATCATAGCTTTACTATTTTTGCTGATGGGGTGTACCTTTCTGAATGCGGCACCTTACAGTGAAAAGATAAAAGAACTGCTGGTGCGTCTTGATTCTCTGATTGCGCAAAAAAACACGTTTGCTATGCTTAAAGAGGCGAAGATTGCCCAGTTGCACAAGTTGCGAAAGGATGTGCGTACTTTGGAGGAGAGATATTGGCTGAATAAAAATCTTTATGATGAGTATTGTGTCTATAATGCCGATTCTGCAATGAATTATGTGGCAGGCAATTTGGACATAGTTTATAAGCAGAATGATAAATACCGGCAGATGGAGTGGAAGATAAAAAAGTCTTTTCTGTTGGCTGCCACCGGTCTGTTGAAAGAAGCCCAGGATGAGTTGGACGGAGTCTCGGGCGGTTCGCTCCCCAAAGAATTGTTAGTGGACTATTACGGACAAATGTTGTATCTGTATTCGCATTTCAATCAGTATACCGGTAGTGAAATGGGTACTTTGCATGAACATTATGCACAGTTGGAGCGTGTTTACAAGGACTCTTTGAATATGGTTCTTACCCCTGAAGACCCCTTGTTCTTGTGGTATAAAGGGCAGGTAGTACAAGGTACGGACAGTATGTATGTTTTTAAAGAACGTTTGCAGAAGGGAATTCTTAATTCTGCATTCGACACTCGGCGCGATGCCATGAATGCTTACGTGCTGGCCTGCTTTTATCGCGAGTCCGATGAGCAGGAAAATTATCTGACTTACCTGATATATTCTGCTATGGCCGATGTACGTATCTCCAATAAAGATATTGCTTCGTTGGAAGAGCTGGCGGGGGTACTTTTTAGTTTGGGTGATATTGACCATGCTTATGTCTACATGAGTTACTGCTTGCAGAATGCCTTGGCATATCGGAACCGGGTGAGGGTAGTGGGCATCTCTGCGGTGCAGGACACCATTCATCAGATCTATCAGGAACGTAATCAGAGGCAAGAAGCGCGGTTACGTATGTATTTGGTACTGGTCAGTGTCTTGTCCTTGATATCCTTGTTTGCCTTCCTATATATATACAAGCAGATGAAGCGGTTGAAGCAGTCGCGCCAACAGCTGAATGAGGCAAACAACCGCTTGAATAAGCATGTGGAAGAGCTTTCGAAAATGCACGGACAAGTGGCAGAAACGAATGTACAGCTTACTTCTTTGAATGAACAGTTGAGGGATACCAATAATCAGCTTCGTGAATCCAACTATGTGAAGGAGGAATACATAGGTTATGTCTTTTCCATTTGTTCCAATTATATCAGTAAGCTGGATGAGTATCGGAAAAATATCAATCGTAAGCTTAAGGCAAACCAGTTGGAGGATGTGAAAGCATTGACCGATACTCATTCTATGGCACAGAATGAGTTGAAAGAGTTCTATCATAACTTTGATGCTATCTTCTTGCACATTTATCCGGATTTCGTAAGTGACTTCAATGCCTTGCTCCATCCTGACGAGCAGATTGTGCTAAAAGATGGTGAGCTGCTGAATACGGAATTGCGCATTTATGCTTTGGTGCGTTTAGGTATCACTGATAGTGTGAAGATTGCCGAATTCTTGCATTATTCACCTCAGACCGTTTATAATAATCGTTTGAAAACACGTAATAAGGCTATCATTCCTCGGGAAGAGTTTGCTGCCGTTGTGCGTTCTTTGGGTAGGGCACAGAAGTGGATTTGATAAAGGCTTCTACTGATTGTCGCAGTATGGTGCGTAGATGACACCTAAGAGTTAGGAAAAAAACTGCGATGTACTACCTTGTTTTTCTCTAAAAACTAATCTTTCCACAGCAATGTTCTTTTCTTACCACAGCTGTGG
>OGQC01001117.1_pt1 | contig 11921 bp, 7 predicted proteins | sample 1553081 | NCBI WGS metagenome assembly OGQC01 (sample SAMEA2580267, study PRJEB22360) | human gut metagenome | biome: human gut; feature: human-associated habitat; material: faeces | place: Denmark | collected 2008/2010
TACCCTGGTCATTCTGATCGGAGCTTCCGGTTCCATCGTTTGTGGTTCCGTTGCTGCTTCCGCTCGTCTGCGGCATATCTGCTGCAGAGCCAAGGGTCAACGTCAGTGTTACTTCTTTGTACTCACCGTTGTCCGCACGCTGTACGGTGACATCTACGGTCTCGCCTGCCGCATAATAGGTCAGTGTCTCTTTTAAGCCTTTGGCGTTCGAGATGCTTCTTCCATCAAACGTGGTGATAACATCGCCTTTCTTGAAGCCCGCATCGGCTGCCGGGCTGCCGTCCACAACGCTCATGATGCAGACACCGGTCGGAATACCGTAGTTCTGGGAAACATCTGCGCTGACATCCGCCATGTTGATTCCGATATAAGCGGCCTTATCATCGCTGACTTTGTATCTTGTTGTCAGGTTCATCAGGTTCTGCAGAATCGGCTCCGCTTTCGAAATCGGGATCGCAAAGCCCATGCCCTCGACCTGTGTGGAGCTGTATTTTGCTTCGTTAATGCCGATCAGCTCACCGTTCATGTTCAGAAGGGCGCCGCCGCTGTTTCCAGGGTTGATGGCTGCATCGGTCTGGATCAGTCCCTCAGAAGTAATCGTCTCGCCGGTACTCTCATCCTGACTGGAGATCGTACGGTCTTTTGCACTGATATATCCGCTCGTCAGGGACTGGCCGGTTCCCAGTGCATTTCCGATTGCCACAACCTGATCACCGACCTCAAGGTCATCGGAATTTCCCATCACGGCAATTTTGATCTGGCTCTTTGTCTCGTCCTTGATGTCGGAAAGTTTTACTGCAACAACAGCAAGGTCATTGTCCGCATCGGTACCTTTGATCTGGCCTTCTACCGTCTCATCGTCGATAAAGCTGACGGAAAGAGACGTTGCACCGCTGACAACGTGGTTGTTTGTCGCAATCAGGAGCTCATCGTCGTTCTGTCCGACAATAACTCCGGTTCCGCTTGCAGGAACTTCCTGGCTTGTGGTTCCGAAGAATGTCTCAACTTCTTCCACCGTTGTCGTAGAAATTGCTACCAGAGACGGCATCGCACTCGATGCAACATCTTTCACGGACATCTCGCCGGTTGCTTTTACGGTATCGGAGGTATCACTGCTGTCTGCTGCCGTTGTTGTGGTGGTCGTCGGAATTGTAACTTCCTGCTTCTGCTCTGTTGCTGTACCGATCACTTTCGTACCGACTGCTGCAGTCCCAATGAAAACACCGCCTGCCACGAGTCCGAAGCACGCTGCCATGGCAAGTGTCATGCCCCATTTTTTTGCGGCTGACATTGGTTTTTTCGCTTTCTTTTTGTGATCCTGCGGCTGCGGAACGGCAGAAAACTGTGGTTTTTCCTGCTTCGGAGCACTCTGTGTCTGTGACTGGTACTGATAATGTTCTGTCTTTGCAGAAGATGTCCGCTCTGCCTTTGCCTCCGACGGGTCCGGTTCTCCGGTGTAGGAAGCGCTGTTATTCTCCTCGCCGGTCTTTCCGCTGATTTTCGGATTCACCCAGCTGTAGGTTGTCGTTTTCTTTTCTTCCGCCTTCGGCGCTTCTGCGGTTTCCTGCGGTTTTTCCGTCTCTGCTGCACTCTGCTCTGCTGTCGTTTCTGCTTTTACTTCTTCTGTATGCTCTGCAGCTTTGGTTTTCTCTGCTGCCTCACCATTTATTTCTTCTTTTTTGAATTCTTCACTCATGGCTGATCCCTCTTTCTCTTTTCTATCTCAGGCACCAATACACAGTGCTCTTATTTCTTTCTTCATTTTCTACTGCCTATTGTACGTTAGAATTGTGTTGAAACTGTGATAATTTTGAAAAAAGAGGAATTTTATGCTGCGGTTTTTATTCTACCGTAACCGATTTCGCCAAGTTTCTCGGTTTATCCACATCGAGGCCTCTGCCGATCGATACGTAGTAGCCAAAGAGCTGCAGCGGAATGATCGCCAGGGAGTTTGCAAAAATCGGATTTGTCTCCGGCAGGTAAACTACGTAGTCGGCTACTTTTTCCACTTCTGTATTGCCAACGGTCGTTACCGCCATGACAAACGCGCCTCGTGTCTTCACTTCCTGAATATTGCTGATCGTTTTCTTGTAGAGCTCCGGCTGGGTCAGCACGGCTACGACAAGGCGTCCGTCCTCAATCAGGGAAATGGTTCCGTGTTTCAGCTCACCGGCTGCATACGCCTCGGAGTGGATGTAGGAAATCTCTTTCAGCTTCAGGGAGCCCTCCATCGAGATTGCATAGTCGATGCCGCGTCCGATGAAAAAGACGTGTTCTGCCGCAAGATAACGGTTGGCAAAACGCTGTACGTTCTCCTTATGGGACAGCAGCAGGGAAATCTGCTCCGGCAGGCGCTCAAGGCTCTGGATCATCGCATCGAAGTCATTCTGCGAAACGGTTCCGCGTACTTTGGCAAACTTCATCGCCAGAAGGTACTGCGCGATAAGCTGTGTGCTGTACGCTTTCGTTGTCGCAACAGCGATCTCCGGACCGGCCCAGGTGTACATGACATTGTCTGCCTCTCTTGCAATCGAACTTCCAACTACGTTTACGATGCCAAGGGTACGCACGCCCTTTTCTTTTGCAAGGCGGAGAGCCGCGAGGGTATCGGCCGTCTCACCCGACTGGCTGACGATGACCACGAGCGTATTTTCCGGCAGAATCGGATCACGGTAGCGGAATTCGCTTGCCAGATCTACCTCAACCGGGATTCTTGCCAGCTTTTCGAAGATGTATTTTGAGGTTACACCGGTGTGGTATGCGGAACCGCAGGCAACGATAAAGATTTTGCGGATCGCGCGGATCTCCTCATCAGTCATGCCGAGTTCTTCGATCACAACATCACCGTTCTTAATACGCGGCGTCAGGGTATCTTTTACGGCTTTTGGCTGCTCATGCATCTCTTTCAGCATGAAATGCTCATAGCCGCCTTTTTCTGCCGCATTCATATCCCAGTCGATGTGGGTTGCCTCTTTCTCCAGCTCCTCCTCGTCAATATTGTAGAAGTGAAGGCCATCGCGGGTCAGTTTCACGATCTCCTCATTTTCCAGAAAATAGACATCTCTTGTATATTTCAGGACAGCCGGAACGTCGGATGCAATCAGGTTTCCGCTCTTACTTGTACCAACGATCAGCGGACTGTCTTTACGGACCGCATACACCTCATCCGGATAGTCGCGGAACAGGATACCCAGTGCATACGATCCCTCCATGCGGTGCATAACCTTTGTGATCGTTGCAAGCGGATCGCCGTTATAATAGTAATCCAGCATATGGGCAATCACCTCGGTATCTGTCTCCGAAAGGAACTCATATCCTTTGGACATCAGTTTTTTCTTTAATTTCAGATAATTCTCAATAATTCCATTGTGTACAACGACAATCGAGTGGTCTTTATTGAAATGCGGATGTGCATTCAGATCGGAAGGTGCCCCATGCGTTGCCCATCTCGTATGTCCGATTCCTACGGTACCCGGAAGTGTCGCTCCATTTTGTGTCATTTCCTCAAGCACCTTCAGACGGCCCATTGCTTTCTGCATCTGAATTTTGTTTCCATCGTATACAGCAATTCCGGCCGAATCGTATCCGCGGTACTCCAGCTTTGACAATCCGTCCAGCAGCACCGGGGCAGCCTGGCAGGCTCCAATATATCCAACAATTCCACACATAGATTTTTTCCTCCTAACAGTAAAAGGCGGCACCCTTGTTCTGTTTTCAGGTTATGCCGCCTTCTAATTTCTTGTTCTTTACTTTTTTACCACTCTGCTCCGTTCTCTGTCAACCTTATGGAGCATTTCGTATTTACTTACAAGATCTTTTTATTTTTGTTTTTTACTTTCACTTATCTTCTATTTCGTTTTTTTCGTATCTTTCCGTGATATTCCCACCATGTTTTGTTTGAGGTACACCAGCGGATTACACTGTCCGGAAGGCTTTTGTATCGTTTTCCGAGGAAGTAGCCCACATATTTGAATCCGCTTTGAAAGAATAAAGTGACGAGCAGCCACGGCTTATGAATTTCGCAGACGTAGGATGCCGATTTTTTCACCATACGGATTCCCTCACTCTCAGACGGATACGCATCAAAGATCTCCGGATGCTGTGCCTGGGATACACCGAGGTCGAAATTGCGGTGAAGCTGTGCCAGACAACCGTAATTGTGGGAATGTACCACCTTCGCATCTGCCGCATAGGCAATCGCATAGCCCGCCTGCACAAGATGCCCGGCATAGATCATATCTTCGTTAAACAAGGTGCTTTCTACAAATCCACCCAGCTCTTCATATGTCCTGCGGTCATACATTGCACAGACATTGGAACAGAAAAAAGTCTTAACACCAAGTTTTGGCAGATCACCGGCATCCTTGATATCACTCTCGTCCGGATAGTTAAAGCCTCTCGTAAACCGTTCCAGTGTACGGCAGTCATCCCGCGGAAGCTGCCGCGCATAGGCCGCCTTCACATGCGGCAGTGAAAATTTTTCCACCAGATGTTCCACGCACGCATTATCGTACGGCATGGCATCCTGGGTCATAAAAAGCAGAAGATCCGCATCTGAACTTTCTGCCATCGCCCTTCTCGTTCCGCCGTGGTCGAACTCGCTCGGCTGAATATGCTCCACCATAATCTTGTCTGAAAGCTGCTCCCACGCCGGATTCCAGAACTTTTTCCCCGTATTCACGACCCGGATCGAACGGATCGGGTAAGTCTGTTTTAAAAGGCGGGGCAGAAGTTCTGCGAACTCCTGCCCTGGTTTATACGTTGGTATCATGACATCAACGGTATATTGACTCATCTTGTCGTATTCTCCCTGTATTTTAATCTCCTGCTACCACAGAATCTGTTGCAGCGCCCGGTCCCTGATTCAGTACATACTCAATCATATCATCATCGTAGCCGCTCTCTCTTGCAATATAGTCACTGTACTCTATCACGGCTGCAGATGGATCATAGCTCATCGCCGGATACAGATAAGCGTGCAGTTCCTTTACATTGTGTTCCAGTGTAACCGGAATTACGACATCAACGCCAAGTGCGCTTTCTACATTTTCTCCATAACACAGCTGGAACGGATATGCATAAGATGTTCCCATTTTGTACGTTACCGCATGCATGCCAAGCTCCAGAATTTCGTTTTTGGTAAGGCTGGTGCTGACATTTCCCATCACTTTATCCAGAATCTCCGGAATCTTGGTCGGATTCTGTTTAATCTTCTGTACCATGAGATTGATGACGATTCGCTGACGGCTCGTACGTTTCGCATCGTCGCCGCCGCCGTAACGGATCCGCGCATAGGAGGTTGCAAGTGCACCGCTGACATGACGTACTTCGCTGTAATCATCCCCAAGGTCCTCATCATACGGAATAGCTTCATACTCTACGCCCTGTGCTTCCGATACCTCTCTGTTGTAGTTGTTTGCATGAACACACTCTGCATTTGTCATCTCGATGTCGAGACCGCCCAAGACATCAATCGCATCGGCGAGTGCCTTGAAGTTTACGGTAACGTAATCGGTCAGTGCAAGGTCAAGGTTTGTATTCAGCATGGAGAGCATACTCTCCGGGCCGCCGCGGTTGTATGCGGAATTGGCTTTGTCAAACTCATAATATTCATCGGTATATTTCGCCATATTCATCCAGGTGTCACGCATAATCGACACCATACGGATTTCCTGCTTGTCGTGATCAATACAACAGAGAATAATAGTGTCACTGTTCATGCTTTCTGCCAGCTCGGAGCCTTTCACACCTCTGGCATCCACGCCGACCAGCGCGATGACCTGTGTACCGGACATCTGTGAGAGATCGGTATTTGCCTTTACTTCACTGTTGATCTGAATCTGGGAGCTGTCCAGCGTATCCTGATTCATCTTATCCATCGAACGGTTGATCCATGCGTAGACGAACAGAATTCCGGAAAGAATCAGCAGAACGGTGATTTCAATTCCGAAAATTATTTTTCTGCGGCGCATTTTTTTGTATTTTCTGCTCTTTTTGTAATTCTTCTTCGACATCTCTTTTCCCCTTATCTTTTAGTAAGCGTTTTTATTCACAAATCCTTTGAAAAAGGTCAGGAACAGAATTTTAAAATCAAGTCCCAGCGTCCAGTTTTCAATATAATACAGATCACAGTCAATACGCTTTCGGATGGAAGTATCCCCCCGGTATCCATTCACCTGTGCCCACCCCGTAAGACCGGGACGCACCTGATGTTTTACCATATAACGCGGGATTTCCTCCCGGAATTTTTCCACAAAGAAAGGTCGCTCCGGCCGCGGTCCGACCAGGCTCATATCTCCTTTTAAGATGTTAAAGAGCTGTGGAAGCTCATCAATGCTGGTATGGCGCATGAATTTTCCAAATCCCGTCACACGCGGGTCATTCTTCACGGTCCATGCCTTCTTTTCTTTCTCCTCCGTCTGAACTTCCATCGAACGGAACTTGTACATTTCAAACGGTTTGTTGTGCAGTCCGACGCGTGTCTGACGGTAGATCAGCGGACCCGGTGAGGTCAGCTTGATCATGATGCAGGAAAACAGCATCACCGGTGAGAACAGAATGATCGCCACGAACGCGCCGAAAATATCCACAATCCGTTTCAGCATCGCGTTGAACGTGTTGGAAAGCGGCACATAGCGGATATTGATGACAGGAAGTCCCTGCAGGTCTTCTGTGTACGGCTTTGTCGGAATGATGTTGTGGTAATCCGGCACAAACTGGGTATGTACGCCGGATTTTTCACACATGGCAACGATCTCCTCCAGGCGGAAGTATTCGTTCAGGCCAAGGGTAATGGCAATTTCATCCAGTTTGTTTTCCGGCAGAATGACTGAAAGATTGTTGATTCTTCCAAGAACCTTGACACCGCGGTACATCGTTCCCGCTTTGACATGGTCATCGAGGATTCCGCGGACGAGATAGCCCCACTCCGGGTTTGCAATGATCCGGTCAATGTATTCCTCGGTCGCACGGCTGTAGCCGACCATCAGAATCTGCTTCTGGTTGCGGCCGTGTTTCCACATATTGCTTAAGATATAGTGGATCAGATTTCTTACGATCGTTTCCAGTGTCACATTCAGCACAAAGAAGATGCAGAGCATACCACGGGAAAAGTGAACCTGGCGCACCATGTAAAGGCTGGCCAGCCAGACCAGAAATCCAACCGTATTCGCTTTTAAGATATTGGCAAATTCCAGACGTCTTCCCTGAAAACGCTTGGATGCATAGAGATTAAATGCATAGTAAAGCAGCAGATAGCCGGGCACGATATAGAGCAGTGCCATCATATACGTCGCCGGCGGCAGAATTCCCCTCTCCGGATGATTATTCATAACGCCCAGCCGCACATAGCAGTACCAGGACAGTACATAGGAAAGTGCGAGCACCAGGGCATCGATCAGAACGTGCATCCGGTCAAAATATTTCTGATTATCGTTGATCAAATTCGTTCACCTTATCTGTTTTTTTCGGGATCTAAAAATTCCCTACCCCTAACTATACAATAAGTTTCAAAAAAGAGCAATCATATTTTTCTAACATTCTTCTTATTTCCGTAAACTTTTTAACTTTTTCGTAATCTTTTGAAAGAATCCTTATGCCCTCTCCAGAAATCTCCGGAACACATTGATAAAAAGCTCCCATTCGATGACAAAATACGTGCCGAGGCGCTTCCACTCAAAACGGATCTTTTTTGCTCTGTTTTCCGGCTTCCGGCAGATGAAAAAACCATTCTTGATTCCTGCCAGATATTCTTTTCCGTATCCCTTCGATGCAAAAAAGACCAGTTTTGCCGAAAAACCGAGGATAAAGGCCGGCAGGTTAAGCAAAATCTGTAAAACCGGCATATTTTTATAGATCAGATAAATATTATTCCTGGAAGAATAACGGATTTTAAAGAGGTTATACCGGGAGCCGCTCGTTCCGCTTCCGACGTGGTAAACCTTCGCGGACGGCTCATACCAGTTCTCGTAGCCCAAAAGCCGCGCACGATAGCCGATGTCGGTATCTTCCAGATAAGCAAAATGTTCTTCGTCAAAATATCCCAGCTCATCAAAGATCTTCTTTCTGTAAATAGCAGCTCCTGCACAGGAAGCAAAAATCTTCTCTTCCTTTTCATAGGTATGGATATTTTTCCCCTTACCTCTTGCATAAGCCCATCCAAGCGCGCAGTAATAGTTTCCTGCATCATCCAGCCTGTCCCTGTCATGAAACTGAATCATTCTGGCAGCACAGGAGAAAGCTTTGGGATGCCTTTTGATGGCTGACAGCATTTCTTCTATAAAATTCTCCGTTACTTCAATATCATTGTTTAAAAGCAGTACATAAGGTGAACGTGATGCTCTGATCCCTTCATTGACCGCTTTACAGAATCCGAAATTCTCCGGCAGTTCGATCAGATGGACCCATGGATACCTTGCAGCAACAAAAGCACAGCTTCCGTCATTGGATCCATTATCCACAAGAATTACATCAAAATTGCTTACAGTCTGACACTCCAGACCTGCAAGTACGCCATCCAGATAAGCCATCCCATTAAAATTCGGAATGATCACTGATACTTCCTGCATGATTTCCTCCCTGTCTTCTCTTTTTTCTGTCCTGCTTCTGTCTCCATTCCCGGGATTGGCTTCAGAGAATAATTCCATTTGGTAAGAGACAGGTTTTTGTTATAACAGGGATCTCCGTTTTTGAGAATGTCTATCCAGTGACATCGCATATATTCAATCTCCGTCTGAAAACGGCGCACTTTCTCCTTGCTGTCTTCAGCTCCTCTGGTCTTTGATTCCATATGATAAAGCTTCGCATAGGGATCATATACGATCAGATAGCCGTTTTTTCTTACTTTCAGGCAAAGATCCACATCATTAAATGCCACAGCCAGTTCTTCTGTAAATCCTCCTGCCTGCTCAAAAACCTCTTTCTTCATCAACAGACAGGCGGCAGTCACTGCACTCATATCCTGAAGAAGGGATGCCTTATGCAGATAGCCGGTATGGTCCGCAGGCATATCTACGAACATATGCCCCGCAATACCGCCCATTCCGATCACACATCCTGCATGCTGGATTGTATTATCCGGATAAATGAGCTTTGCTCCGACACCGCCCACTTCCGGACGCTGACACACTCCAAGCATTTCTTCCAGCCAGTCCGGATTGATGGATTTTACATCATTATTCAGGAAAAGCAGATATTCTCCCTTTGCATGTGCCGCAGCAAAGTTATTGATGGCAGAATAATTAAATTCTTTTCCCCATCTCAAAAGATGGATCTTCCGGTTTCCGGAAAGCTCTTTATAATATCGGAAAATCTCATCAGTGGTACTGTTATTCTCCACGATTATGATTTCAAAATTCTGATAACCGGTATTCTTCTCCAGCATTTCCAGACAGGTCTGAAGAGTCTCTTTCTCGTCTTTGTTTGGTATGATAACAGACACCAGAGGTTTTCCCTGCACCGGATATTTCACCCGGTAAAAGCCCAGATCCTGTGTATGGCTTACCTCGCCTTCTGTACCTGTTCTCTCAAGATGAGCTTCTATTGCTCTCTTGCCGGCTTCAAATGCATACATTTTACTGGCAGGATTATCTGCAGTGGAGGCTTTGTGTGTTCTCCAGTGATACAGGATTTCCGGAACATGTAAAACCTCTCCGGCATTCTCCGTACAGCGGAAGATAAAATCGTAATCCTGAGCTCCGTCGAATTCTTTTCGGAAACCTCCGGCCTTTTCTACAATACTCTTTCGCACTACAAAAAAGTGGCAGATATAATTATTGGAACGCAGGAGATCCAGATTAAAATCCGGTTTCAGATGTGGCTGAAAATGCTCGTCCAGTTCTGTTGTAACCTTATCCTCGTCTGTATAAAGCGCATCTGCCTGCGGATGATCCTGCAGTATTTTCACGATCTCATATAATGCATTGGGTGCCAGCAGGTCATCATGGTCAAGAAGCCCCACAAATTCACCTTTTGTCATTGCAAACGCGCGGTTTGTGTTCTCTGCAATGCCAAGGTTCTCTTTGAGATTGCAGAATCTTACCCGGGAATCTCCGGCTGAATATTCTGCCAGTACTTTCTGCATCTCCTCATTGTCAGGACTTGCATTTACGATACACAGCTCCCAGTTTGAATAAGTCTGAACGATCAGTGATTCTATCATCTGTCTCAAAAATTCTACAGGTGTCTGATAAGCCGGAACTGCAATGCTGATTAGCGGTGAATAATCAAATTTCTGTTTCCTCTGTGTTTCCAGTGTTTCCTCCGTCGGAATGTAAGCCCGGTACCATGGACCATATGGTACTTCTTCCGGTTCAAAACGTTCATGCAGCCTGATCCAGAATTCCTTTAGTCCATAATGCTTCATGTAGCGGAACCCTTTCCGGATCGTATAGGGGGAAAGCTTCCTGAACATTTTCGTCCACTGGATTTTTCCTCCTGCAGATGGTTTTTTACTCATATGATAACCTCGATTTTTACTATGATTTTTTATTTTAACATTGTATGATATTTTTTGCAAGAAAGGAGAGAAATGTGTTATACTGTTATTGTTTTTATGTTATCGTTTTTATGTAACTGTTCACATACAATGAACAGTTACTTTTCAACATTTTTATGTACAGGAGTATTATATACCATGATGATAAAGAAAAAAAGAATCACTGCAGCCCTGCTGGCTCTGGGACTTGGTGCTGTCACCATGTTTTCACAGTTTCCGGTATCTGCTGCTGAAGAAACAGCTCAGAATACAGACGCCGACGCACAGACAGCAGATCCGTCTGTCGTAGTCACCAACGGTATCGACGGATGGCCCCAGGCTTCCGATATTTCGTCTGCCGCAGCAATTGTAATGGAAACTTCCACTAACACAGTCCTGTATTCCAAAAATGCAGATCAGCCCCTTTACCCTGCAAGCGCAGTCAAGATCATGACCTGCCTGGTTGCTCTTGAGAACAGCAGTCTGGATGAACAGGTAACCATGACTGCAACCGGTGTTTCCGGTGTTACTGACGGAGGAGCCAATATTTCCTCACAGTTAGATGAGGTTTTCACCATGGAACAATGTTTATATGCCATCATGGTTGCCTCTGCCAATGATATCGCACTGCAGGTAGCTGAACATGTGGGAGGTTCTGTGGATGCTTTTGTACAGATAATGAATACCCGGGCACAGGAACTTGGCTGCACCAATACTGTCTTTACCAATCCTACCGGTCTTCCTGATGAGAACCAGCATATCACCGCCCATGATATGGCTCTGATCATGGAAGCAGCTATGGCAAATGACACTTTCCGCACTATTGCAGCAACTACTTCCTATACACTTCCGGCAACAAATGTTTCCGGCGGTGAACGTGTACTTACAAACAATTTTACCATGATAAACAGCACCAGCGACGGTTATTATAAACCCTGTATCGGCGGTAAGGAAGGGTACACAGAAGCTTCCGGAAGTACCCTGGTATGTGAAGCTTCCAAAAATAACATGAAGCTGGTATGCATTGTATTAAATGGCGCATCCGGTGTTACCGATAATGAAGCGATCGCGCTTCTCAATTATGGTTTTGACAATTTTGCACCCCTTACCATCGCAGACGATGATTTTAACCGTCTTTCCGGTGGTACAGTCATTGCGCCAAACGGTGCCACAGAAGATAATCTGACCACAGAAGATACTTCTTCTGACGGACAGATCACACGCCAGTATTACTTTGGAGGAACTCCTGTAGGAACTGCGATTCTGGAAGACGCAGAGCAGCAGACAAATGATGCCGCAGTAACCGGTCAGAAGAATATGGAGGCAGCACAGGCATATTCTGCTTCCCATACAACTGCTCCTTATTATATCATCGGGGCGATCGGGGCAGCATTCCTGCTGTTTTTCCTGTTCCTGATGATCAAAGTGATCAAATCCTGAAGTCTAC
>OGQC01001121.1_pt1 | contig 11886 bp, 12 predicted proteins | sample 1553081 | NCBI WGS metagenome assembly OGQC01 (sample SAMEA2580267, study PRJEB22360) | human gut metagenome | biome: human gut; feature: human-associated habitat; material: faeces | place: Denmark | collected 2008/2010
GTGTTTGAGATTATCCCTTATCGGAATCTGCTGATGATGCAACGGGATAAATTACGCGCAGTATATGGTGGTCAGAAGGTGAATAGAATCAGTGGTAAGGAATTGGCTAATCGTAGGAAAAAGAAATAGGATAAAGCCGGATTTCTCCGGCTTTACTTTATGAAAGTAAAAGTATGTTTGTATCATCTACTATTTGAGCATGGTTTGTAGCTCGTATGATTATTTTATCATTGATTCTGATATCTAAGATAGATTCCTCAATGCCATCATGCTTAATAGGGAATACCCATGAATTAAATCCTTCCATAAGATTAGGGAAAGCAATAATCGCATGAACGATTTTATTTTCTGAAATTATTCCTTTCATCCTAAAGTATGAGACCGTTTCTTTTATTTGACGTACCATACAATAGGGATAATCTGAATCAGGATTCTTTGCAGCATGAATACTATTTGCATATTTGGTTTCAATAAATAAAATCCATTCATCTTGATCACAAGTTATTGGAAAAACAACACATTCACATTGTCTGGAACGCTTTTTTTTAGTGATAGGTAATGCATTTTCAGGAAATGCATCAAAAAAAACTTTTACATTATTCTCATTTAATATATGAACAGCGTTAATAACATTTCTTTGAGCGCCAGAAATTTCAACTGCTCCTTTATTATAATCTTTCCAGTCTACAATATATAGATGAGGATTGTATATAGAACAAAGGCATGTTTTATGTTGGGGTAATTGTGCCAATAATCTATTCTTCATTTTTCTTCTGGAATAAAATAATTAAGCATTGTATAATATTCGTCCATCGTTTCGTTCATTATTTCATTGAAATAATGTTTCCCAATACTATTAGTATGATGCTCTTGAATGGAAAATATTTCTCCATCTTTTATTTGCCATGCAGAAACGAGTTTAGGGTTAATCCATGAATTGTAGCTTTCCAAAGAATTTGCAATATCTTTGGGCATATTATTCTTCACAAGCCAACCCATTATACAATTATTTAATGAATAGAGTATGTATGGACTGTGAGTTGTTAGAAATAACTTATGTTCTTTCTCCTTTATTGAACTTATTATGAAATACAATAAATTCTTTTGTGTAGAAGGGAATAAGTTTAACTCTGGCTCCTCCATGTATAAACTTGTATAATTTGTTTGGATAAAATGAGTAAAATAGTCAGATAGTGAACTTAAAAAAGTTTCTCCAGCCTTAGGTAAATGAATTTTCTCATTCTCCTTTGTGACTTTTAAGATCGTTTTTAAATATTGATGTAGCCATTTTTCGTTATTGAGATTTGTTTTATTATCAATAACTTCTGATAATGATTTTGATATTATTATATTTAATAATTTAGCATCTCTTTCTTTATTATCAATGTTGTCGTTTCTATCTCCTTCATAAATAGATTTAGTAAAATAGTTGACTAATGTATATAAAGGAATCATAGATTGCTGCCCACTTGAAGCATTTATTAATTGGATTTTGTTTCCGTCCAATGTTTCTAGAAAATCAATATCTTGATTCTCATCATAGTAATATTTGGTATCTAAAGATTTAATATCCAAGCCATTGTCAACAGTATATACTTTTCTTGCAATATTCCAATCTGACATAAAATTAAAAATATTGTTTTTAGGTAAATTGACTTGTTTCCAATCAGATATCATAGAAACGATATTACGTTCAGCAGGTATGTATGAAATTTTAGTTCTAATATAATTGTATTGATTTATCCATTCAAAAGTCGGAACTTTACTTCTATATTCAAAAGAAAACTTAACAACAGAAGATGCGTACATAATCTTTGAATCATTGGAAAAATATCCATCTAATTTGTGAAAAACGATTAAATTAGTAATGAAATTATCATCTTTAAGAAAAAAGTCAAAAGATTGTTCCAATGAAACTTTCTTTTCTACCCATGAGCAAAAGCATGCAATTTTGTTAATAGTGCTTTTACCTGAACTTTGCGGACCTATAATTACATTTACTTTATTTAATGTAATATCTATGTCTTTTATTGGTCCTATGTTCTTAATTATTAATTGAGCCATTGATTTATAGGGTTAGTTTATTGTGCAAATATAGTGTTATTAAATAATGAAATAACAATATATACTATTAATTGTTGTCTTAAAAACAAAATTTGTTTATTCTATAAATTCTCTGCTAACTTCTTAATATCATCCTTACTATTGATAACATGGGTGCTATCTCCTATGCGAACAGCTCCTATAACTTCATCGGAAGATTTTTCAAAAAGGTCTGAAACTTGAACATTCAAAGCAGATGCTATTCGTTCTAATACTTCTACTGAAGGATTGCCATTTATGTGTTGACTTAATCCTACTCTGGATATTCCCATCTTATCAGCAAGCTCTTGAACAGTTGTTCCTTGCTCTTTTATAACTTCTTTTATTCGTAAAGCCATAACTATTCTAAATTATATTTTGTGCAAATATACATACTTTTAAATATGTAAAGCGATAGCTATTCTTAAATTGAGTTAATGTAAAGCGAAATATTTCTATTTTGTTTGATTATTTAAAGTGAACGGTTTACATTTGCATCGTGGTTATAAAATGATAGATATATGAAACGCTACAACTTATCTCAAATAATGAAAGACGCTCACCGCTTCTACAATAGCCGTTCAAGAATGGGCAGAACTTTTGGCGAATGCCTGAAACTCGCTTGGCGTTGGGCGAAAGACGCTATCAAGTTTGCAGAAGAAAGAGAAGTTAAGATCAAGGCTATGTTAGCCAACCAGAAGCCGGTAGAGCGTACATCTTACAATGATAGTAAGATTACTTGGTCTGACTGCTACAATTCAAATAGCCGTGGGTATATGGGTTCTCAATATTGTGGTGATTAAAGTCAGAGCAAAGTAGAAATGAATAAATAACTTAAAATATAAAGATTATGGAAACAATAGAACTAAGAGAAAGCGATAAAAGAAGAGCTGTGAATCTTAATCGCAAAAACGGTTACGGCTTGGATAGCAAACAGATGATGCGCCTTATTAACAATCATAAGAAAGGTGATGCGTACAAGTGTGCTTTGATAGAGTTTCGCTTGACTGATATAAACTTTCATCGTGAAGTTGAAATGCTGATGAACGGCAAATATGATGAATTGAAAGAACAGGTAAAACAGTGGTAAGCAAAGAGCGCACCATCTTCACAGGCAATGCGCTCAAAATAGTATAAACACATAATGCGATTATGCGCATTATGAATTTAGTTGTAAAGATAGTATAAACACATAAGATAGGAACGAATATGAGAACAGAAATTATTAAAATGGAAAATTCTTCTTCATGTGAAATTGATTTGATTGAAGTAAGAGATGGACAAGCGGTAACCTCTTCATTGGTGGTTGCCAAGTATTTTGGCAAAGCACATAAAGATGTATTAAGGGCTATTAAATCATTGGATTGTAGTGAGTTATTTAACCAGCGCAATTTTGCGCCCGTTGAATATGTCGATAAAAAAGGTGAAAAAAGACCCATGTACTATTTAACTCGTGATGGGTTCACCTTTTTGGCTATGGGGTTCACTGGCAGGGTGGCTGCACAATTCAAAGAAGCGTACATTAACGCCTTTAACGAAATGGAAGAAATGCTCCGCAAGAATGATTGCACCAAGTATGCTGAAAAGATATTCAAATCCGAACTGAATTGTTTCAATAAACGGTTGAAAGAAACAGCAGCAAAAATAAGAAGAGAGAATGGAGTCGGATTTGGTATTTATGGTGAGATACAGGCAGGCGTATATGATTGCGACAAATTGCCTTTCCAAGAAAGATTGCGCAATATATTTGCCCAAATAAGCAATGCCTATGTAGAAAGTTATTATTTGGCAGGACACTATATAAACGCTGATAATCAAAACAAGCAGATACGCAAGCTGATTTCTGATTTTGAAGGGAAACTGGTAGAGGGATTTAGAATATATCCAAGCATATAAATACGATTATGAACTTCAAAACAAGACCACCGCCAATAATTGCTACCAAATGAGAGATTAAAAACATAGTTATAAATCAAAAACAACAAGAAAATGAGTAAACGATTTGCTATCGCCATTTTACCCAAAGAGAAACAGCAGGGGGGGGTAAAGTACGGTTTAAAGATTGAAAAACCTTCAGCATTGGGTAATGTGTATGGATTGACCGAAGAAGAACTGAAAGAACTTCGTGGATTGATAGACAAGGTATTGACTAAATGATTATGAAACAGATAAAAATCAGACCACCGCCAAAAACTTTACGACAATGAAACGATTGTCGTGTTATGGTAAAGTGAAAATCTCTCTCTTACACGATTATATAATAAGTTTGCAAACAGAAACAACGCAGCTATCCTCACGGCTGAAAAATATAACCCCGCCATTGGTAAGAAGTGAGGAGCTTGCCTTTGGTGGGGTCTAATTTTTTAAACTGTGTAAAAGTATGAATAATATTCAGATTTTCCAAAATGAGCAGTTCGGAAAAGTAAGAATCGCGATGAATGAGAGTAATGAGCCTTTGTTTTGTTTGGCAGATGTGTGCGGTGTTATAGGCATTGCTAACGCAAGAAATGTCAGGTCAAGGCTTGAAGAAGATGATGTCCGCCAAATGGACACCATAGATTCGTTAGGTAGAAATCAACAAGTTACATTTATAACCGAAAGCGGTTTATATGATGTGATAATTCGCAGTGACAGCGAAAAGGCAAAACCGTTTCGCAAATGGGTTACAAGCGAAGTTTTGCCCTCAATCCGCAAACATGGTGCATACATGACCAGCGATACACTTGAAAAAGCTTTGACCTCACCCGATTTTCTGATTCAGCTTGCAATCAACTTAAAAGAAGAAAAACAGAAGCGTATCGAAGCCGAACAGAAGATTCAGAAAGATGCACCTAAAGTCCTTTTTGCTGATGCTGTCTCAACTTCACATCGCTCTTGTTTAATTGCTGAACTGGCTAAAATATTACAACAAAATGGGGTGAATATCGGTCAGAACCGTTTGTTTAGCTGGATGCGCGAGAATGGTTATCTTTGTCAAAAGGGTGACTACTACAATCAGCCGACGCAGAAAGCTATGAAATTGGGGCTTTTTGAATTGAAGAAAACCACCATCACCAAGCCGGACGGCTCTGTATTGGTCACTACTACTACCAAAGTGACTGGTAAGGGGCAAATTTACTTCGTAGAAAAGTTCTTAGGTAAAGATGCTGCTTAAATAATAATGCGCACCTCATTAGGTTGGGGTGCGCTTAATATGAATCTTACAAACTCCCTCCCATTGCGAGATATAAGTTTACGGCATCTTTTATTCCTTTAATCTGTTTTTGTGATATGGTTTTTATATCGTGATATTGCCTTCCAATAAATTTTATTTTTGCAGTTTTAGCATTAGAAAGTGCCTTTATTAATTCAATGTCATTATTGGAATGGATATTTTCATCACACCATTCCCATATATATCCTCCATTACCTGAATCAGTTTCTACATTATTGGGGATAAATTCATAAGCTTTATTGTCAATAGAAAATTGATATTTGCGAATGAATAACCAATCGTCAGAATAATATTGTATTCTGAGTCTAAAGTTTGATACCCCATCAATATTTTTCATAAAATAGCAATATATTCCATTCTGGTTGGTATATTGGGGAGCAGATTTTGGTTTAATCCATGTTAGTTCACGTGGGTCAAATTCGTCCTTGTTAAATGTAAATAAAGAGGATATTTTTTTTACTGTTATAGAATCAATAGGATTTTGTTTTTCTTTTTTTATGTCCGATATTGTTTTTCCAATGTTATCATCTAAAGACATAACATTATTTTTTATATTGTCAAGGGTTGATTGGTTTATATACGGATTTACTTTTTCACCGTTTGAGTTGTACAGTGAGAATTTTATCGGAATATTAACAAACTCTATTCCTTGATTAGTCATATCTTTATAAACTTTTTGAGAAATGCAAAATTTTTGATATGCTTCTAAATACGCAAGGGAATCATTCTTTGAGCTTATCGTCTTAGGTTCCTCCTCCTTCTCATTGTAAGAGTTGCTGAATAATGACTTTTCTTTAACCGTTTCCACATATTTATATGACTTATTGCAACTTGAAAAAGCAAATATTGACAATATCAGAAGCAGTGTATTTTTCATGACAGTACATTTATTAACTTAAACGTTTGCAAAAATATCTCAAAAATCAATCATTTCCAATTATTTCACGACAATTATTCCGTTGTCGCATATCAAATACTTGAAATATTGCTGGATAACTTGTATTTGTCGAATTTAGCACAAATGAAAAAATAATGGAGTTTAGAGGAGATACATCTGGATTAGATGAGTTACTTGAAAGTGTAGACGATAGATATTATAATACCCTTTCTCAAATAGGGAGAGACGCCACCCGAAATGCGAAGATTAACAAGACTTATGAAAATAGGACTGGCAACTTGAATAATGCAAATGGGGGATGTGTTGTCCGTAATGGGAAAATAGTAGATATGTGGGTGGAATCAGACGGTTCTCATTCCGAAGCGGTAAGAAATACAGAGAATCTTCTGATTTATTCCGAAAAATCAAAGGATGGGCTTTATTTGGCTAACGGTCAGCCTTATGCAAGCTATGTCGAAAGTAAAGGGTTTGAAGTTATTATGACTAATGGTATCTTGTATGCAGGTAGACAAATAGAAAAAAAATTATAGATATGGCAGGCATTATTTCAAATGTAGACAGTGATGTTCAGAAGTTGCGCAAACTGAAGAACGAGATAGAAAATGTCAAAAAAGCATTGATGGGTATTAATATCAAGGTCGATATTGATATAGCTAAAGGTTTGCAATCACAGTTAACCTCCCTTTTGGGGCAATACGATACATTGGTGGATAAGATTGCGGCAGCGGAAGGAAAGATTATGCTTTCTGTCAGTCGAATCAATAAAGCAACCGAAAAGATTGTCAAAGCACAAGAGGTTGTATCTAAACCTACGGCTGATCCGGCACAGAATGGAGATGCTGCAAGGCAAACAAATACGGCTGAAACGGAAAGTGTTCGGGCGCAAGCAAAGGCTTATGATGACCTAAGAACCGAGATAAACGGTATTCTTGGCACAAGAGAAGAGAATGTCAAGAGAATGATAGATGAAATGAACGCTATCCGTTTGATTAATGCTGAGATTAAGAAAATCAACAAGTCACAAGGTGATTATTCTTCCTTGTCTTCTGCTCAACAAAAACGGCTTGAACAGTTAAACAATTCATTATTGACACATAAAAACCATAATTATAAAACTGCTTTGTCAGAAGTGAGACAAGCATTGAACAATAATGCCAAACTTGATAATGTAGCCGCTACTTCCATGAACGGGTTATCCCAGTCTTTATCAAGAATGAGGATAGCTTATCGCGAATTGACAGAAGAAGAGCGCAATTCTCCTTTTGGTAAAGAATTGCTTGCGTCTATTCAACAAGCGGATACAAAAATAAAGGAACTTGATACCACTATTGGCAATCATCAACGTAATGTAGGTAATTATGGTAAGCAGTGGAATGGGCTTAGTATGTCTATTCAGCAAGTAGGACGCGAACTTCCTTCTTTGGCTTACGGTCCAAAAGTTTTTTTCTCTGCTATATCGAATAATATTCCAATTTTAGCAGATGAGATTAAACGGGCGAGAACTGAATATAAACTATTGAAGGAGTCGGGGCAGTCGGCGATTCCAGTATGGAAGCAAGTGGTATCGTCTTTGTTTAGCTGGCAGACTGTATTAACGGTTGGTATTACACTGCTTACTCTTTATGGCGATAAGGTGGTGGATTGGGTTGCAGGGCTGTTTAATGCTAAGAATGTCATGAAACCTCTTGTTGATATTCAACAACAACTAAATGACGTTCAATTAAAAGGAGTTCAAAATGCTCAATCCGAAATAACAAAGTTGGAATTATTATATAAAGCTACTCAAAATGCTTCAAAGCCTATTCGTGAAAGAAAAAAAGCTGTTGATGAGCTACAAAAATCATATCCTGATTTCTTCAAAAATCTTTCAGAAGAAGAAATTCTAACGGGAAAGGCAGCTGACGCTTATGCAAGACTTACTTCTTCGATTATTGCATCTGCACGTGCGAGGGCTGCACAGGATAAAATGACAGAGAATGCTAAAAAAATATTGGAAAATGAGGCTAAAATAACAGAAGAATATGCTAAAAGGGAAAATGCACAACTAAAACTTGACAAACAGATTGAATTAAGAAATAAAATAGACAGAGAGGCGAATCCCGATATGTATGCAGGTCAACAAATGAAGGTTGGTGCAGCTTTGGGTAAGGTCGAAGAAATAGATGAAGGCATTGCTAAACTTAGACGTGAAATATACGAGCTAAATAAATCTCAAAATGAATTAGCACAAAACATAGATGTTAATGATTTGATATTCAACCCGAATGAAGATTCTTCAAAGATTGGTGAAGAAGAAAGGAAAAGACGTCAAGAAGAAGCAGAGAAATTATTGAAACAGCAAGAGCAACTCTCTGAACAACTTGCCGAAGAACTCTTGTCTCTTCACCGTCAGAACCAACAGGATGAAATCAACCTGATGAGAGAAGGCACGGAAAAGAAGTTGAAACAGATTGACCTTGATTATCAGAAACAGATTGATGCGATAAGAAAACAGGAGGAAGAATGGAGCAAAGCCGGTAACGGTAAGCTGACCGACAAGCAGGCACAGAAAATTTCAGAAGCTTATACCAATGCCGAAAGTATGAGAGATAAAGATATTTCCGATGTAACTGAAGGACAGCTGAAAGCCGAACAACAGGCTTTGAACGACTACTTGAAAGAATATGGCACGTTCCAGCAGCAGAAATTGGCTATCGCCCAAGAGTATGCGGAAAAAATAAGGAAAGCACAGGAAGAAAACGGTGTTAATAGTGCACAAGTAAAGTTACTGGAGAAACAACGTGATGTTGCCATACAGAACAAGGAAACAGAAGCCATAAAAGCCAATATAGATTGGGTTACTGTGTTCGGTGAGTTTGGTTCCATGTTTTCCGACATGATAAAGCCCGCCTTGGACGAAGCGAAAAAATATGTACGGACTGACAAGTTCAAGAACTCCGATCAGGCAAGCCAGAAATCATTGATTGACGCCATCAGCCAGATGGAAAAGTCTTTGGGTGGTACAAGTGGAGTCAACTTCAAGAAACTTGGAGAGGATGTAAAAGCCTATCAAATAGCAGAACAGAATCGTATCAGTGCCATAGGGATTGAAACAGCTGCTTTGGAAAGACTAAAGAAATCACAGGATGATTACACCAAAGCGCAGAAGGGCGGAACGGAAAGTGAGAAACAAGCCGCAGCAAACGCTCTTGAAACAGCACGGCAGAATGCTGACATTGCATCCGCCAATGTGAAGACACAGACTGATATCGCCAATCAGGCCCAGCGTAATGTGACTGATACCGCCACCATACTGAAAGCAAGCATGGAAAATTTATTGGGAGGCTTGCAGCAGATTTCATCCGGTGGATTGTATAACGCATATAGCGGAATTATCAAAACCGTGAACGGATTCAAGGATGTCATAGGAAAAACGTCAGAATCTCTTAAGGAGGTCCCCATTGTCGGATGGATTCTGTCCATCATTGACGTACTCAAAGACGGATTAAGTGATCTTGTCGGTGGTCTGCTTGATGCTGTTCTGAACGCTGTCAGTGGAATTATCGGTGATGTCTTGTCAGGGGATTTGTTTGTCACAATCGGCAAGTCATTGAGGAACGGCATAGGAAACATCCTGAACGCAATCTCATTCGGAGGCTTCAACTCCTTGTTTGGAATAGGTGGAAACGCCAAGGAAGTACAGGAAACGATAGACAGGCTGACGGACAGGAATGAAACTTTGCAAACGGCCATCGAGGATCTGACTGACGAGATGAAGGCAAGCAAGGGAATGAAATCGGTTGAATCTTACAGGGAAGCTGTAAAGTATCAGGAGGAAGTCAATAAAAACTATCTGCAAATAGCAAAGGAGCAAGCCGGATATCATAAGAGCCACGGCAGCTGGCAGCATTATCTGAAATGGACGGATGAAATGCTGGAACACGCAAGAAAAGCTACCGGCATGCAGGATTTCTCCGGCACCGATTCCTTGTGGAATCTGACCCCCGAACAGATGAAGGCTCTACGGTCGGACGTATGGTTATGGGATATCATGGAATCTTCCGGTAAGGGAGGTTACGGTGAGCGTGTTACCGACAAGCTGGATGATTATATAGAGCAGGCAGGAAAACTGGAAGAACTGACCGACAGTCTTTATGAGGGCCTGATCGGAATGTCATTCGATTCCATGTATGACAGTTTTATAAGCAGTCTGATGGATATGGAGAAGAGTGCGGAGGATTTTGCTGATGACATATCCAAATATTTCATGCAGGCGATGCTGTCAAATGCCATCGGTGAACAGTTTAGTGACAAACTGAGGACATGGTATGATAAATTCGGTGAAGCCATGAAGGATGATGGTACGCTTGACAATAATGAGCGTAAGGAGCTGATGGATGAATACATGGGTTATGTGGACGAAGCCATGAAGCTCCGTGACGAGCTTGCCGCAGCAACCGGATATGACAAGATTTCGCAAGAATCAACATCCCAGTCAGCTTCATCCAAAGGTTTTCAGGCAATGAGTCAAGATACCGGCGAAGAGTTGAACGGGCGGTTTACAGCATTGCAGATTGCAGGAGACGAAATAAAGAATCAGAATATTATTCAATCTCAATCACTTAATCTACTGACAGTAAAAGCAGATGCTCTACTTTCCATAAATACGGAAACAAGGAATATCGCTGATGATACGCGAGATTTGATAGCACAATCTTATCTTGAATTGGTACAGATTTCAGAAAATACAGGGGCAATCGTCAAACCTATTCAACAGATGCAAAGAGATATAGCAGAGGTTAAAAAGAATACAGCAAAATTATAGTTTATGAATGAATTATTAATTAATGGCGAAAACGCTTATACAACATGGGGTGTGAGAATGGGAGAGGGGTTTCTTGATGTTATTGGGGCATCATCACCCATGAAAGAATTTATAGAAAATAAGTCCCGGTTAGAACATGGAAAACGTGTGATAATCAATAATCCTAAAGTCGATGAAAGGGAAATAACTCTTTCGTTTGCTATCGAGGGTAGTTCTCGGTCCGATTATCAATCAAAGAAAAAAGCTTTCTTCGATGAGCTTTATAAAGGCAAGGTTGATATTCAAGTCCCGGCTAATAGTAGCGAGATTTATCATCTGATTTATCTCGGCAAAAGTATCACTTACGCACAGAGTTTAGACCGAACTTTTGGAAAAATTTCAGCCAAGTTCAACGAACCGAATCCGGCAAACAGAACCTAATTCACGACATTGGTTCTATTGTCGTGTATGTGAGTGCTCAAAATTGGGCACTCTTTTTTTTATCCCCGAACTTTGAAGACATGGAACAAATCGACATCAAAGACATATCCGGTGCTATCCAGCTTACAACTCCTGTTAATGAAGGCTGCAAGCGTAAGTTCACTCTGATGAAGGAGGACTACATCACGTTAAAGTTCTCCTTGGAAAATCCTATATATTTCAAACTTGGTTCATACGTGGAGTGCGACTTCGGGCTGTTCGAGGTGTGTGACTTGCAGAAGCCCGCGTTCAACACCGATAACGCAGGCTACGATTACGAATTAAGGCTTGATGCCTATTACTGGAAATGGAAAAACAAAATCTTTAAATATACCCCCGAAGTGTCCGGGCAGGAAGCGTCCTGGAATCTGACTGCCCCGCTTGACGTACAAGCCGGTATAGTCCTTAGAAATTTGAAAGCTCTTGGTT
>OGQC01001132.1_pt1 | contig 11764 bp, 8 predicted proteins | sample 1553081 | NCBI WGS metagenome assembly OGQC01 (sample SAMEA2580267, study PRJEB22360) | human gut metagenome | biome: human gut; feature: human-associated habitat; material: faeces | place: Denmark | collected 2008/2010
CTGGCGGAGCTTCATTCTGCCGACGGATCAAGCCGATGACCGACCTTAACAAAATCATCACTGCACAGGAACAGACTGCCGCAGCATTTACCCGCATTGTAAAGAAGGGAATTCCTTCTTTCAGCGGCTGCTATGCTGTCTCCGACTCTCTTAAGCGCCTTGAGATTGGAAGTGCCTTAAGCGCACCGGAACTCCTCCGGATCGGCAAGCTTCTTCAGACAACCGCCCGGATCAAATCCTACGGCCGTCATGAAAATGCAGACGATCCGGCAGATTGTCTGGATATATATTTTGAACAGCTTGCGCCGCTTACACCACTTTCTGCCGAAATTGACCGCTGTATTCTTGGTGAAGATGAGATCAGCGATGATGCCAGCAGCAAATTAAAGCAGATCCGCCGCAGTATTAACGGCATGAATGACAAGATCCATTCTACCATGACCGGACTTTTGAACGGTTCCATGCGCACCTATCTCCAGGATGCCATTATTACCATGCGTGGCGACCGTTACTGTCTCCCGGTAAAAGCCGAGTACCGCAGCCAGGTAAATGGTCTGATCCATGACCAGTCTGCCACAGGTTCTACCCTGTTCATCGAACCGATGTCTGTTGTAAAACTGAATAATGATTTAAAAGAGCTTTACGGCAAAGAGCAAGAAGAGATCCAGGTGATCCTTGCACGCTTAAGCGCCGATGTTGCAGAATATATCGACTCCATCCGCACCGACTACAAAGTCATGACGGAGCTGGATTTCATATTTGCAAAAGGAAATCTCGCAATCAACATGAACGCAAGCAAGCCAATCTTCAATACAGAAGGCCGGATCCATATCCGTGAGGGCCGCCATCCGCTGTTAGATAAGAAGAAAGTCGTTCCGATCACCGTCACACTCGGTGATACCTTCGACCTTCTGATCGTAACCGGACCGAACACCGGCGGTAAGACCGTTTCGTTAAAGACGGTCGGATTATTTACCCTGATGGGTCAGGCAGGACTTCATATCCCTGCGCTGGACCGTTCGGAACTGGCAATTTTTGAAAATGTATATGCCGATATCGGAGATGAGCAGAGTATCGAGCAGAGCCTCAGTACCTTCTCTTCTCATATGACGAATATCGTTTCGTTCTTAAAGCATGTAGACGAACATTCTCTGGTACTGTTCGATGAGTTGAATGCAGGAACCGACCCTACCGAAGGTGCTGCTCTTGCAATCGCCATCTTAAGCTATCTGCACCAGAGAGGCATCCGTACCATGGCAACGACACACTACAGCGAACTGAAAGTCTTCGCACTTTCCACACCGGGCGTTGAAAATGCCTGTTGTGAATTCGATGTAGAGACGCTCAGTCCGACTTACCGCCTTCTGATCGGTATCCCGGGAAAGAGTAATGCATTTGCCATCGCAGGAAAACTCGGACTTCCGGATTATATCATCGAAGATGCCAAGACACATCTGACCGAACAGGATGAATCCTTCGAAGACCTGTTAACCGATTTGGAGACAAGTAAACGTACCATCCGGAAAGAGCAGGAAGAGATCGAACACTACAAACGTGAACTGGCACGTCTCGAAGAAGAGACCCGTCAGAAACGTGATAAATTAGAAGAACAGCGTGACCGTATCATCCGCGAGGCCAATGAAAAGGCTCATGAGATCCTGGCCGATGCCAAGGAAACAGCCGATGAGACCATGCGTAATTTCCACAAATTCGGCAAAGCCAATATCTCCGTTGCCGAGATGGAAAAGGAACGTGAGCGTCTCCGCAAGAAGATGAACGCGACACAGAATTCCATGAAGACAGATACCAAGAAACCAAAAAAGGCTTACAAACCAAGTGATTTCAAACTTGGAGAATCTGTCAAGGTACTGAGTATGAACCTGACCGGATCTGTCACTTCACTTCCGGATTCCAAGGGAAATGTCACCGTACAGATGGGAATCTTACGTTCCACAGTTAATATTTCCGATCTGGAGATCATCGATGAAGCGCCGGCATATTCATTTGCCAAAAGAACCCGTCAGACCGGTAAAGGCAAAGTCAAGATGGGCAAATCTCTTGCGATCAGTCCTGAGATCAACCTTCTTGGTAAAACAGTCGATGAAGCGATCGCCGAGCTGGATAAATATCTGGACGACGCCTCGCTTGCACACCTCAGTTCTGTAAGAATCGTTCACGGTAAAGGAACCGGAGCTTTAAGAGCCGGTATCCATAAATATCTGAAACGGCAGAAACATGTCAAATCATTCCGCCTTGGCGCATTTGGCGAAGGTGACGCCGGCGTAACGATCGCTGAGCTGAAATAAAAGTTAAAATAAGGGATAGTATAAGGGGAAACTTTAAAGTGAATCAGTATAGATAAATGCATCTATATACGGGAGGAGTATACATCTATGAACAAACAGAAAATACTGATCGTCGATGACGATGAAAATATCGCTGAACTGGTCTCATTATATCTGACAAAAGAATGCTTTGACACTATGATGGTCCACGATGGCGAACGGGCACTGGTTGCCTTTGACACTTACAAACCGAACCTGATTCTTTTAGATCTCATGCTGCCTGGTATCGACGGATATCAGGTCTGTCGCGAGATCCGTACGAGATCTAACACTCCGATCATCATGCTGTCCGCCAAGGGTGAAGTATTCGACAAGGTACTTGGCCTGGAGCTCGGTGCAGATGATTACATTATGAAACCATTTGATGCCAAAGAGCTAGTTGCACGTGTAAAAGCAGTCTTACGCCGCTATCAGGTCGGCTCCAAACCGGAGACTCCTCAGGCAGATAAGGGGAAATGTGTCGAATACCCGGGAATTGAGATCAACCTTACCAATTACTCCGTCATTGTTGACGGCCATACGGTCGAGATGCCGCCAAAGGAACTGGAACTTCTCTATTTCCTCGCATCCTCTCCGAACCAGGTATTCACAAGAGAGCAGTTACTGGATCAGATCTGGGGCTATGAATATATCGGCGATACCCGTACCGTCGATGTGCACATCAAACGTCTCCGCGAGAAGATCAAGGATCACAATGGCTGGAGTCTCAGCACTGTATGGGGAATCGGTTATAAATTTGAAGTAAAATAACAGCAGGTTAATATCATGAAAAGTACATTATATTTAAAATTTATATTTATCTATATTGTGTTCGGATTCTTAAGCCTTTTTACAGCCGCAACACTGACAGAGAACCTGGTCAGTACGCCGATTTTTAACCGCGTAAGTAACAGTATGTACCGGGAAGCTACGATGGTTGCCAACGACTATCTTCCCGGTTATTTTTCCGGCGGATTAACAGAATCTGACGCACAGATGATCTTATCCGGAATAGAGACACAGCTTGACGCTGCAGTCTGGTTCGTTTCAAAAGATGGAAAAGTAATCCTTTCTGCACAGTCCGGGAGCTACCCGTCCGCGCCTGATTCCATTAAAGATTTCGACCCGGCGGAATCCGGAAGCGATCGTTCACAGACTGGTGATTATCACGGATATTTTGACAATGATGTGATCACTGTCACTGTACCGATAACTTACGGGTATTCTCCAAAAGGATATCTGATGATCCACCAGTATACCTCTGTTGTGGATACCATGACAGACACACTGATGCGTGGTGTATATATTACATTCATCGTAATCTTCCTGCTTTCGTTCATTATCCTGCTGGCGTTCCATTTCCTTGTGTACCGTCCGCTTCATAAGATTACCGAAGCAGCAACCCAATATGCTTCCGGTAACCTGGAATATGAGATTCCTGTCACAACTGAAGATGAGATGGGTTATCTGTCCGCATCACTGAACTACATGTCCTCTCAGCTTAGGGATATGGAAGATTATCAGAAGAAATTTGTGGCAAATGTGTCTCATGATTTTCGTTCTCCACTTACCTCCATCAAAGGTTATGTGGAAGCCATGACAGACGGAACCATCCCACCAGAATTACATGAAAAATACCTGAAGATCATCTTATTCGAAACAGAACGCCTGACAGATCTGACACAGGATCTTCTGACGTTAAATGAATTTGACACCAATCACCTGCTTCTCAACCGGGAAGTATTCGATATTCACGAGATGATCAAGCATGTAGCGGCATCTTTCGAAGGTGTCTGCACACAGAAGAAGATTTCCATCGAATTGGTCTTCGCAACAAAACACCTGAACGTCAACGCTGACAAACGAAAAATCCAGCAAGTCTTATACAACCTGCTGGACAATGCGATTAAATTCAGTGATCCGAATTCCATCGTCACGATTGAGACGACAGACCGCGGAGAAAAAGTATATACCTCTGTAAAAGATAACGGTATGGGTATTCCAAGATCAGCGCTTGGGAAAATCTGGGAACGCTTTTACAAGAGTGACCTCTCCCGTGGAAAAGATAAGAAAGGTACCGGACTTGGACTTGCGATCGTGAAAGAAGCAATTCAGGCACATGGGGAGAATATTACCGTGGTGAGTACGGAAGGAGTCGGAACCGAATTCTCCTTTTCACTTCCGAAGGTTGCTGGCTAATTTATCATTGTGACCTCTCAGTCCATGAGAAAGAGTTGGAACTTCTTAAGTAAAAAAATCGGCCGTTAGCCGGTTAAAAATCATTTGTCTGAGCGATCAGCGAGTTATGATTTTTGACCGGCTGCTTTTAGGCCGATTTTTTTGCTTTAGATGTTCCCCATGATTGAATCCGCACAGCAATCCCTTCTATACTTTTATTCAGGACCGGGGTAAGCCGCCATGATACATTAAATACCAACTCTATCTACTTCGAATACAGAATCTTCTGCACCTCATCCGTCTTCAGATTCTTTTTCGTCACCCATGTATATCCCGTATTAACCACAGCCTCATTTCCCATATTCAGAGAAGCCCTTGCTGCAGCCACAACGGTTGCATATCCCATGCCAAATGGGTTCTGTACGATCAGTCCGTTAACTTTACCGTCTTTCAGATCCTGAATCCCATCATCGTTGGCATCGAAGCCGATGACTTTCACTTTTTTCTCCATTTTATTTCTTTCCAGACCATCGACTGCAAGTTTTACGGAATCCCCGTTTGCAGCAAAGCAGCCTGTAATATTTGGATGTTTTGCAAGGATATAATCAACTACCTGATCTTCAGTGATACTGTCTGCTGTTACAACATCTTCTCCTGTGAGCTGTCCCTCCGGAAGTTCACTGTCTTTTGGTCGGTAGGTTCCTGCATTGATCTCATCGGATACTGTCTTCTGCATATTGCTCAGTTCATCCATGTGGTATACATTGACCACTGAAATATTCGGATGATTTGCTTTCAATTCTTCTGTTACAGCTTTTTCTCTCTGAAGAGCTGCCTGTGATTTGGAATCCTGAATGAACAGCACCGCTTCTCCGCTGTCGCCCATCTCTTCCGCAAGTCTCTGTGCCGCTTCCTTTCCTGCAGCTACATTGTCTGTGGATACATCTGCAGCCACACCCTGATAATCTGATCCGGAATCAAAAGTTACGATCGGAATCTCACTGTCTGTTGCAAGATCGAATTGCACCTGGCATGCCTGCAGGTCTACGATCGAAATGCCCACTGCGACCGGATATCTGTCCAGTTCTTCATCCAGAAGATTTACCTGGTCATCGACATTATCTGCTGTATCCGGTGCATTAAATGCTACTTTCACCTTATCTTTTCCTGTATACCCAAGATTTGTATTAATATCTTCCGCAGCCTGCGCTACACCTTTTTTCACTTCATCCCAGTACTGTGTTCCGTTCGCTTTTCCGATAATGGAAATATAATCGCCTTTTTTCAGCTTTAATCCGTCCGTATTATTATATGCCGCCGGAGTGATCAGATCTAATTTCCCCTGATATGCGTTTTCTTCTGTCTTAGTTGTATTCTTTTCTGACTCAATCTTTTTCTCTTCATCGGTTGCTTTTGATGTCTGCTGACATCCACATACAAGCAGTGCTGTACCCAGCAGCATGGCAATGATTCTTTTTTTCTTCATTTTCCTCTCTCCTATATCTGGTATCATTTCTACTTATACTTAATACTTCTAACTTTTGATTATATTTTTTTCTTATATTTTTTCAGCACCATATACTATACACCAAAACGGTGAAAAATTGTTGAAATTTTTCTTAATTTTCCTCTATGACTTTTATATTTCTGTAGAAATACTTTTTTCCCCTTTATTGTGATAGCTTTTTCTAACACAAGTTAGCTATAACTAAACTTTTATGTATTTCTAAAAAAACATTCTATTCCCTTGTTTATTTTTATTTTTTGTATTATTATAGGAACAGAGACAACGAATTGGATTATGTCTAGAATATTTAATCTCAAAGGAGGGTACATACTATGGCACACGTAATTGGTGATGAATGTGTAAGCTGCGGATCTTGCGAAGCTGAATGTCCAGTAGGAGCTATCGCTCAGGGAGCAGATCATTATGAGATCGATGCTGACGCTTGTGTAGATTGTGGCGCTTGTGCTGCTCAGTGTCCAGTAGGAGCAATTTCTGAAGGTGATAAGTATTCTATCAATCCTGACATGTGTACAGAATGCGGAACTTGCGCTGATGTATGCCCTTCAGAAGCTATTAGCCAGGGATAATACAATCCGTCAAGGTTTAAAAAGAAAAATGGCTGTTCTCAATGAGAGCAGCCATTTTATTTGATGGGGATATGAACGGTTATTTCAGTTCAGCCAATGCTTCTTTAATGCGGCGCATTGCTTCAACAATATTTTCATCGGAAGTGGCATAGCTCATACGAATACATTCGGGAGCACCGAATGAAGCACCGCCTACACAAGCCACATGACCCACTTCGAGCAGATACATGGCTAAATCATCCGAATTGTTGATTTGTCGGTCACCCGCTGCTTTTCCAAAGAATGAATCACATTTTGGGAACAGGTAGAAAGCACCTTGTGGGTTGTTTACTTCAAATCCCGGTATTTCTTTAGCCAACTTTACAATCAGGTCACGACGGCGTTCGAATGCTTTACGCATTTCTTCCACCGGAGCTTGAGTTCCTGTGTATGCAGCTTCGGCGGCTTTCTGAGAAACAGAGCAAGGACCTGATGTGTACTGTCCTTGCAGTTTATTCACTGCTTTGACCAGCCATTCGGGACCGGCAATGAAACCGATTCTCCATCCGGTCATTGCATACGCCTTCGACACACCGTTCACGATAATCACACGGTCATGGATTTCAGAGAATTGGGCAATGCTTTCGTGCTTGCCGATGTAATTGATGTGCTCGTAGATTTCATCTGCTATCACATATACCTGAGGATGCTTTGCCAATACTGCTGCCAGACCGGCCAACTCTTCTTTGCTGTAAACAGAGCCTGTCGGATTAGACGGTGAACAAAGAATAATAGCTTTGGTCTTGGGGGTAATAGCTGTTTCGAGTTGAGCCGGAGTGATTTTAAAGTCTTGTTCGATACCGGCTGCTACAATCACAGGAGTACCGTCTGCCAGTTTTACCATTTCAGGATAACTTACCCAATAAGGAGCCGGAACGATAACCTCGTCACCGCTGTTGACTAAAGCCATGATGGTGTTGCAAACCGATTGCTTGGCTCCGTTGGCACAAGAAATTTGCGTTGCAGTATAGTCCAGTCCGTTTTCATTTTTCAGCTTGGCCACAATAGCATTGCGAAGTGCAGGATATCCCGGCACGGGAGAGTATCTTGAGAAGTTATCATCTACTGCTTTCTTCGCTGCTTCTTTGATATGGTCGGGGGTATTGAAATCCGGTTCACCCACGCTCAGGTTAATTACATCAACTCCTTGAGCTTTTAACTCACTACTTTTTTGTGACATTGCCAGCGTTGCTGATGGAGACAAACGATTCAGGCGGTCTGATAATTGGTTCATTGCTATTGTTTTTTATGTGTTTAAGTTTACTTGCTGCAAAATAAGTTATTATATCTCAATTATGAAAGTGAATCGGGCAAAATCATATTAAAAAAGATATGATTTTGCCCGATATGTAGAAATATTATTTGCTAAAGTGTAAAGTGTGCCCCATTCTGTCTTTTTTTGTTTTCAGATATCGTTCATTGTATTTATTGGGCGTTGTTTCGATGGGGATGTTTTCTACTACAGATAAGCCGTAGGATTCCAAACCGACTCGTTTTACGGGGTTATTAGTGAGAAGACGCATTTTGGTGATGCCGATACTGCGTAGTATTTCGGCTCCTACACCATAGTCGCGTTCGTCGGCCTGATGACCGAGACAGATATTGGCATCCACGGTGTCCATACCGTCTTCTTGCAGTTTATAAGCTTTCATCTTTTCCATCAGGCCGATTCCTCTTCCTTCCTGATTCAGATACACTACTGCTCCTTTGCCTTCTTTTTCTATCATTTGGAGAGCCTTGTGCAGCTGCTCGCCGCAATCGCAACGCATGGAACCGAAAATATCACCGGTGGCGCATGAAGAGTGTACGCGTACCAATACCGGTTCTCCTTCTTTTATTTCGCCTTTAATGATGGCAATATGTTCCAAGCCGTTGCTTTTCTGACGGAAAGGAATCAGACGGAAGTGACCGTATTCGGTAGGCATGTCTACTTCTACACCTTTTTCTACCAGGGATTCACTTTTCAGGCGATAAGCAATGAGGTCACGGATGGCAATGATTTTCAGGTCAAACTTTCGGGCCTTTTCAATCAGCTGAGGCATACGAGCCATCGAGCCGTCTTCGTTCATTATCTCGATAAGGGCTGCAGCAGGCTGAAGTCCTGCCAGACGTGCCATGTCGACAGCCGCTTCAGTATGTCCCGCACGTCTCAATACACCTTTATTTTGTGCATACAAAGGATTGATATGTCCCGGACGTCCGAAAGTAGCGGAAGTTGAATTTGGGTCAGCCAATGCCTGAATCGTAGCGGCACGGTCATGAGCCGAGACGCCGGTTGTGCAGCCTTCCAATTTGTCGATGGTGACTGTGAAAGGAGTTCCTAATATAGAGGTATTGTTACTAACTTGTTTTTCAAGTTCCAACTCGGCGCAACGCTCCAATGTAATAGGGGCGCATAGCACACCGCGACCTTCTTTTAGCATGAAGTTCACTTTTTCGGGAGTTATCTTTTCGGCAGCGATAATGAAGTCACCTTCGTTTTCACGGTCTTCATCGTCTACTACAATGATAAATTTACCTTCACGGAAGTCTGCTATTGCTTCTTCAATGGTATTCAGTTTGAAATCTTCCATAGTCAAATTATAAATGATTCATTTTTTATTCTATCTTGAATTTCGCGGCTGGTCTTTATGATATTCTTCAAATCTTTGTCCAGTCTCAGGCGGAAGCGCCAGATACGGAAATAAAAGAATACACCTATTGGGAATATGAGACCTGCCGGCAAGTTCAGCCATCGGTTGTCGAACGGACTCTTGTGAGCCTTAGTAGACAGGATGGGGTATTTATTCATAAAGTTCAGCAATGTGCCGTCTTTACTATTCGAAAGTTCTTCTATGAGGTGCTCCATTTTCTCGCTGATTCTGGCAATTTTATCGTCATGTCCGCTATTGGTGAATATACGATAATAATTGGGAGCACCTGACAATTTATGTTCGGTGTCATATATCTGACATTCATTACACAAGTCATCGAGCCGGGCCAGGATATTCGGATAATCCGGGTCTTCTATGATAACTTCTTTTTTAAATACATGGCGTGACGGACGTAACCCCAACAGCATGCGGAAGAAGTTGATATATACTTCGGCATTGAACACCACAGAATCATTATTGGACTTGTAGGTGAAGAAAGCACCTAATGGTGCCAAAACCAGCGTACTCATCCATACTCCCAATACCATATCCATTTCACCACTTTTTGCCACACGCGTAGCACCGGAGTCAATGATATAATAGATTACGAAGATCAATACGGAAATAACCACCGGCATACCCAATCCGCCTTTTCGGATAATAGCTCCCAATGGTGCGCCGATGAAAAAGAAAATCATACAACTAAGTGAAAGAGTGATTTTCTTGTGCCAGTCTGCTTTGTGCTTGCGGATATTGTTGTCTACATCCGTGGTAGGGTAACTTTTCATGTTCCATTCCGAAGCAAGAGATTCAGCTCTCTCGGCAGCATTGCCCAGCGTTTTATCCTTTTCGGATAAAGTATACGAGCTGAATAAACTGTCTGCGTTAATAATGGTCATGTGGCTTTCTATCATTTTGACAGAGTCCTTCTTGGTCAAATCAATGTCTCGGTAAGCAGACGATTTAATTTCCGAATAGAGGCTTCGTCCGATACTGTCTCCCCGAAAAGTCAAAGAGTCAATAGAATGACTGATTTCTACCATGTTTTTGCTGTCCGAACGGTCGCTAAGGAAACTTCCGTCAACCATGTTGAAACCTCCGTCGAATTCAATAATAGTATGTTTTTCTCTGAAAGTTTCGCGTCGGTAGGGAACATTATTCGAAGAAATGCTTTGCGATTTCAAATTCTCAAACTGTTCACCATTATATAAATGAAGATAAAGATGCTGTTTGTCGGCAGTCATTTCCATCTTGCCTTCTGAAGCCCAAATGATATGTGCATTCTCAAATCCATCGGAGAAGTTGTAGATGAGTATATCTTTCAACATTCCTGTTTTGCGGTCTTTCTGCTTTACATATATATTATATCCTTCGATTTCATCATAAAAGACTCCTTCCGGGATGTCAAGTTCTGGTGAAGTCTGCTTCATGGATACCAATAATGTCCACAATTTCATCTGGGCTTTTGGCGCAACTACATTCTGAAAGTAGAAAGAGATACAACTGAGAAACAGACAGAAAAATACGAGGGGACGGATAATTCGCAGCAGAGGGATACCTGCTGCTTTCATAGATAGCAATTCATAGCGTTCTCCGAAATTGCCGAATGTCATCAGTGCAGCCAACAGGATGGCTAAGGGTAATGACAAGGGTATCAATGTAAGGGCCGAGTAAAAAAAGAACTGAGCCAATACACTCATCTCCAGACCTTTTCCCACCAATTCATCTACATATCGCCATAAGAACTGCATCATGAAGATGAAGAGACAAATGAAAAAAGTTCCAATAAAGAGCATCAAAAAGCTCTTAAGGATAAATATATCTAATTTTTTTATGCGTAGCATTATTCCATTTTGTGCAACTATCAAGGTACAAAATTAGCATAAAAAATGGAGAGCAGAGTTATGTTTTGAATATTTTTAAAGAATTACAGTCCACTTACTCGTTTCAACTTTTCTATTTCAGAGTCCCACAGCTCTTTAACGTCCTCTTTTTCATCGGGTTCTGCCCAATCTGTAACTTCCAGCATATAGTCTCCGGTCAGTTCGTTATATACCATTTTCAGTTCGAAGTAAGCTTTCGGCTCTTCATCATCCAGCCAATGAAACCGTATGAAACTGTTCGTTCTGAAGTTTATTACTTCTGCTTCGCGACTTTCCGTTTTACCCCATTTGAAGGTGAATACTTTATCTTTGAATGTTATTTTATCTGCAAACCAAGTCTCTAAGCCTGATGGGGTGCTTATTATGGACCAGACGACATTACCGGAGCCGGCTTTCAACATGTATTCTAAACGAATTTTTTCTTTTCCCATAGGTGTTAGCTTATTTAAAGTTTCTGCAGGCAAAATAAACCAAATTTTCTATATTCACATAATAAATACATTGTTTTTTTGCTTTTTAATTGTCTGAAATGTAGTATTTATTGAGATAAAAAACATTATTATGAAGAAAAAGTTTAGAGTAAGTAGTCTTATCAAAGGTATTGCAGTCGTAT
>OGQC01001134.1_pt1 | contig 11754 bp, 10 predicted proteins | sample 1553081 | NCBI WGS metagenome assembly OGQC01 (sample SAMEA2580267, study PRJEB22360) | human gut metagenome | biome: human gut; feature: human-associated habitat; material: faeces | place: Denmark | collected 2008/2010
CGGCCGCCAGCGATCAGACTATCCGTTGAATTACGCCTTCAATACCGCCGGGGAAATCACCCAAGGCATCTTAGCCGGAAAAGTAAATCGTGCCGTGCTCGGGGAACCGTTTCTAAGCATCGCTTTACGGAAAGACAGCAGCTTACGAATAACTGCGGACTTGAATCACTTAACAGACAGCGATACCCTCGGATTCGCCCAAACAGCGGTCGTATACACCCCGACGATGGAGAAATATCGTATCGCTTTTGAGGATGCCTTACGAGCCTCCTGCCAAAAAGCCGTACGATATCCGAAAGAGACCATCCATTCTTTGGAAGAACATGGAATCTTCGCCCAAGGGGCCTTAACTCCTGAGAGTATCGAGCGGTGTAAAATCCATTATTTATCGGCTATCGAGGCGAAAAACGCCGTCATGGATTTCCTGCGTCTCATCGAACAGTATGAACCCAAGGCCGTCGGCGGGAGGCTTCCCGATGCCGGATTTATCCCCGAAAAACAATGAGATTGCGAAAAACAATCACTACAATAGTCGCTACCGCTATCCTCTTGGCGGGATGGCAACTATTCGCCGTTATAGCCAACCAACCGGAGCTGATACCTTCACTTCCCCGACTCGTACGGACACTTTGCGAATGGCTCGTCTCCGGTAGTTTCTATCAGTCGGTCGGAGCGACTATACTCCGGGGAGTCTTAGGCATGTCGATCTCATTCGTTTGTGCGATAGGGATGGCCGGGTTATTCGCCCGTTTTGAATGGGTGTATGAATTATTCAGACCTCTGCTTGCCATCATGCGCTCGATCCCGGTCATATCCTTCATACTTTTGGCGCTTATATTCCTAAATCCGGAAAGCATCCCTTTGATGATCGCCTTTCTCACCATGTTCCCGCTACTAACAGAGAATCTGACACGGGGAATCCTCGATCTACGTCCGGGTTTATCCATTATGGCACGTCAATTCCATATAAGACGTTCCAATGTCTTATTCCAGATCATCTATCCGCAGCTAAAGCCATTCTTATATAGCGGACTTGCCTCCGCCGCCGGATTCGGCTGGCGTGCGATCATTATGGGAGAAGTCTTGTCGCAATGCGCATTCGGAATCGGAAGCGAGATGAAAAGGGCGCAAAACTTTATCGCTGTCCCTGAGCTGCTCGCTTGGACAATCGTGGCGGTATTCATCAGTTTCTTTTTTGACAAAGGAATTAGCAAAGTCGCTGATATCACCCCTAAAATATCTTTCGCAAATGAGGATCAGACCATCCCCACCCCTACATTATCAGTTTTAGACACGAAAGATATAAGTTACCAATATGGCATACAGCACTTTTCCCATTCCTTTCAAAAAGGGATTATTTATGGAATTAGCGCACCTTCAGGCAAAGGAAAAACAACGTTATTAAACCTAATCGGAGGTATCTTATTGCCTACGGAAGGAGAGATACATCCCACAAGACACTTTGGAATCGCCACCATATTCCAACAACCGCAACTCCTGCCCCATCTAACCGCAGAAGAAAATATCATCCTCCCCCTCTCCTCTTTTCTCACGGAGGAAAAAGCCCGGCGAATTGCCCAAAAACACTTACAGGAAATGGAAATGGAGCCCTTCGGGAACCGATATCCTAAAGAGCTTAGTTACGGACAGCAACAACGTATCGCTATAGCGAGGGCATTGGCATACCCTTCTCCTCTCCTTTTGATGGACGAGCCGTTCAAAGGCTTGGATGAAGCCTTAAGCCATCGTATTATAGAACGAATACGAGAAAAGCAAATGAAAGAAGAACGGATCATTCTTTTCACGTCACATAATCCGGATGAGATTCGGTTGTTGGCGGATGAGGTGATTTACCTATAAATCCCAACCAAACTTGAATGTCTTATTTCACTTTCATCGGTTGGCAAGGTATCGTAAACCAGAATGTAGAGCCCTTTCCCTCCTCCGACTCAACCCCGATTTTACCTTTCAACTTCTCAATTATCGTCTTGCAGATAGAAAGCCCTAATCCTGTTCCTTGCTTAAAGCTGTTCAATTTCACGAAACGATTGAATATGCTCGCTTGAGACTCCTTACTGATTCCCATACCCGTATCCGTTACGTAGACATAGATACCATCATCGGTCAAACGATAACCAAACCGTATAGAACCCGAGCTGGTGAACTTCACGGCGTTGGAAAGGAAATTGGTCAAAACCTGAGTCAAACGGGTCTTCTCCGACACAATACAATAGTCATTACCGTCCGACTCAAAGATAACCTTTACATCCGGGGCCACTCTCAAGGCGAAAGCTTGCTGCTGGGGAGCGAATATCTCACTCAAACGCAGGGTCGTATAAATAAACTCCATCTTTCCGGACTCGATCTTCGAGATATCCAAGATATCACCGATCAACTGCAACAAAAACTCATTGCTACTCTCTATGATCCTCAGATATTCCTTTTTTTCCTCCTCATCGTCACTCTCCGCCAATAAGGTAGAAAAGCCGACGATGGCATTTAAAGGGGTACGTATCTCATGGCTCATGTTAGCGATAAAAGCGGACTTCATCCGGTCGCTCTCTTCCGCCAAACGCTTGGCCTGCACATCCGCCTCGTGCCGTTTATCGACGGTCATATCCCGAAGGATTCCGATCGAGCGGATCGGTTTGCCGTCCGGATCGGCCTCATAGACCTCACCGATCTTCTCCAGCCATACATACTCATCCGAGAAATAACGACAAGGGAAACTGAATCGCATGGAATCGATCTCGCCCCGCATGAAAGCGGTTGTAATATTCTCATAGACCTTCCGGTAATCCGGATGGATCTTCTCCGTAAAACTAGCGTGGGTGATCTGCACATGCTTGATCTGGCCGTTTTCTTCCAAGGAAAGCTCCGCCGTACCGTTTACCAGATCCCAAAGCCACGGGTAGATCTTACCCGCTTGACATGCGAGCGCCAAGCGCTTATTATAGCTATGCAACTCCTCCTCGACCTGCCTTTGCTTTGTAATATCCCATGAAATCCCTACTAAATAAGGAGGCTTATCCTCACGGGGCGCTAGCAGTTTCATCGTATCCATAGTACGCAAGATACCTTTCGGATCGATCATTTGCTCCACGAAACGCTGCATCTTACCCGTTTTCACCACCTCCTCGTCCATATCCCTGAAAGATTGGGCGACGACCGGATCTAGAAATAGGTCAAAATCTGTTTTCCCGACCACATCATTATGATATCGTCCGTAAAGTTGGTTCATCAAAGGGCTGGAGTACACGTACCTGAAATTATCACCCGTATCCTTCACGAAAAAGTAGATGGGCAACGAGTCCACGATATTAGATAACAATCCTGCTAAATCCCTATAATCCTGTTCCAAAGTTTTGTTCTCCGTAGTATTAACTTCCATGTTGATTTTTTTAATCAAAGGCTTGAATATTCCGGCCGTAAAATTCTTGAAAATTAATGAAAGATACAAATAATAAGCCCAAGAAGTGAGTATCCCGACCGAAAATATAAGCAAAACCGTATATTTGTACTCCAATTCTAAGAAAACTAGATATGATAAACGTATTTCACACGCTTATAGCCCGTTTTCTACAAATTCCGGAAGGACAAGTGGAACGGACAATCGGGCTCTTGAACGAAGGCGCTACCATACCTTTTATAAGTCGTTACCGGAAAGAGGTGACCGGAGGATTAGACGAGGTGCAAATCGGTGCCATCAAAGATCAACTGGATAAACTGACGGAACTGAGCAAACGAAAGGAAACGATCCTCGCCACGATAGAAGAGCAAGAAAAACTTACTCCCGAGCTCCGGAAACGCATCGAGGAGTCTTGGGATAGCACCGAGATCGAGGATTTATATCTCCCTTACAAACCGAAACGGGTCACCAAGGCGGAGATCGCACGCCGAAAAGGACTGGAGCCCTTGGCTAAGATCGTTATGATGCAAAACGAGAATAACCTATCCGCACGTATCAAGAGCTTTATCAAGGGGGAAGTGAAAAACGCCGAAGAAGCCTTGCAAGGGGCACGGGATATTATCGCCGAATGGATCAACGAGAACGAATCGGCACGTAATACCGTACGTAACTCTTTCGCTCATACCGCCATGATCACATCCAAAGCGATCAAGGGGAAAGAAGAGGAAGGCGCCAAATACCGGGATTACTTTGATTTCAGCGAGCCTTTGAACCGGGCCAGTTCCCATCGCTTATTGGCTCTCCGACGGGGAGAGGCGGAAGGTATCCTTCGTGTAAGTATCTCTCCCGACGCGGAATCTTGTCTGGATCGCTTAAACCGGCGTTTCGTAAAAGGCCGTGGAGAGGTTTCCGAGCAAGTGGCTACAGCTGTCGACGATTCTTTCAAACGCTTGCTGAAACCCTCTATCGAGACGGAGTTCTCCAACCAGAGCAAGGCGAAAGCCGATGAGGAGGCGATCCGGGTATTTGCCGAGAACCTCCGGCAATTGCTGCTCGCTCCTCCCTTGGGACAAAAACGGGTATTAGGCGTAGACCCCGGATACCGTACCGGATGTAAGTTGGTCTGTCTGGATGCGCAGGGGAATTTACTGCATAACGAGGCGATCTTCCCGCATCCGCCCCAGAACGAGAAGGGCAAAGCCGCCGCTAAGGTCGCCCAGTTAGTAGCCACTTACGCCATAGATGCCATTGCCATCGGTAATGGTACCGCCAGTCGTGAAACCGAGCAGTTCATCACGAATATACGATACGACCGCAAGGTACAAGTGTTCGTAGTCAGCGAGAACGGAGCCTCTATCTATTCCGCGTCCAAGATCGCTAGGGAGGAGTTTCCCGAATACGACGTCACGGTACGCGGAGCTGTCAGCATCGGTCGCCGGCTGATGGACCCTTTGGCCGAGTTGGTCAAGATCGACCCGAAGAGTATCGGTGTCGGCCAATACCAGCATGACGTAGAGCAAAACGCCTTGAAAAAGAGTCTGGATCAAACCGTGGAGAGTTGCGTGAATTTAGTAGGTGTAAACGTGAATACGGCGAGCAAGCATTTGCTGACTTACATCTCGGGATTAGGCCCTACGTTAGCGCAAAACATCGTGAATTACCGGGCGGAGCACGGACCCTTCACTTCCCGGAAAGAACTGATGAAAGTCCCCCGTATGGGAGAGAAGGCTTTCGAGCAAAGCGCCGGATTCCTACGGATACCCGACGGAAAGAACCCGTTGGACAACTCGGCCGTACACCCCGAGAGCTACCCGATCGTCGAACGGATGGCCAAGGACCTAAAATGCTCGGTAGCCGACCTGATCACCGACAAAGCGCTTAAAAAGAAACTAAAACTAACGGACTACCTTACGGATAAGGTCGGGATGCCTACCTTGCTTGATATCATGGAGGAACTGGATAAACCGGGCCGTGATCCCCGCCAAACGATCCAAGTATTCGCGTTCGATCCCACGGTGAAAACGATCGAGGATTTGAAAGAAGGACAAGTATTGCCCGGTATCGTGACCAACATCACCAACTTCGGTTGTTTCGTCGATGTAGGAATCAAGGAAAACGGGCTTGTCCATATCTCCGAGCTGGCGGATCGTTTCGTAAGCGATCCTACCCAAGTGGTCTCCATCCATCAGCATGTCAAGGTGAAGGTTCTAAGCGTAGACCTATCCAGAAAACGTGTTCAATTATCCATGAAAGGGATCTAAACGATGAAAGAGAAGATTAATAAGACAAACGTGGCACGCCTGCTGGACAAGGCTAAGATCGCCTACCAGCTCGTGCCTTATGAAGTAGACGAGAATGATCTGAGCGCTACGCATGTAGCGGAGCAGCTAGGGGAAGATATCGCCCAAGTATTCAAGACCTTGATCTTACATGGCGATAAGAGCGGTTATTTCGTATGCGTGATCCCCGGAGCGGACGAGGTGGACTTAAAAAAGGCGGCCAAGGTATCCGGGAACAAGAAATGTGAGATGATCCCCGTGAAAGAGTTGTTACCGCTTACCGGTTATATCCGGGGAGGATGCTCGCCTATCGGCATGAAAAAGCATTTCCCTACATATATCCATCCTACGGCATCCGGCTTCGATAAGATCTATGTAAGCGCCGGACAACGAGGCTTGCAGATACAGATAGCCCCCGCCGATTTAATCAAGGTGGCACAAGCTATAGAAGCGGATTTGATCGCATGATCTAACATCGCTGAGAGTACTTCGTAAGAAGTACTCCAGTACTCCGCAAAGAGTATCGCAGTACTTCCTAGGGAGTACTGGAGTACTCCTTATGAGGGACTGAGATCAAACAGCACATGATATCTTAGAATTTCTTAAACGTATACGTTCTTCCTTCGCAGCTCATTACCAGATTCGTCACAGATGACTGCTCGATCGTGAAAGTTTGTTTAGGTGAGGTCCAATCCGTATAACGCATGAATTGTTCCAAAGGTGTACCTCCATAGTTGACCAACTCCAGATCCAGTCTCGTATCTCCCTCCAACGTCTTATAACCGAAATTCGTACGATATACGTCCTTTGCCGGGTCATATAATTGGTACTCGAACAAAGAGGTCTGGAAGTTATACCAAACCGTATCCACCGTCTGGACCACCCCATTCGCCTCTACGGTTTTCAATTGCCATTTCCCTTCCAGCTTATGTTCCACCTTATTACAAGACACCAACGCCACGACAAAACAAGTTATCGCTATCAAATTTTTCATCATAATCCTCGTACTTATATACCTATATTGATTTGAAACGTCAAAGAAAAGAATTAATTTCCAAAGGACAAAGTTTTTAAGGATATCCTAGCCACAAATACCCAGAACTTTTTCTTCCTTCCCTTTGTTAATTGGGTAATTACAATACAAATATTATCCAATATGAAAACATTTATTGATAAAATGGATTATGCGGTCAAGAATTGGTGGTTATCACTATTGGTCGGACTGCTTTACATCATCGTCGCTATTTATTTAATGTTCGCGCCATTGGCGAGCTACGTAGCGCTTAGTATCTTATTCAGCGTCTCTATGTTCGTAAGCGGCTTGTTCGAGATCGCTTTCGCCTTGGCGAACAAAAAGGGTATCAGCAGTTGGGGATGGTATTTGGCCGGAGGTATTATCGACTTGATCTTAGGTATATTCTTGATGGCAAGCCCGGGACTTAGCATGGAGGTGCTTCCGTTTGTCTTGGCATTCTGGCTTATGTTCAGAGGCTTCTCGGCTACCGGTTACTCGATGGACCTGAAACGATACGGCACACGGAACTGGGGTTGGTACATGGTCTTCGGTATCTTGGCTATCCTTTGCTCCATCGGTGTTATCTGGCAACCCGCCCTAGGGGCCTTCACGTTGGTTTACATGATCGCTTATGCCTTATTAATAATAGGTATATTCCGTGTCATGCTATCCTTCGAACTGAAAAGCTTGCATAAACGGAATAAGGAAGCACAAGCGGAATAAGTCTGATTCAAGGATTAATTGGTCTATTTTTAAATTAAGAAGTGAATCAACAGCACTTTTACTACTTTTGTGTTCGATCATTAATAAAATAACGGATGAACGCAAACTTACCACAATTAGATTTGCCCCGGGATTATGTCGTAGGAAACGACATTACCGAGGCAATCTTAAACTTTTACAAGCAGACTTGCCGGTTAAAAGCAGGTATTTTCGTGTTATGCGTTGAAGGAAATTTACGGGCTTCCATCAACTTGACGGAGTACACGTTGAAACCGAATGATTTCATCACCTTGATGCCGGGAAGCATTATTCAGTTCTGTGAGCAGAAAGAGAGTTTCCGCCTTTCCTTTATAGGATTCTCATCCGAGTTCATGGACTGCGTGAACATGATAAAGTCTACGATGAGCGCCTTACCTACTATCTACGAGAATCCGATCATATCACTGAGTGAGGACCGGGCGGACTTCATTAACGATTATTTCCATTTGCTAGAGCGGGTACAAGCGAAAGAGAAATCCATAAACAGGGAGATGGTGAAACATATCCTGCTTACCATGATCCATGGGATCAGTGATTTGTATCAAGGAAAATCATGGCCTAACAAGATAACGACCCGTAGCGACGAGATCCACAAGAAATTCATCCAACTGGTGATGAAAAATTATACCTCAAAGCGACAAACGGCTTTTTACGCCAGCCAACTAAGTATTTCTCCCCAGCATCTCTGCATGATCATCAAGCAAAAGACCGGACGTTCCGTATCCGATATCATAGCCGATATGATAATCATGGACGCAAAATCGCAATTGATGGCTACGGACTTGACTATCCAAGAGATATCTTACTCCTTGAACTTCCCGAATGTATCCTTTTTCGGTAAATACTTTAAACGGTACGTAGGCGTATCTCCACAGAAGTTCAGAAACAGTTAAGATAAAATTTAAATGTAACAGAAAAAAATATCACTTTTTGCTTGTAGTTTCCAAAAAAGCGTTACTTTTGCTGCGTATTTAAAAACAAACAGACAATGAATCGATTTAGCTTTACATATTACTTTTATTACTTTTACTTTAGCAGAGTAAGGGCAGGAGTTTGTATGTAAAGCGTTGATGATTGAATATAAATATCAATAAAATATAAAGTCCTGCCGGTTTCGGTGGGACTTTTTTTGTTTGTAACAGTTTAGAGTAAAAATAGAGAAACAAGATGAAAAAGAAAGTAGCAATACAGGGAATAGCCGGTTCGTATCACGACATCGCCGCCCGTAATTATCATGAAGGTGAAGAAATAGAAATCATCCCTTGCAATACGTTTCGGGATGTTATCACGACGATCAAGAAAGACCCTTCCGTACTGGGCATGATGGCCATCGAGAATACGATAGCGGGAAGCCTCCTTCAAAACCATGAGCTGATCCGTGAAAGCGGGCTGAGCGTCACCGGCGAGTATAAGCTACGTATCTCCCATTCCTTGGTAGCGCTTCCGGGAACCTCGATACACGAGGTAACAGAGGTCAACTCCCATCCGATAGCGTTGATGCAATGTACCGATTTCCTCGATACTCTGCCCAACGCCAAGGTGGTAGAGAAAGAGGATACCGCCATGAGTGCCCGGTGGATCTCGGAAAACCAACTGAAAGGACATGCGGCGATATGCGGGAAACTGGCTGCCCAGATCTACAAGATGGAAGTCCTTGCCGAGGGGATCGAAACTAACAAACGGAATTTCACCCGCTTCCTCGCTATAGCGGACCGCTGGACGGCGGATGAGATGCTTCGAGGAACCGATAAAAACAAATCCTCTCTCGTATTCGCTCTTCCCCACACCTCCGGCAGCCTTTCCAAAGTCCTCTCCGTTCTCTCTTTTTACGACATGAATCTTTCTAAAATACAGTCCTTGCCTATTATCGGGCGTGAATGGGAATACTTGTTCTACATCGATCTTACTTTCACGGATTTTACCCGTTACAAACAAGCGTTGGACGCTATCAGACCGTTAACAAAAGATTTAAAAATATTAGGCGAATATGCAGAAGGAAGACAAAGTGTGTAATATTACACCCGCTAACCGTGTAGGTAGCGTACAGGAATACTACTTCTCCAAGAAATTGAAGGAAGTAGCCGAGATGAATGCCGCAGGCAAGAACGTCATCAACCTTGGCGTGGGCAGCCCCGACCTTCCACCTTCGGAACAGACCATCGAGACGTTGTGTGAACATGCCCGTAAAGCGAACGAGCACGGTTATCAGCCGTACGTGGGCATACCGGAACTGCGTAAGGGATTCGCCGACTGGTACAAGACGTGGTATAACGTAGACTTGGACCCGAAAACAGAGATCCAGCCGCTCATCGGCTCCAAAGAAGGTATCTTGCATATCTCGCTGGCATTCTTGAATCCGGGGGATGGCGTACTGGTTCCGAACCCGGGATATCCGACATATAGTTCCGTCAGCAAACTGGTAGAGGCCCGTTTGATCCCTTACGAGCTGAAAGAGGAACTGGGATGGCAACCGGATTTCGAGGAACTGGAGAAAATGGATCTCTCCAACGTAAAGCTGATGTGGACCAATTACCCGAATATGCCCACAGGGGCGAACGCTAGCGTAGAGCTATACGAGAAACTGGTGGCCTTCGGCCGGAAGCACGGTATTATTATATGTAATGATAACCCCTATAGCTTCATCTTGAACGAGCATCCGCTAAGTATCTTAAGCATACCGGGAGCCAAAGAGATCTGTATCGAGATGAACTCCATGAGTAAGGCTCATAATATGCCGGGTTGGCGTATGGCGATGCTGGCTTCCAACGCCCAATTCGTCCAATGGATACTGAAGGTAAAAAGCAATATCGACTCCGGGCAGTTCAAGCCGATGCAATATGCGGCGGTAGAGGCCCTGAGCGCAAAGAAAGAATGGTACGATAACATGAATCGTGTCTACCGTAGCCGCCGGGACCTTGCCGGACAAATCATGCGTACCTTGGGATGCGAGTACGACGAGAACCAAGTAGGTATGTTCCTTTGGGGACGTATCCCCGACTCCGCCGAGAGCGGCGAGGCAATCGCCAACAAGGTGCTATACGAGGCAAACGTATTCCTTACGCCGGGATTCATCTTCGGTAGCCGTGGCGAGCGTTATATCCGTATCTCCCTTTGCTGCAAGAACGAGACTTTAGAAGAAGCCTTGAAGAGAATTGAGAATTTATAACTGAAAATTGAAAATTAAAATATAGATCACAAAGATGGAAATGAAGATTGAACCGTTAGCATTACCGGGAGTTGACACACAACGTCCTATCGTAATCGCAGGCCCTTGTAGCGCCGAGACAGAAGAGCAAGTGTTAGAAACAGCCCAAGGATTAGCCTCCAGAGGCGTTAAGATATTCCGCGCGGGTATTTGGAAGCCTCGTACGAAACCGGGTGGATTCGAGGGGATCGGAGCCGAGGGATTGGCTTGGGTGAAGAAAGGGAAAAAAGAGACCGGTATGCTGGTATCTACCGAGGTAGCGACTAAAGATCATGTATTCGAGGCATTGAAAGCCGGTATCGATATCCTTTGGATCGGAGCACGTACGACGGTAAATCCATTCGCTGTCCAAGAGATCGCCGATGCGTTAAAAGGGGTTGATGTACCTGTATTGATCAAGAACCCGGTTAACCCGGACTTGGAGTTGTGGATCGGAGCGTTCGAGCGTTTGTACGGAGCGGGCATTCATCGTTTGGGTGCTATCCATAGAGGTTTCAGCTCATACGACAAGAAGATCTACCGTAACCTTCCGTTGTGGCATATTCCTATCGAGCTTCGCCGCCGTATGCCGGACCTGCCTATTTTCTGTGATCCTAGTCACATTGGTGGTAAGCGTGAGCTGGTAGCCCCACTTTGCCAGCAAGCGATGGACTTGAGTTTCAACGGATTGATCGTAGAGTCTCACTGTAACCCGGATTGCGCATGGAGCGACGCTTCACAACAAGTGACCCCGGACGTACTCGACTACATCCTCAATTTACTGGTTATCCGCACCGAAACCCAGACTACCGAAAGCTTGTCCCAACTTCGTAAGCAAATCGATGAATGCGATGATAACATCATTCAGGAATTAGCAAAAAGAATGCGTGTGGCCCGTGAAATCGGTACTTACAAAAAGGAGCACGGAATCACAGTTCTTCAAGCCGGACGTTACAATGAGATTCTGGAAAAACGTGGCGCGCAGGGCGAACAATGCGGTATGGACAGCGAGTTTATGAAGAAAATTTTCGAAGCCATCCACGAAGAATCGGTTCGTCAACAGATGGAAATTATTAATAAATAAAAAGCAGTCTCTCCACTAACC
>OGQC01001153.1_pt1 | contig 11610 bp, 9 predicted proteins | sample 1553081 | NCBI WGS metagenome assembly OGQC01 (sample SAMEA2580267, study PRJEB22360) | human gut metagenome | biome: human gut; feature: human-associated habitat; material: faeces | place: Denmark | collected 2008/2010
AAGGGACTTTTTCAGTGCCCTCCCTGGGCTAGGAGCTTCTGCCCTTTCAGGGCGTATTGGGTAATTTAAACCGTACAGGTCGAAAAAAATAAAGGCTCGCCAAGCAATTTTGGCGAGCCTTCATTGTATCTTTTAATCCTCACCCTCAGTCTTTCTTCTGCGGATAGCGCGCTTGCGCTTTGGCTTCTCCTCTGTCTTAGGAGCCTCAATCTTAACACCAGCCAATTCTGGGTCGATGAGGATACGGCCGCAATACTCACAAGGGATAATCTTCTTGTGCATCTTGATATCGAGCTGGCGCTGAGGTGGAATCTTGTTGAAGCAACCGCCACATGCGTCACGCTGCACGTAAACAATACCCAAACCGTTGCGGGCACCATTACGGATGCGCTTGAAGCTCTGGAGCAAACGTGGCTCAATCTTCTTCTCGAGCTCGAATGCCTTCTCCTTCAAATTCTCCTCTTCCTCACGGGTTTCAGCCATGATTGACTCAAGCTCAGAACGCTTCATTACCAAGCCCTTCTCGCGGTCAGCCTTCTGGTCCTCAGCCTTGTGAAGGTCGTACAGGCGCTCGTTGATTGTCTGCTGCGCCTCGCGGATCTTCTTGCTGCAAAGTTCGATTTCCAGCTCCTGGAACTCGATTTCCTTGCTCAAAGTATCATACTCGCGGTTGTTGCTAACCATTTCGAGCTGCTTCTTATAACGCTCCACGCTAGCCTGAGCCTCCTCAATCTCGTGCTGCTTCTGATCGATGGCGCGGTCAAACTGCTCAATATCGGTCTGGATTTTCTCGATACGGGTGGTAAGACCAGCAATATCGTCTTCCAAATCCTGAACTTCGAGAGGTAACTCACCTCTCAACGCACGCTTTTCATCAATTGCAGACAAGGTGGTCTGAAGCTGATAGAGAGCCTTCAACTTCTCTTCCACTGTCAAATCTGTAGGATCTTTCTTTGCCATAACTTTATTTTTTTTAATGTTGAATGTTAAATGTTGAATGTTGAATGAGGCTTGCGCCCTTCCAACCTATAAATACAATATCGGATTCGTATTTATCTCCGAGATGCAGCATTTGGCATCAGGGAAATTCTCCTGGATGATGCTGCGGAAGATTTCGCCCGTAAACTGCTCACTCTGATAGTGGCCGATGACGCAGATCTGAATCTCCTGCTCGTGGCCGAAATATTCGTGATAGCTCATCTCGCCCGTGATGAAGGCATCGGCACCTGCCTTGATGGCTGCGTCGAGCAAGAAAGCACCTGCTCCACCGCAGAGTGCCACCTTCCTGATAGGACGGCGAAGCAACTGGTTGCACTGCACGCACTCCACGCCAAACCGCTCCTTGAGCATCAGCACCAAGTCGTCGGCAGCCAGGTCCTCAGCCACCTCTCCGATGACGCCCTCGCCGCCCTTCACGCCGTCCACTTCCTTCTCGCCTGCAAAGAACTGCACGTTTCGCAGTCCCAGTTTCTCGGCAATCTTGAAGTTCACGCCGCCCGCAGCCGCATCCATGTTGGTATGCATCGCCACGATGGTAATATCATTCTTAATCGCCTTGCGCACGGTACGCTGCACGTAGTTCTCGTCCGAGATTCTCGCCAGTTTGCGGAATATCAGCGGATGATGGCTCACGATGAGGTTACATCCCTTCCGGATGGCCTCGTCTACCACGGCTTCAGTAACGTCAAGACACAACAATGCCCCTGACATTTCTACCGCCTCTGTCAATCCAACTTGCAGGCCGGCATTATCATATCCTTCCTGCAAGGGCAGAGGCGCGTAATGTTCAAGGGCATCAACTACCTGTTTAATTTTCACGCTCCTATTCAATATTTTATTTTTAGACTGCAAAGTTACTCATTTTTCCCCGATTTTATCTCCATACAGCCCTCCGTTTAAACTTTTTTAATACAAAGTTTCGCTTTTGCGCAAAATATTTCACAAAAACAGCCGATAGTTGTAGATTTTTTATTAATTTTGCAAGCATACTTCATAAAAGCAGAACGGAGCCCGTCCCCAAGGAAAGGTTCCCGATGAAGAACAGAGTATAATAAATTGGTTTAGAACATCGTATCATAAAAATAGTATAGCTTATGCATCAATCTACATTACCCTGCGATTTCGCACTCCCTGCCGAATGGGAGCCACAGAGCGCCATCATGCTCACCTGGCCACATGCCGGCACCGACTGGAAGCCGTATCTGCCTGAAATTACAGATACTTATCTCGAACTGGCAGATATCATCACGCGCTACGAGCAGCTGCTTGTGGCTACACCCGATGTGCCTGCCACCCGATACCAGCTCAAGAAAAAGCTCTCTGCCGAACAGATGAGCCGCGTGCTGCTCTACGAGGTAGAAAGCAATGATACCTGGGTGCGCGACCACGGACCCCTCACCATGGTGCTGCGCAAAAAGCAGAACACCTGGATGGTGCCTTACCGCATACTCGACTTCAAGTTCAACGGCTGGGGCGAAAAGTTCAGATGGGAGAAGGATAATGCCATCACCCTGCAACTATACTATCAGGCAGCCTTCAATGCCGATATAGAGAACCACCAGGGCTTCGTGCTCGAAGGAGGCAGCATCGAGAGTGACGGAAAGGGTACACTCTTCACCACCTCACAGTGCCTGCTGGCGCCTCACCGCAACCAGCCGCTTGACCACGACAGCATCGACCATCTGCTGCAGACTTTCTTCCAGCTCAAGCGAGTCGTCTGGCTGGATCACGGCAATCTGATAGGCGATGATACCGACGGCCACATCGACACCATCGTGAGAGTGGCTCCACACGACACCTTATTATATGTAGGCTGCGATAATCCGGAAGATGAGCAGTATGAAGACTTCCAGGCGCTGGAAAAGCAGCTCAAGGGCCTCTTCACCTGGGAGGGATACCCTTACCGCTTGCTCAAACTGCCGATGCCCGACCCTATCTATGATGAGGGCGACTGCCTCACCACCAACCCGGAGAGCGAGGGCGACCGCCTGCCAGCCACCTATGCCAACTTCCTGATACTGAACAAGGCGGTGATTTATCCCACCTACAATCAGCCGGAAAAGGACGAGGAGGCACGCAAGCAGATTCAGCTCGCCTTCCCCGACCGCGAAATCATCGGCGTAGATTCGCAGACCATCATCCGCCAGCATGGCAGCATCCACTGCATCACCATGCAGTTGCCCGAGGGAGTCCTCAGAGACTCAAAATTCAACACTCAACACTCAACATTCAACATTTAACATTCAACATTTAACATTAAAAGTAAAAAATGAAAGTCGGTTTATTACAACTTCATAATACGGCAGATATCGCCAACAACAAGCAGCGCCTGGCAGAAGGCATCATCGACCTCGCCCATCGCGGCGCAGAGCTCATCGTGCTTCAGGAGCTTCATAACTCCCTCTATTTCTGTCAGGTAGAGGATGTTGACCTCTTCGACCTGGCAGAGCCTATTCCGGGCCCTTCGACCGATTTCTACGGCAAGCTTGCCAAGGATCTCGGCGTCGTCATCGTCACCTCCCTCTTCGAGCGCCGCGCTCCGGGGCTCTACCACAATACGGCGGTAGTGATGGAGAAGGATGGAAGCATAGCCGGAAAATACCGCAAGATGCACATCCCCGACGATCCTGCCTACTACGAGAAGTTCTATTTCACTCCGGGCGACCTCGGTTTTCACCCTATCCAGACTTCTGTAGGCAAGCTCGGCGTGCTGGTTTGCTGGGACCAGTGGTATCCCGAAGCAGCCCGTCTGATGGCGCTGCAGGGAGCCGAAATGCTCATCTATCCTACCGCCATCGGCTATGCCACCTATGATACCGAGGAGGAGCAGCAGCGCCAGCGCGAGGCGTGGACTACCGTGATGCGAGGCCATGCCGTAGCCAACGGATTGCCGGTCATCGCCGTAAACCGCGTAGGTTTCGAGCCCGATCCAAGCGGTCAGACCGAGGGCATCCAGTTCTGGGGCAGCAGTTTCGTAGCCGGTCCTCAGGGCGAGCTCTACTACCGTGCCAGCGATCAGGAAGAAGAGAGCCTGGTGGTAGATATCGACCTGAAGCACAGCGAGAATGTGCGCCGCTGGTGGCCATTCCTCCGCGACCGCCGCATCGAGAACTACGGAGATATTACCAGGCGATTTATCGATTAACCCATTTTTGCCGGAAATTCCGAGAGAATATCGGGATTCCGGCATACATATATATATATAAGGTATAGATTTTCAGGATAAATGGAGAATTTGGAAGTGATGGTGATACTTTTCATCATCGTGATTTTAGGTTACGTCGCCTGCAAGTTAGGATATATGGGCGACAAGTTTGACAAGAAGTTATCCAGCATGGTGGTAGATATCACCTGTCCCCTGCTGGTGCTCTCGTCAGTAATGGGCGATGAGCTGCCCGACCGCACGCTCATCCTTCCCCTCCTGGGCGTAGGTTTTCTTACCTACATTCTTTTGCTGGTATTCGGTTTCTGGGTGCCGCGTCTCATCACGCGCAATCATGATGACCAGGGCATGATAGGTTTTGCGCTGATGTTTGCCAACGTAGGTTTCATCGGCTACCCTATCGTTTCAAGCATATTCGGTCCGAAGGCCATTTTTTATGCCGCGCTGCTCAACATGCCGAACACCTTTTTTATTTTTACGGCAGGTGTCATGCTCATCAAGGGCGAGTACAGTATCAAGCAGTTCAATCCTAAGGTATTGTTTTCTCCGGCTCTTCTGGGTGCCTTTGTTGCCGCCCTTCTGGTAGCTTTCGGGGTTCATACGCCTGATATCATTGCGCGTCCGGTAACGATGGTGGGCAACATAACGGTTCCGGCAGCCCTGATGATTATCGGTTCCTCGATGGCTAAGTTGCCGGTGAAGGAGATTATCGGCAGTCCTAAGGTATACCTCTCCTCGTTCTTGCGTCTTGTGGTAGTACCTCTGAGCATTTATTTCCTGTTCAAAGTATGTGGTGTAAGCGATCAGGTCAACGACATCAATACGGTTGTCATTGCGATGCCCGTAGCGAGTTTCGGCACGATGTTCTGTCTGAAATACGGCCGCAATCCTTCGCTCATCACCGAGATGACGTTCATCACCACGGTTGGCAGCATCATCACCATCCCGCTCATCACCCTCCTCTTTTCGTAATGCAGGAAGGGTGAAATGCCTGGCATACTTGCGTATCTTACTGCAAAAAAATCCCCTGATACTACAGAGAGCACCAGGGGATTCTTATCTTTTAATTGTAATAATCAACATTCAACACTCAACATTACTTCACGCTGATTTTCTTGCCCTTCTGGATATAGATACCCTTCTTCATCGCCTCAGTTATGCGGCGGCCGTTCAGGTCGTAAATCGCCTTATTGCCAGTCTCCTTATCCAATGTTACTGAATGGATGCCGGTAGGCTCCAGATCCTCTACCACATTATCGAAGTACTTAATCCAGTTCTTGGTGTATGAATGAGCCTCATACTTCGCCTTGCTGCCCGGATAGAGATGCAGCGTACGATACAACTGACTGCTCTTGCTGGCAAATACACACCAGCTTATCCAGTAAGGAGCCTCCTTATGACGCATATATACATCCTTCAATTCGAAGCAGGCAAAGAATGTGTTGCGGCCGAACTCCTCTATCGTCTCAGGCAAATCAATCTCCTTCAGATTGGTTGCCCTGAAAGCATTGAAGCCTAACTCCCTGACACCGGCTGGCATCTTGAAATGCTCCAGATAAGTATTGCCATAAAATGCATAACCAGGAACCATATCAGCCTTGTAGCCTTCATAAGCCACCACCTTGGCACCGCTCAGGTCGATGCTCTTGAAATAATGGCTTGCCAGCTCATCAAAGTCGCGCTTGTCAATCACGCCATTCACCTTGATATTTCTGTAAACAAAATAGTCAGGGTTTTCTTTGGCAAGTTTTTCCTTCAGCTGTCCAGCCTTCTCCAGGTTGATTACCAACTCCTTCTCCTGATAGTTGCGATAAGTGCTCACCACGAGCTCATAAACCGGTTCAATACCTATGAAAGAATTCGGTTTGACAGTACCCAGTTTAACATCATCCATCAGCTTTCCGTTCAATTCTACGAAATACTTTGAGATGCCTTCATCTAACGTCAGATAATAATAGTACCAGGCACCGATAACCGGCTTGCCATTATAGAAATTGTAGGAAGGATTATACCTCGTTTCTGCTTGCTGGAATGTAGCCCCCTCGCCCATTTTCGTTCTTACCTCAAATGTACGAGGCACATATCCGGTTGCCGGCAGACGTAATCTCTCGAAGCTCTTATCATACAGCTCTATATATTCCGAAGAGCCTTTTTCCTTTGCCACAATAGCCAGATAATCACCCGGTTCTGCATCTACTGTACTCACAAAACTGAAAGACAGAGACGGATAATACCCACCAGCGGCAAGATTAACAACAGTCAGAGGTCTGGATGTTACGATTTCCCGCATCTCGCCCTTCGCATTCATCAGCGCTACGGCTACTTCTCCATTAAACGGCTGGTCTCCTGTATTGCCGATTGGCGCACTGAAGATGACACCATTCTGCCCCTTCTTTACGTCGGTAATATTCATATTCATTGATTGTAACAGACCGGTAACCTTCCTGAATCCCAAATCTGAGATTTTCTCCGTACCATCAGAAGGTTCCATGCCGAATACTGCCGATTGACCTACATTATATTTATCGCCCGTTGGCTTTCCTGCGCTTTGCGGATTCAGGGCTCCAATCTTGTAGAAACCGTCACAATAGCCGCCCCAGCCCCAGTTTACGCTGAAGCTTTCGTCCTTGTATCCATCAATTACGAAGGCATGACCGCCACCAGCTGGGTCAGAAGCAGCATAGAGCACAGGGCGGTTGGCATCAATCTCCTCGCGCAGTCTGCTGTTCCATGCCTCTGCATCCACATCTTCTATTGCCATCAGATGAGAAAGCTTGCTGTAGCCGTAGTACTTCTGCAGGGCGGTTACCAGGTCGCCGATATACGAACCGCTGCCGTCTTTAGCATAATTCATCTCCACAGCCACACCGAGGTCTGCCATCAATCTTGCCACGCCGTCGAAGTCAGCATCGTTGGTGCCGTCATATTTGACAGGCATGCTTGCCCAATCGTAGGTATGCTCGAAATTGGCAGTCAGAGTCTGTCCGTTCCAGGTATAGGAATGGCTTCCGGTACCCTTGGCAGGATAGCCGTGGTGCTTCATTACGATGGCACCAGCCGTTGCCACACAACCTGTTACATAGTTGTTTGGCGTATACTTGTTGAATGGAGCCATCTGGTTCCATTCTGCGGTTTTGAGCAGTTTTTCGCCTGTAAAAGCGGCTCTCGTGGCAGTTTGGTTCGCTACATAATTGTCGCCCAGCGCCGCAATCTGGCGCTCATAGCTCTTCAGCAAATCCTTCAGTCCGTCAGGCAGATTCTCGGCATCAAATGATCCCGTTGAGGTATAGCCCAAGACTGGCGTTACGGCATCATCACCAGCGATAATGACGAATCCGCCCGCATCGTTGTTAAATACATAGTAAGCATCCGATGGCGATGCAGTAGTAGCCGTGCGGCTCTTCGCCTTCGCCTTCTGCGGCATCTGCTTTCCCCAGAAGCTGTAGGCCTGTTGCAGAGCCTGCCATTGTGTGATTCGCTTGGCTTGCAGAGGAGAGTATCCCAGCGCCAGCAACAATACCAATAGAAATTGAATGTGTAATAGTCGCTTCATAAGTTCTTATCTTTTTTAAGGGTTATTATATAATATGTATAGTTCTTAGAAATTTCTTTGTTCTTTGCAAAGATAATGTTTTTTTTAATGCCACGCAAGTTTTATGCCCTCTTTTTTTGCCCCGTTCTCCACTTTTTTACGCAATGACACCTTTTTTACGCATTGAACGATAAAAAAATCTCCATTTTTTCGTTATTCCCCGATTTTTGCCTTATCTTTGCAAATAGATTTGGCACGAAGAAATCCTTTTTACCAATAATATAAATTAGAAAAAAATGAAGATAAACAACAGTACGAAGAAAAGCCTGCTCATCATCGCACTCGCGATGGCCAGCACTACTTACCAGACACAGGCCGCCCCGATAGAACATATCGGCGACAGATACATCATGCATATTCCAGAAATGGAACTCACAGGCGAAGAATCACTCCTCGATGTGCTCATGATGTGCCCGGAAGTCATCTCGCTCGACGGCAACAACATCATCGGCGGAGATCCATTCGCCAACCTCTATGGCAAGTTCGTCATCCGTATCGACAACCAGGAATACGGACTCGATTACGCCACCTTCCTCCACCATTTCAAGGCTCGGGAGATTGAAACCATCAAGGTGTGCCAGAACGCCGAAGTGATGAAGGGATGCAGCAGTCTGAAGAAAGTCATCGACATCACACTGCGCAAGAAGGAGAACGGAACCACCGGCAGATGGGGACTCTTCGGTGATACCTACGGCGGCGCAAAAGGCATCGTCAGCGTCATCAGCCAGCAGGATAAACTCCGTGTGCTCAGTCATGTAGAAGGCAACTTCCAGCGCACCTCCAGCAGCGATAAGGACGCCTACCAGGGCATCTCAAGCACCACCGTGAACCACTACTCCCACGAGGGCGCCAAGCTCAATCTGCTCTGGACACCTACCGCGAAGGATGTGCTCGAAATAGATGCGATGCAGACCTATACCCGCAACCATTTCACCCACACCCCAGCCGATTACGTGCGCGCCTATCATCTGCAGGCCGACTATACCCGCACGCTCGCCGACAACGGCTCCAGTATCCTCTTTACCCTCGGTGCCGAGCATATCAGCGACAACGGCCGCACGCAGGAAGAAACCCAGACAGCACCTTACCAGAACCACTCCACCTACCCCTTCATGGTGGTAGAATACGCCACTCCGGTCATCACCTCCAATCTCTGGATTACGGCAGGTTTCGAAGGCGGTCTCTCCATCGAGAAGAACTGCATCGCCGGTTACACCAACCATTCCAACTACCAGGATTTCTACGCCCAGCTGGATTACAACATCGGCAAGTGGGGATTCATGGCAGGCGACCGCTTCCGCATCATCAACTTCCGTCCTAAGCAGATTGCGCCGGAAGAGCACTGGAAGCATACCACGCGCAACCATATCTACTCGGCGAGCGCCTATTACAGCTTCACGCCGGGTCATACCCTGCAGGCCACCTACTGCCGCCGCATCTTCAATCCCGAGTTTGGCGATTTCGTAACCGCGGGCGATATGGAGGGCGCCTGGCAGCCGGTTTATACCGCCGATATCGGCAACAGCATGGCGAATGTGGTAGAGCTCAAGCATACCTACAGCCGCCCTGCCTTCGTGCTCAGCACCTCGGTGAAGAACATCCACCAGCACCTGTTCAGTGCCACTCACGACAATACGCTCGGCATCGGCTCCACCGCCTTCTGGCACAAGGGCATCCTTCGCCTCACAGCCGGTGTCAACTACTTCTGGCAGCGCAGCGAAACCCCTTCAGAGGAGGCTCAGCAGCGCAATGCGGAGTATAATCATTTTGCCGTATTCAAGTTGGCACCGCAGCTCACAATGGCCGATGGCTGGCGCTTTACGGGCAACCTCATCTGGTGTACCCGTCGCCGCAGCGATGCCTACACCCCGGCTAATCTCTATGCCGAGGTAGGGGTATACAAGAATCTGGGCAAGCACTGGACGCTCGAAGGCCGCTTCCACGATATGGCAAGCCAGCACTTCGGCAACCGCGCTGCCACCATCGGCTGCACGTATTATTTTTAACTGAGCTTTTAACAATCTTTTTCTAAATCAGAAGCAAGATTTCTGTTCCTTTCTTATTTTATTATCAGAAAGTGAAACAATAAAAAGAAAGGAACATTATATATGAGAAAAATTGATTTCAAGAAGATCGGGCTGGCAGCGATGATGCTCCTGTCGGCCCTCACATTCCAGTCGTGCGATAACGATAACGATACCGACTGGGACCGCGTTTTCCCTAACGCACTGGTAACCGTGAAGAAGAGTGGTGATGCCTGCTATCTGCAGCTCGACGACAACACCACGCTGCTCGCCAAGAACCTGAAACCTACCATCTTTGACGGTAAGGAGGTTCGCGCCCTGGTCAACTACACGCAGACCTCGGAGAAGAGCGAGAAGTATAACCAGGTGATTCACGTCAACTGGATAGACAGCATCCTGACCAAGAAGCCAGTTCCATCGCTCGGTTCAGATACCGAGAACAGCAAGAAGTATGGCGACGACATGGTCGACATCGTTCGCGACTGGGTAACGGTAGCCGAAGATGGCTATCTCACCCTCCGTTTCCGTGCTCTCTGGGGCGGTCAGAAGGTGCATTACATCAACCTCGTTACGGGTGTAAATCCAGAGAATCCTTACGAGGTAGAGCTTCGCCACAATGTTAATGGCGACTCTCAGAACTACTGGCGCGATGCCCTCGTAGCGTTCAATCTGAACGGAGTCGTGCCTGATACCGAAGGCAAGACGGTGAAGCTCACCATCCGCTGGCGTTCCAGCCAGGGCTACAAGAAGGTATATTTCGACTACTGTTCGCGCAAACCTATCAGCAGCCCGAAGATGCTCGAAGGATACAGCCAGGAAGGAAGAGATATCCGATAAACGAAGAAAAAGCAGATAAAGCAAAAGCCCCGATGCGTGATGCATCGGGGCTTTTTTTTACCTTTTTACTTTTTTACCTTTTTACCTTTAAAGGCTGCTGCAGCTTGTTATACCGAGGGTGGTAGCGATGGCTGTAAGGAAGGAGATTGCAATCTGCAAAATTGTTTTCCATGTACTTGCTTTCATAATGTTTAATGTTTAATGTTGAATGTTGAGTGTTGAATGTTGACTTAGTGGGGGGGGGTTGCCCTCAGGCGAGGGCTTTATTCAAGCCCGTCGCCGCCTTCCTGAGAGCCGCCTGGCTGCGTACCGCCGCCGGAAGTTCCGGAACCGCCCTGGCTGGTGCCGCCTTGTTCAGTACCGCCAGAGGTACCACCAGAGGTGCCACCCTCGTCGGTGCCGGTATAGCCGCCGTACTCCTGAATCTTGCACTTCTTGCGCAGCTCAGAGTTGCTCCAGCTTTTTGTGTTTCTCACAATCAGGTGTACACCCTCTACGCTGGCAGCCGTCACCTTCTCCTTGGTATCCTCCGCCTTCGAAGTCATACCGATGGAGAACAGACCGAGGTCAGAGAGACGCACACTCTTACCGTCGAGAATCAACTCCTGCAGATGGTCGAGTGCATCCATCAGCACACCGTGGATAGTACCTCGGGAGTAAGGCGAACCGTGGTCAGAGATGTGGGATACGAATCCCTCGAAATCCACCTCGCGGTCGGTTACCGCAGTGGCATACCACTTTTTCTTACCAGCGTTCTCGCCGCTCTGTGGTGTACGCTGCAACTTACGATACTTCAATGTTCCTTTCTGTTCCATGATCTTAAATTATTAAAGGGTTAATATAATGTTGAATGTTGAATGTTGAGTGTTGAATGCTTCTTTTTAATGTTGAATGTTGAGTGTTGAATGTTAACTTGGTGGGGTGCGCAAGTTTTTGCCCACACGCCCTGAAAGGGCAGAAGCTCCTAGCCCAGGGAGGGCACTGAAAAAGTCCCT
>OGQC01001154.1_pt1 | contig 11604 bp, 9 predicted proteins | sample 1553081 | NCBI WGS metagenome assembly OGQC01 (sample SAMEA2580267, study PRJEB22360) | human gut metagenome | biome: human gut; feature: human-associated habitat; material: faeces | place: Denmark | collected 2008/2010
ACCGCCGCACGGATGCCGCTCTGTGGCTGATCGACAGCGGGGCCGACACCGAGGCTACGGACCAGACGGGACACCGCGCACTGGACTACGCCACGGCACACGGGCTGACGGAGGTGGTGGCACGGCTGAGCCAAAACGGATCCGACGCGACGGACAGCCGTGATGCCGAAGGCAACACGCCGCTGCATCAGGCCGTTTACAACGATCAGGCCGAGGTCGTGCGTACGCTGCTCGCGGCCTCGAAAGCGCAGCTCGATGCGCCGAACGATGCGGGCGAAACGCCGTTGCTGGTGGCGTGCGGACGCGGGAATCTGCACATTGCCCGGATGCTCCTCGATGCCGGGGCCGACGCAAACCGGCCGTTAACCAATGGGACAACGCCGCTGCATGGGGCGGCACAGGCGGGCAATCGCTTCCTTGTGGAGGCGCTGCTCGGGGCCGGCGCGGCGGTTGACGCCCGCAACGGAGTGGGCGAAACGGCCCTGCTCGTGGCGGCACGTGCCGGGAACAACGAAGTCGTGCGCCTGCTTGTGGAGCGTCATGCCGAAGTCAATGCGGCGAACAACCTCCAGCACACGGCGCTCTACTATGCCGGAGAACGCGGCTTCACGGAGATCGTCGAGCTGCTGCTTGCGGCCGGCGCCGAAGGATAAAATGGATCGAAAACCTTAAAACATACCGAACATGGCAAACGAGAAGATGAAACCCCAAAGTCCGGAGGAGATTGCCCGGGCAGCGCAGGAGGCAGCCCTGAAGCAGATGCGAGCGATGATGGGCTCGATTCCGGGGATAAGCAACATGCCCGATATGGGCGACATGCAGGCACAGATCATGGCGCAGATGCAGGCCGCCGTGCCCAATCTGGCGGAGATTCAGGCGCAGCAGGCCGCCATGGGAACGCTCGGCGGAGTGGATGCCGCGGCCGTGGCCGAAGCCGCCCGGCAGAACATAGCGCAGGCTACCGCAACGATGCAGGCGATGCAGGACGGGAGTCTCGAAAGGGAGTTGCGCGAGGCGAATGCCGCGGCGCTCGACTGGCTGGGCGAGGACGACGGCTGGGAGATCAAGCGCGCCGAGGCGTGCCGGCTGACTGCAGAGCAGTGCCGGCTGATGGCCTTTGCCGCGCCGCTGCTGGTCTACAACGACGAGGCGGTGGATGCCGTCGAGAGCGAGGTCCTGTCCGAAACCTACCGCGCGCAACTTCAGAGCTGGTGGAACATTACGGACCGCGACTCGACGCTCGAAATCGTCCGGTGGCTGCTCCTCGAAGGGCATCATGCGGATGCCGACGCGGCGCTGGCGCTCATGCGCGGCGACCAGTCCGAAGCGGGTGATCCCGAGGAGAAAGCCGAGGATGTGCAGGCCATCGCGGAGTTTATGGTCGAAAACGGGTATTGCACAGTTGAAACGCTTCCGCAGACGGTCATCGCGTGGGATCTGGTGCGCATCGCCAATCTCGGGCGTTGGGCTCTTCACGCCGGTTATCTCTCCGAGGAGGAGATGTGGCAAGTGATGCAGGTGGCGGCCGATACCGCCCGCGAACACTTCTCGTCGTGGGAAGAGTACGGACGCAGCTTCGCCATGGGCCGCGGCGTCTGGCACGGCGACGAGGAGGATTGCCAAACAGCCTGGGAGATCGTCACCGAGCTGCTCGAAGAGGAGACCTCGCCCTGGCGGCAGATTCCGTGGAACGCATAGCAACCCGTCAACGCCGAAACGATGGAACGGGGACTTGAATTCTATGTGATGCTGGCCGTTGTGGCGGTCGGCGCCCTGACGTGGCTTTACAGGAAAGGCAGCCGGGTCTGGCGAACGGTGCGCAAGCTGCGCCGGTCGTTTCAGGAAATTTGCCTGAATCCGAAATCGACGCTCGCTGACGAACCGTGCCGCCAGCTGGCCATCGGGGCGATGTACGCTTCGCAGCAGGGGGCTTGGCAAAACTCGCTGGAAACAGGCATCGACGATACACTGCCCGAGATTTTGGGCAACTGGTGGGGCATCGACTCCACCGCGGAGGCCCGCGAACAGCTGGACTACCTTTGTGAAAAGGGATTCCGCTACTACTGGCCCACGGTGCTCGAAGCCTTTCGGCTCGACGGCCGCGAACGGCAGGACGAACTCCTCCAGCAGCGGATGACCTCGCAGGAGGATTACGACAAGGCTTCGTCGCAACTCGAAAACCTGCGGGAGACCTTTGACGAACTCCTCTCGTGCGGCGTGGTCGCCTCGAAAGAAGAGCTCAGCGGCTGCAACGTGACGGGTTGGGATGCCGGGCGCATTGTCTTTCTGGCGCGGGTCTGCTGCGAGATGGGCTACCTCACCGAAGAGGAGGCGTGGGCGTACATCGGACGGGCCGACACGCTGGCGCATGAGGCGTGCGGGTCATGGCGCGAACTGGCGATGAGCTACATCCTCGGACGTTCGCTGTGGGGCGGCAAACGGGCCTACAATTCGGTGATGAAGACGACGGCCGACGTGCTGCTGAGCAACCCCAAGAGCCCGTGGGTGCGCTACCCGTGGTAAGGACCCGACGAAACAGCGATGAAAGCCGCGCTGAAATACCCGGTCTTCTACCTCGCCCCCGCGGAGCACATGGTCTATGTCTTCTGGCGGGAGGAGAACGTGACGACTCGCCGGCTGTTCGCCGAGGCCGACGGCTGGGCTGGACAGGAGGTGGTCGACGCCTCCGGACGGCGCTACACGATCCGCCGCTGTCGGGAGATCGGTCCGGTCGGGCTCTACGGTCGTATCGGCCCGGTTGACCGGCGCACCGTCCACTATGAAACCGTCTTCGAAGAGGAGGTTCGCCGTTGTCCGCTCCCGGAACTGCAGGCGTGGATCGCCCGTGAATATCCCCGGTCGACGTGGTTCCGGGAGGCGTGCTGGCGCAACGCTGCCGACTTCCGGCAGGCGGTCTGCCTCTGCCGAAGTTTCGAGGAACTGGCCCGGATATTCCGCTGCCGCCCCGAAGAGGAGCCCTCTATCCGGCGCGACCTCGTGCGCTTTCTCATCGTGGCCCTCGTTGTCGGAGTTGTGATTGGGCTGCTGGCCCGCTACACGTAACGGAAATTGTAAAAAACCATGAAAATCAATCATTTCATCGTATTTCTCCTTCTGCTCGCGGCCACAAGCTGCGCAAGCACCCGTAAATCCACGGAAATCAACCCGCCTTTCGTGGCTTCCGAATCGACCTGGTTGTATCGGGACGCCGAGGTGGTAAACCGCCGGCTGAAACCCCTCGAACGTCCGCAGGTGCGCTTCGATGTCGAGCACGCCATCCTGCACGGGGATTCGGTATGGGTGGTGGTTCGCGCGACCATTCCCCACCGCTCGATCCGCCGCGGAGAGTGTTTCAAGGCCATAAGTGTTCTTCAAGCCTCCGAGGGCATCATGGAGCTGGGTGGGCTGTCGCTCGACTCGGGCCATTTCTTGCCCGATGAAGAGGGAGACGTGGCGGTGGCAACCCGTCCCGGACGGATGCAGAACCTCTATCTCTCGTGGCGCTTTGCCTGGGACGAACGCATGCGGATGAATACCTTTATCGTGGTCTTTGCAAGCCTGACCGACGGCCGCCACCTGTTCCAGTATCTGCCCCTGATGCTGCCGCTCTTCTGGATTGATGATACGGAGGATGAGTTTTACTGGCCCCGGTCGGCCGGAATCCCCGAAGAGGCCCTGCTCGATCGTTCTCCCTTTGAATCCACCACCGGGCAATGATGGAAAGAGTCATCCGGGGAGGGTTCGGGCTGCTGTTTGCGCTGACTCTTCCGATCTGGAGTGCACAGGGCGAACAGGTCCCGGAGGACAACCGTCCCGACTTCGACGTTGTACCGCGCAACGCCGCCCGGACGGTCCTACTCCACGCCGCCACACCGGAATGCGACACCGTGCATTGCTGCCTCTCGATCGAAGCCGGGCAGCCGCGAGCCCGGGGCGACTACGAAATTGTGCTCTCCTGCAACCAATACGCTGACCGAATCCCGACCATCGTCACGGAGGAGGGGACACCCCTGGCATGGATTCGGAGTGCCAGTAGCGGATCCTGGAGCGATGGCAAAACCACACGCATCTGCCGGCACTTCTATCGCTTCTCTCCCGCCAAAAAGGGCGAGTACCGGTTTCGCTGCCGGGACCTCTCGTTCGACGGGGTGGCCTACGACGGCGTACTGACGATCCAGGTCGGAGCACCGGAGCTAAATGCCGTTCCCACCTTTCTTTTATGGGTGGCGGGAATCGGTTGTCTGCTCCTCGTTGAAGTATTCATTCGGATTGGATGCCGCAACGAAGCCCGGGTCGATACGGCCGGCTTCATTCGGCGACACCGCAGGCTGCCGCTCAACGCCGAGGGGGTCTGGGCCCATTACCTGCTTCCAATCATGCTCCTCTATCTTCCGCTCTTCATGGTCATCATCACTCTCACGGGTATGGTGTCTATCTCGACCAGCGCGCTTCTCTGGACCTCGGGTGTCTGCGTCCCGGTGGCTTTCGTCCTCTTCCGCCTCCAATACCGCAGGCTTTTCTTCCGCTGGAGAAAAACGGTGCTGCCGCCGGAGCGGATCGACGCTTTGCTTCGGGAGCTGGCCGAGCAGTACGACTGGACGATCGACCACATGGACCGGGATTTTTTTGTCGCACACACCCATCCCGCCTGGTGGAGCGCCACGTGGGGTGAACAGATCTTCGTCGCGCACGACCGCGGCGGCATCTGGATCAACAGCATCAATGACCTCGGCAAGCGCAGTTCGATCGTCTCGTTTGGATATACCCGCCGGAACATCCGCAGGGTGACAGAGGCAATCACTGCACAGGAAAAAGATACCCATTCACCAATATAAGCCCGATACCATGACACCGTTGAAAATCGCCCCGCTGCCCGGATGCACTCCCGGGACGGTCGAAAAAATCGATGCACTCAACCGCAAACTCGGATCGTTCATCCACGCTCCTCTCAATCTCAAGGAGGTGCTGCGCATGGAGCCGTTCGCCGCCGACGCGGAGGTGGTGCGGGCCGTTGCGGCGACGCTCGACAACTACGCCATCATCCCGACCTCGCCCACGGAGCGCGAACGCCAACGCACGACGGGCCTTCCGAAGGATTACGACATCGTGGGGTTCTGGTACTGTGTGGCGCTTCTCGCCCTTTCGGCAGAGCCGGAGGCCGTGCGGTATTTGCTCGTGCTGGCGCGCATACTGATGGTCGAGGATCCCGCGGAGCTTTTCCTGCTGCGGCGCATCGTCCGCCTGCTGGAGGGATTTCCATTTCCCCACCTACAGGAACTCAAAAGTCGGATTGAAGGCTTCTACGACACCGTTACGCACCAATTGGAGGCCTTCCGATGGCTGGAGGCCGCCGGGATTCCGTGGCCCGAGTCATACGAATGGGAGGTCACCGCGCAGTTCTCCTCCGACGGCGAGCCCTATGCCGACCCGGCGGCTCCGAAGGAGGAGCGGCGCAGGCGCGTGGTGCTGACACTCCGGCTGAACAGTCCCCGCAGCCTCTACGGCAGTTGCCGCCAGCACAACAGCTACGAGATCTCGCTCCGCAACGAAGACAACACGACACGCGGCCTATGGAACGAAGGCCACGGCGATCTCTTCATCGACGACCGCCCCGTGATGCAGCACCGGATGTTCACGCCGCTGCAGCTTCCGGAGCTGTTCGACGCGCTCGAAGGGTTCGGCATCCGGCTGGTGCGCAAGCCCGTGATGGTCTACACAAGTCAGGGGATCCGAAACGCCCATGTGAAGGTGTTTCAGATGCTCGAAGATCAGCTCGAACGCAACTCTTCGGAGGTCGGGCCGCTCGCAGAGGAGGCTTCGGACCGGCCGAAGGAGGAGGACGATCTGGGCGACACATCGGCCGGTGGGAGTAAATTCCCGGAGGTCGGGCGGGCCGTAGAGGAGGCACTGGACCTGCTCAAATACGATGGGGAGGTGAACGACTCGCTGGCTGAGATGCGTAAAAAATGGGGCGAAGGGATTTCGGTGCTGCATGAAGCCCGATTCGACGAGATCGGGGTGCAATATGCCTGCCGCTCGCACGAAGAGGGACTTGCGGCAGTCGGGCAGGAGTTGACCTGCCACGGATACCGGCTCTACGACCTCGACGGCGACGATATCTACCTCCTCACGTTGCAACCGGAGGCTCACGCTGCGGATTTCGAAAAGGCTTGCGGAAAGGCGGGTCAATATTGTCGGCAGGTGAAGCAGCCGGGGCGCGCACCTGGCACTCCGGCCCGAACGCTCGTCCCCGAACGCACGATGCCCTGCGAAGAGGTGCCATGGCCCGATGATGCCGACTACATGCTCGACGCGTTGGCCGGCGACTTCTGCAGCGGGAGGTGGAAAAGCCGCGATGCGGAGGAGTGGCAGGGAAATTTCGTCGCCGACCTCCGCCAGCGGCCGCTGCAACCGGTCAAGGTGCGCTGGAACCGGTTTTGCTGCCTGACCTACTCCCCGGAGATGGATTTCTATGCGGCGTTCTACTACATTCCGCCCATGCAGTGCTGGATGCTTCTCGGGGGCAAGAATCCCCTGGAAGCGAACAGTTGGAAGCGGCTGTGCGACCTGCCGAAACAGGAATCGCCCTATCTTTTCTTCGACCAGCGTCCCCGATGGTTCGGCCGTTATCTCTGCTTCGGCGACCGGCAGAGCGCCACGATCCTCACGATGAATCCGCAGGGAGTGGAGCGCGTCCAGCGTTTTCCCCTGCCCAAGGCGCAGCACCCTTGCAGGTTCGCCTGCGACGGACTCGGACGCATCCTCCTTGCACACGGCGAAGAGACCTATCGTTTCGAAAACGGCTCGCTCTCACCGCTGGGTTTCCGCATAGCGAGCGGCGACGGGTTCAACGGCTCCATCCCTGTCCCCGGAACCGGCCGACTGGTAATGTGCGGCTTCTCGGACCGGGAACTGGTCGCCCGACTATTGGAACTCGACGTCGATACGCGCCGCTGCCGGACTACCCGGATGCAGAACGTAGATCCCTGGTCGAACCTCCTCCCGTTTGGAGACGACTGGGTGCTGATCAAAGGAACTTGCGATTCGATGCGGCTGGATTTCGCCCGGCTCTGGAATCGCACGACGGGCGAAGTGCTACGCATCCGTCCCGGGATGTTCGGCAGCGAAAAACTCGAACATATCGGACGGCTGAGCGATGGCCGTGTGGTGTTGACCACACTTCGCTCCCATGTGGGACAAGTCGTGCACTTTCCCGCGGATTTCTGGAATTTCCTCCGCTCGGCAAGTCGTCCGCAAACTCTGGAGCCAATGCAACCCTACGAAACACTCTATCCAGATATTCCGCTGACACTGCCCGAAAGATCATAATAAAACATGCGCATGATTGGGTAAAAGAGGTGGATTAAAACATCATTCACAGCACGTGTGGGGAAAATGTGGGGGAAAATCCGAAAAATAAAAATCGCTTAATTCGTCTGTATCAACAAATTAAGCGATTCTCATGGTACCCGGAGCCGGGGTCGAACCGGCACGACATTGCTGTCATTGGTGTTTGAGACCAACGCGTCTACCGATTCCGCCATCCGGGCAAACCGTTCACTACACGCGAATCGGGACTGCAAATGTATAAAAAATTCACCAAACCAAAAATTTTGGGCCGAATTTATTCGCTTTCAGGGCCGGAGCCCCCGAAAACCCGCCGCACCGACATCCGTCCGCACCGCACGGCAACACCCTCCGCACACGGCCCTGCACCACCCGGTCCGGCACTGCCCGACACTGCCCGTCACGACCCAGCACGACTCAGCACGACTCAGCACGACTCAGCACGCCCCAGCACAACCCGACACAACCCAACACAACCCGACACAACCCGACACAACTCAGCACGACCCGGCACTGCCCGGCACTGCCCGTCACTGCTCGGGATGGAAGAAGGCATGGATTTTCTGCGCCTTGGCGCTGCCCACCAGCGCCGTCAGCTCGCCGATGTTGGCCGCCCGGACCTTCGCCACCGAACGGAAATGGGCAAGCAGCGTCGAGACAGTCTTCTCGCCCACCCCTTCGATTTGCTCGAGCTCGCTGTGGATAAACGCCTTGCTTCGTTTCTGCCGATGGAACGAGATGGCAAAGCGGTGCACTTCGTCCTGAATGCTCGTCAGGAAGTGGAACAGCGGCGAGGTGGGCCGCAGACCGACCAGCAGCGGCGGATAGCCGCAATAGAGTTCGGCCGTGCGGTGACGGTCATCCTTGGCCAGACCGGCAATCGGGATGTCGAGCCCCAGCGCCTCGAGCACCTCGTGGATGACGCCCATCTGCCCCTTGCCTCCGTCGGCGATAATCAGGTCGGGAAGTTCGCCTCCCTCGGCCTGCAGGCGGCTGTAGCGGCGGAAGACCACCTCGCGCATCGAGGCGTAGTCGTCGGGCCCCTCGACCGTCTTGATGTTGAAGTGACGGTACTCCTTGCGCGCGGGACGGCCGTCGCGGAAGACAACGCACGAGGCGACGGGGTGCGCCCCCTGCAGGTTGGAGTTGTCGAAGCACTCGATGTGGCGCGGCGGCCGGTCGAGGTGCAGCTCCTTCTGGAGGGCGTTCATCAGCCGCTCGGTATGGCGTTCGGGATTCTTGATTTCGAGGTTCTTGAGCTGCTCGGCGCGGTAGATGCGGGCGCTCTTCTGCGAGAATTCGAGCAGCTCGAGCTTCTCGCCCCGCTTGGGGACGGTGAAGGTCACCCCGTCGAAGAGCAGCGTCGTCGAGGGGAGGAAGGGGACGATGACCTCGCGGGCCAGCTCGCCGCCGGCCAGCTGCTCGACCATGTGCTGGATGGCCAGCGTCAGCATGTCGCGTTCGTCGGCGCCGACCCCCGCCGTCAGACGCACGGTCGAGACCCCGACGATGGAGCCGTGACGTATGCGCACGAAGTTGCAGTAGGCCACATCGTCGTCGGGCAGCAGCGAGAAGACGTCGACATCGCGAATCCGCGCGCTGACAATCACCGAGCGGCCGGCATAGTTGTCCAGCGCGTCGAGGCGCTGCTTGTAGCGCTGCGCCACCTCGAAGCGGAGCTCGGCGGCCGCACGCTGCATCTCCCCCTCGAGGTAGGTGCGCACGGGACGCAGGTCGCCCTTAAGCACCGAGACGACCATCGCGACCTGCTGCGCATACTCCTCCTCGCTCTGGGCCCCGACGCAGGGTCCCCGGCAGTTGCCCAGATGGTACTGCAGGCAGACCGTATAGCGCCCCCGGGCGATAGCCTCGGGCGAGAGGTTTAGTTTGCAGGTGCGCAACGGCACCACCTCGCGGATGAAGTCCAGCACGCTGTGCTGCATCATCACCGAGCCGTAGGGGCCGAAATACTGCGAGCCGTCGCGGACCAGCTGCCGCGTGGACTGCACCCGCGGGAAGGGTTCGCGCCGCACGACAATCCACGGATAGGTCTTGTCGTCCTTGAGCAGGATGTTGTAACGGGGCTGGAGCGTCTTGATGAGCGAGTTTTCGAGCAGCAGGGCATCGATCTCGCTCCCCACGACGATGTGGCGGATTTCGACGATTTGCTTCACCATCACGCGCACCTTGGCGCTGTGTTCGCGGCTCTGCACGAAGTAGGACGACACGCGCTTGCGCAGGCTCTTGGCCTTGCCCACATAGATGATGGTCCCCGTCCGGTCGACGAACTGGTAGACGCCGGGCGAGAGGGGCAGCAGCGCCACCTGCTCCTTGAGTCGGTCTGTTGCGGATTCACTCATCGGTCGCTCCTTTGCGGATTTGGCGGAAACGGCGGCAGGCACACGGGCGCCTTGGCACGCTCCGAGGACAAAGGTACGAAATATTCCGCGACTTTCGCCGCCGCTTCGGCAACGCAGCGCCGCGGGACGAAGTCCGCACCGGAGAGAAGCGGGTGCTGCGGGCCGGAAATTTTGCAAATCGGAGGAAAATCCCTATATTTGGGGAAACCGGACGCCCTGCCCCCGGCTGGCGTCCCCAACACGCAACTCTTTTCAGACAGGAACGCACATACCCCGTTGAGACCCGACCGACCAGGATTTCGAACCGGTCGAGGTTCGTGCATCTGCATCCGCGCCGCGGCATGTATCCCATCCGTATTTGATTCCGGGCCCCGGCAGAGCCCCTCCCGAAGCCGCGACGAACAACCACGCCGCCGCGGCCCGACCGCATGCGGGTCGGCCCGGAGTGCAGGCTCTCCCACCACCGGGCGCCGCGTGCGACAGCACGCGACAGCCGCACCACGCTCCGTTCACCGATTCGATAACCGGGTCCGGGCCGCACCTGCGGCCGAACCCACCCGGAGGTCCGGGGCCGAAAGGCCGCTCCGAAGACCTCCGCGACAACCCCCGACACACCCATGACCCTCATTCTGCTCTATCTCATAGCGGCACTCGCACTCTCGTTCCTCTGCTCGGTACTCGAAGCCGTGCTGCTCTCGACCCCCGCCTCGTTCATCACGCTCAAGGAGCGCGAAGGGGTGAAGGCGGCCACCCTCTTCCGCCGGCTCAAACAGGACATCGACAAGCCCATCTCGGCCATCCTCTCGCTCAACACCATCGCCCATACCATCGGTGCCGCAGGCGTCGGCGCCGAGGCGGTAAAACTCTTCGGCGAGGCCTGGTTCGGCGTCATCTCGGCCGTGCTGACCATCCTCATCCTCGTCCTCTCGGAGATTATTCCCAAGACCATCGGCGCCTGCTACTGGCGTCAGCTGGCCATGCGTTCGGCCCGCATCATCCATGCGCTCATCGTCATCTGCTACCCGCTCGTCTGGCTTTCGGAGTGGATAACGCGGCTCATCGCCCCGCGCCGGCGCGAACTGTCGGTCAGCCGCGAAGAGGTCTCGGCGATGGTGACCGCCGGAACCGAGGAGGGAATCTTCGCCTCGAAGGAGGACAAAATCATCCAGAACCTCATCCGCTTCAACGACATCCGCGCCAAATCCATCATGACGCCCCGCGTCGTGGCGGCGACCGCCAGCGAGGAGATGACCCTCCGCGAATTCCTCGCCGACACGCGCTTCTGGCCCTACTCGCGCATCCCGCTCTACGGGCAGAACAAGGAGTACATCACGGGCTACGTGCTGCGGCAGAACGTATTGGAACATCTGGCCGAGGACCGCTTCGACCTGCGGCTGCGCGACCTCCGGCGCGACATCATCTGCTTTCCCGATTTCGTCTCGGTAGCAATCGTCTGGGAAAAGCTGCTGTCAAGCAAGGAACAAATCAGCATCATCCTCGACGAATACGGCTGCTTCGAGGGTATCATCACCCTCGAGGATGTCCTCGAAACCCTGCTCGGCGAGGAAATCACCGACGAAAAGGACCTGGTGGCCGACATGCAGCAACTGGCCCGCGAAAAGTGGCTCGAACGAAACAAAAAGTAATCGGGCCGAGAAGAAAACAAAACCAACAAGACACAACAGGTTGCCTTTCGTCAACTTTTCGGACCGACGAATAGCGCATTCGGACAAACCGGTTGCGAATATCGAAAGATTGCGTATCTTTGCCGCAACGATTCGAAACCTGCAGCAAACGGCGCTCCGAAGGCCGCAAAAAGGCGGGGCGGAGGCGTGCGGCACTGGCCGGCGGCCGGCGGGCGCGCATGAAAACGCAGCAGCCTCCCGAAAGGCGCCAG
>OGQC01001157.1_pt1 | contig 11550 bp, 17 predicted proteins | sample 1553081 | NCBI WGS metagenome assembly OGQC01 (sample SAMEA2580267, study PRJEB22360) | human gut metagenome | biome: human gut; feature: human-associated habitat; material: faeces | place: Denmark | collected 2008/2010
CCACAGAAAGATACTGCAAAGCGTTGGAAGAAATACATCAAATCAAGTGCGAACACGTATGCAATCGGTAAAGATAAACTACCGGTATTCTTTACAAAGGTAGTTCAAGAAGAAGTTAAAAATGTAGTAGGTGGTAAATGCACCATTGATGATTCTTGTAGAAAAGCTATCTCGAAATTAGCAGACAGTGGCGTAAAAATTGTGGAATATGATACAGGCATTAAAAGAAATGTAGATGTGTGGGTAAGGCAACAAATGCAGTACGCAGAAAAGGAATCATCACAAGAAATTAACAATAAATGCGCTAAAGATATGGGAGTTACTGTATTTGAGTTTGACGCTCACGCAAACGCACGTCCAAGCCATAAGAAATGGCAAGGTAAACGCTACGACACGCAAGGGAAACTATATCCTAGCTTATATCAATTAACACATGGAGAAGAAAAAGACTATGGATGTAGACACTTTGCACAACCTGTATGGGATATTGATATGCCTTATGCCTACACAAAAGAGCAGTTAAAAAATATTGATACAAAGCCTTTCACATTCCAAGGAAAAGAATATGAAGGATATGAAGCTAGACAGTATCAAAGAGAACTAGAAAGAAACATCAGAGCGTTAAAGAGAGAAGTAATCTTATTAGATAATCAAGGATTAGGCAGTACAGAAGCCAAAATCAAGCTAAAACACGCAAATGCAATGTATAAAGCTTTCAGTTCTGAAATGGGAGACAGAGTTCACAACGATAGGCTTAGAATCGGCTAAAAACGCTCACAATGTGAGCTATTATTCAAGCTAAAATATAGTTAGCCAAAGCCATACCGGAGAAGATTCGGTTTATAAATAACTTTAGGAGGGCAAAATGAAAAACATTATTGAAATTTTAAAAGAATCAAACATTGAATTAACCAAAGAACAAGAGGAATCAATTACAAAGCTAGTAAATGATAACTACAAGACAATTGCAGAGTTCGACAAGCAAAAAGAAAAGCTATCTTTAGCAGAGAACAACGCAAAGGAAATTCAAACAAAGTTTGATAATTTCAAGAAAAGCTATGATGGGGTTGATGTAGAAGATTTGAAAAATAAAATCAATACATTGACGAATGATATTGATACTCAAAAAACTACATACGAAACTCAGATTAGCAAAATGAATCTTGATTCCGTATTAAGCGCAAAGGCTAAAGAATACGGATGTAAGGATTTCGATTTAGCAAAATCACAATTCAACTATGATGATTTACTGAAATCAAAAGACCAAACAAATGATATTGACAAAGCTTTCAAGACTTTGAAAGAAAAAAAGCCAATCTTATTTGAAGAAAAACAAAATGAGCCTACTGCTAAAGGCAATATCGTTGGAAGCAGTGGACAAGGAGAGAACCCAAACGCCGAAGATTTATTGCTTCGTCAAGTAATGGGTTTAACTACAGAAAAGAAATAAGGAGGATTAATTAATAGCAAATGAAATTGCATTAGCTAAAACGTATGTCTCTAATCTAGATGAGGTATATAAGTTAGCTTCAGTAACAGGCGATTTAAATGCGGACGCTACAATGGTAAGAGCAGGAGCAAACGCAAAAGAAATCATCTACCCACAAATTTCTGTTAAAGGTTTAGGAAACTACGATAGAAATAGTGGATATACATCAAACTCAGTTAAGTTGGAATGGAAAACTGCTACATTCGATTATGACCGAGGAACTAAAATCTCAGTTGATACACAAGACAATGCAGAATCAATGAATATTGCGTTCGGTAGAGCAGGAGCAGAATTAATGCGTACAAAGGTAGCACCGGAAGCAGACGCTTACACGTTCGCTAAAATTGCCGGTACAACAGGAATCACAAAAGTTTCAGAAGATTACGCAAGTGCGGAAGAATTCTTGAGTGCATTATTAAAAGCCGTTACTCAAATGGATGAGGATGAAGTTCCTAGTGAACAACGTATCTTGTATACTACGCCTACATTATTAAATGGAGTCAAGGCATTAGATACTTACAAATCACGTGAAGCTTTACAAGGATTCGCAAAGGTAGTTCCTGTACCTGCTAGTCGTTTCTATACAAAGATTAAATTGTTGAGTGGAGCAGATACAGAAGCAGAAGGTGGATATACTAAAGCAGAGGATGGACACGTTATCAACTTCTTGATTGTTCATAAACCTTCTGTTATGAAATGGGATAAACACACTGTTTCAAATGTAATTCCTGCAAGCAATAACATTGAATCAGATTCAGATGTATTGAAATATCGTAAGTATGGAATCGTTGATGTATACCAAAATAAGGTAGCAGGTATTTACTTATCTGCTAGTGCGAAGTAATGGCAGTGGAAATCGGATGGGGTTATCCTTCTATCGATAAAAAGGTTGAACCTTACGCATATGTGAAACTTTCAAATGACGAAGAAGAACCCACAGAAGAAAAAGAGGAAGCTAAACCTCAAAATAAAAAGAAAAAATAGCAAAAAAAGGGGGTTGTAAAATGAACAATATTTTAGATTGGGAATATTACAATTCCCATTTTCCTAAATTTGATGAAAATCAATTCAATCAGTATTCTTACAAAGCGGAAGCAATGGTATTGAAATATGTAAATGTTGATTCTATTAACGAACAGAACGAAAGCACTTTAAAAGATTGTATTTGCGATGTCTTAAACAATGTAATCTTTCAAGATTCGATTGATGGCGTATCAAGTATCTCAAATGGTGGATATTCCAAAAGCTTTACAAACACTACACACTCAGACAAAAGAAACATGCTTGAGGATATCATAGCCTTTTGGTTAGGTGATACAGATTTAATGAAAGAAAGATGGATTGCATTATGACAGGTTTCTTTGAAGATTCAATCACGCTTGTTAATCACTACTACGATACATTGACAAGAGAAGATAAGTTTCAAGCTTCTATACTTGATAAATGTATGTGGAGACAATCAACTGTTAGAACTGCTAACGGTAATATTCTGAGCATAGCCACATCCACAAATATTACCATTCTATATCGTGAGGGATATGTTGAACCTTACGCATATGCAAAACTTTCAAATGATGAGAAACAAAAGCACTTCACATTAAACACGGATAAAACAGATTTCGTATTCTTTGGAGAAGTGAAAGAAGATTTATCTAACATCAAGGCAATCAACGAAGCAAAAAAGAAATACAAATGGACAACCGTTCAAAGCGTAACAGATTGTACTAATGTCGATATGTTGAAGCATTGGGAGGTTGTAGGTCAATAGGAATGAAAGTCAAACTTGATGTTGAATCAATTCCCCAAATTAAACAATCAAGAGGACTTGAAGAACGTGGACTAGTTCAACAAATGATTGACTCTGAAGTTATTAGGCTTATGACCCCTTATACGCCTAGAGACACAGGAGCATTGATAAACTCGGCTACACGATTAACACAAATTGGTAGTGGATTAGTAAAGCAAGGTGGACCAAGTGCCCCTTATGCAAGACGTTGGTATTACAACAAAGAGAATGCTCATTTCGTAGGAGGTAAAACAGACCATTGGTTTAAAAAAGCCATGCGAAATGGTGGAGCAGAAGCAATCTTGAAGAAAGCACAACAAATGATAGGAGGTAGTGAATGACAGTATCAAAAGCATTGATTCAATGGCTATACGGATATGGAAATATACAGATAGATGAACGCATTGAAACGGATGTTTTAGCACAACAAGCTATCTCTTATGCGTTGTATAAAGAACCTAACGCAATTGTAAATACATACATTGATGGTTCTCAAATGCGTACTGAATACTACACGTTTCTAGCACGTAGGAATACACAAATTGAATCAGAAAGACAAGATAACAATGTTTTTCTAGAAGAATTAGAAAATTGGATTGACGAAAAGAATTTAAGCGGAGAATTACCACAACTAGACGGAAACAGACATTGTGATGATGTTTCCGTTTCAAGTGGTTTATATCTATACACAAATGAGGATAATCAAGCAGTATATGCATTGACTATTCAAATTAAATACAGAAAGGAGCTTAATTAATAGCAACTCAAGGAACTGAAGTAACTACAGGACAAACAGTCAAGAAGTATATGATTGGATTGTTCTTACAAATGGGAGAAGGTTACAAGCGAATTAAAAAGTCTACAACTTTAGATATTTCATTCAATAGTGAAACTGAAACGTATGACTTTATCGCAGATAAGAACCCAACAGAATCATTAAAGAGTTATTCACCTCAGATTTCGCAAGATTTAACAATGATTAAAGGCGAAGATGATTTTGAATACATTTACGAACAAATGATGAAATCCGTACCAAACAACGAAGAAGTAAATACAAAAGCTTTACTTGTATTTATGTTTGACGGAGACAAAACTAAAGGCTATAAAGCGTGGGAAGTTGACGCTAAATTAATTTTCGACACATTAAGTGGTGTTGATTCAAAAATCAACTTCAACATTAACTTTGCAAGCGACATTCGTGTCGGTACTGCAAGGGTAGCAGATGGAGCAGTAACATTTACAGAAGGCACATCAGAAGTATAAAGAAAGAAGAGGTAAATCATGAATAAAATCACGTATGAAGGGAAACAGTATGAAATCCCACCTAAAACAATTGAAGTATTAAAAGCAGAGGACGCTTGTAATACATTTCACAATACGCATGAAGAAGCATATCGAGCAAAATTCGACTATCTGAAAACAGTATTAACAGATGAACAAATTGAAAGCATGTTAGGAAGTGCAGACTTTGAACAAGTTGATTTGATGGAAGTATTGTATATTGTCAATTTGATTGATGATGAATATTCAAAGAGAACGGTTGAACAGTTAGAAAAGAAATTAAAAACAACATTCGGAACAAATGGAATGAAGCAATTTCTTGACGCAAGCAAAACTGTTTCTAGCATTTCGGCGAAGAAATGATTGATTTACGCATAAAAGGCTTGCCAAATAGCATACAATCGCTAGATGGCGAGCCTATTTTATTAAATACAGATTTTCGATTGTGGATTAGATTCTATGAAGAATTAGAACGATTCAACAATCATGTTGTTGATGAAGTAGATTGTTCTTATTTATTCGCAGATGAACCACCTATCATAGATAAGCATATTTTAAAAGAGTTAGAACGATTCCTATATAACCCTTCTAGTACGCCTAGAAGTGATTCTACAGGCGTTAAGACATTAGACTATGTACAAGATGGTGAATATATTTATTCGGCTTTTATGCAACTTTACGGCATTGATTTAACTGAATGCGATATGCACTGGCATAAGTTTCTAGCACTAGCATACAATATTGTTGGTGATTCAACTTTATGGGGATATGCAAAGAGTGTTAGAGGGTATGAAAAGCCTTCAAAGAATGATACACAGGATAAAGCATATCAAAGAGCAAAAGAAGCGTGGTCTTTCCCAATCGAGTTAACAATAGAGGAACAAGAAATGAAAGATGAATTCGATTCATATTTTGATGTTTAGAAAAGGAGGTGGCAAATTGAATATCAGACGGAACATTAAAGTTTGATACAAAGATTGATACAAGTGGTCTAGAGAATGGAATAAAATCTGTTCGTGAAGTCACAAGTGGAGCTACAAATGCTATCAAAGAAACTTCAAAAGCAATCGACAAGCTAGGTTCTGATGGTTCAAAAGCACCACCAAAGATTAAAGATAAACTTAAAGATTTAAACGAAGAACAAAAAAATACACAAACAGAAACGCAAGAAACAGGTTCTAAATTTGATGTATTTAAACAAGTAGGAAACAGTGCCTTAGAATCAATTCAAGGTGGATTTGATGGACTATTAGGAAAGATTCAGAATATTAGTCCGGAAGCTACTGCAATCACTGAAACCCTAACAGGATTAGGCGTAGGAGGTGTTGTTGGTGTTACTGCCGTAGCAGGAGCTATCGGTGGAATGGCATTAGCAATTAAGACAGGTGTAAATCAAGCTACTGAATTAGATGACGCTATGGCTAAATTTCAAGCTCAAACAGGTGCTTCAAGCAATGAAATGAGCAAATTTAAAAACATTGCTCGTGATGTTTGGTCAAACAATTTCGGTGAAGATGTTTCAGATGTTGCCGATATGATGGCACGTGTCAAGCAACAAATGCAAGGCATAAGTGATGTTGATTTAAAGGATGTTACTGAGGATTTATTGACATTAAGAGACACATTCGGAATGGACGAGAACGAAACATTAAGAGGTGCTCAACAATTAATGAAGCAGTTCGGAATTAGTTCTAAAGAAGCTTTTGACCTTATGGCTACAGGTGCTCAGAATGGTTTAAACAAATCAGATGAGTTAGGCGACAACATTTCAGAATACTCCGGTAAATTCAAGCAAGCAGGATATTCGGCAGAAGAATACTTCCAATTAATGCAGAATGGATTAGATGGTGGAGCTTATAACCTTGATAAAGTAAATGACGCAATAAACGAAGTTACCACAAGGTTAGTTGATGGAAATATCGAAGGAGCTTTAGATAGTTTCGATACAAAGACGCAAGATGTATTCAAGGCATGGCAAGAAGGAAGAAAAACTCAGAAAGATGTTGTGAATGCGATTGTAGAAGATATTTCAAGAACTACAAATCAACAAGAAAAGTTGAATAAAACGGCAACGGCTTTCGGCACAATGGGAGAAGATTTCAACGCCGGCTTTATTGAATCCTTAACAACGGTAGGAAATAAATATAAAGATGTAGAAGGAGCAATGGACAAGGTTAAAGATATTGCAAATGGTGGCTTAAAAAACGCTTTAAGTGGCTTAGGACGTACATTCTTAAACTCATTTACTCCGATAGGCGAACTTATTACCCCTATTCTTGCAGGTATCATCGGATTAATTACAGTAGCTATACAAGGTATTCAACAAGGATTTGCTAAAGTTGGTGATGTAATTTCAAATGTATTAAGCAAGATTGATACAAGTGGAATTACAGAATTGACAAGTCAAGTTTCAGAGGTGTTAGCTCCTGATGAGGTCAGAAAAGCAATTGACGAAATGAAAGTTGCGCTTGAACCTATCGCAAAAGAAATCTTAGGTAAAATTGGTAACGCAATTCAAAATGTTGTTAACCAAGCTCAAAAGATTCTTAGCGTTGTAGGACCACCGATTCTAGCAATCATTAAGAAGATTATTCAAACAGTTATCGGTATGATTCCTGCAATAACATCTATTCTTCAAGTAGTTGGAAGTGTGGTAAGTGGAATCATTTCATTTATAACTATGGTTGTGACGTATGTCGGAACTGCAATTGCAACAATACTAGGATTTATCATGCCTATTGCTCAAATTGTTGCTACAATCGTAGCGAATATTTGGTCTGTAATATTAACAGTTGCGCAGAATATTTGGAGCAAAGTCAGTGAAGTAGTAACTGCAATTATTGGATTTGTAAGCAATTTGTTTAAAACAGTTTCGGACATCATAAACAATATTTGGAGTAAGATTCAAGATTCCATGAACAAGGTAAGAGACAAGGTTCAAGGTGTTATTGATAATATCAATAAATATTTCAATAATATTAAATCTACAGTTTCTGATGTATTCAATGGGATTTGGTCTAAAGTTCAAGGTGTGATGGACAATGTAGGAAATAAAATTTCAAATGTTCTACAAGGAATACAGAATTCATGGAGCGGTTTAAAAGGATTTGTAAGTGGTGTATTTGGCGGAATTGAAGGAGCAGTTAGTTCATTAGTTGGAAGTGTAAAAGGAATGGTAAATGGTGTTATTGGTGGCATTAACGGTGCAATCGGTATCATCAATAAGATTCCAGGTGTTCACATTGGAAAGATTCCAAGATTAGAACGTGGTGGTGTATTAAAACGTGGTCAAATTGGCTTGTTAGAAGGTAATGGTGCAGAAGCCGTCGTACCTTTAGAAAAAAATAAAGCGTGGATTCGTGCCGTAGCTAAAGATATGGCTCAAATCATGCCAAGCGTAACGACAAATAACAATGGACAGACTATCAACTTCTACAATAAAGCACAAAGTCCGGATGAAATCGCTAGAATGTTACGTATGCAAGCAAGATATGGATATGGAGGTGTAGTTCAATAGATATCAATAAAGTAAGAGTTATCGTCCGTAGGGATGATGGAGAACAATTTGAAATTGATAACAAAAGATGGAGAATCCCATCTAGTGACGGTTTAGATGGATTTGATTATGTAGCACCTTCATATACAACACAAGACAATGCATTCGGAAATGGTGCTAGATTAATCGGTTCACGTATTCCAACGAAAGAAAGAAGCGTGAAAGCTACATTTAAAGGTTCACTTGAAGAAAAAAGAGAAGAAAGGGAGAAGCTACGGCGCTTCTTCCAATATTCTCATATATTTGACGTTATAGTTGAGTATATGGGAGAAAAGAAATATTGCAGAGGAAGGTTATACGCATATAGCTTGCCTACTGTTAACATCTACAAAGATTTAGAGCTTAACTTTACAATTCTATGCACACAACCTTTATTGCTTTCATTTGATGATTTTGCAAGGAATATCGCAGAAATTGGTGAAGGTTTAGCGTTCAACTTTGAAATACCGGAGACAGGTGTAAACTTTGGAACATTTACATTCGCTAGAGAAATCTATATTGACAATCAAGGTGATACAGAAACATACTGTAGAGCCGTTATTGAAGCGTTTGGAGAAGTAACGAATCCAAAACTATTTAACAAGGATAAATATATTCGTGTATTAGATACGCTACACAATGGTGATGTGTTAGAAATTGATTTAGTTTCTGAACCTATTTCGATAAAGAAAAATGGTGTGAATTGTATCGGCAAAGTTGACAGAACCTCATCATTCAATGATATGACGATTCAGTTAGGCGAGAATATCATAGGATATACGGCAGACAATGGAGATACGAATCTAGCTTGCACGGTTTATTACAATGAAAGGTATTTAGGTTTATAGTATGTCTTATTTTGGATTAGATAAAGATTTCAATATTGTTACACATCTAGCACCTTATAACGTGCAGTGGAATCGGCGATATTATGAAACAGGAGATTTCGAGATTTATATTGATATAGGGCAGTATTCAAGTAATATCAAATATATTTATTCGACTGATGATAAAGAGCTAGGAATCGTAGAAATACCGCATTATTCCGTTTCAAACAACACGAAACAAATGTTGCTAAAAGGTTCTTTCTTTGAAAAGATTCTAGCAGATGATTGTATTTATCCTACGTTCTCAAGCAGTGGAAAGATTGTTGATGTAGTAAAAAAGCTATTAGACAAGTATTGCTCATGGAAAATGGGATATAGATATGATGAATCCATTACCGATAGAGTAGATTTTCAAGAAACAGGAGAAAACCTTGACAAAAAGCTTTATGAGTTATTATATCCGTTAGAATTATCTTTCCGTATAGAATATGACTATGTATCAAGTACGTTCACATTCGTGTTGTATCGTGGTCGTGATTTAACTCAGAACAATGCAGATGGAAACAACTTTGTTACATTCTCTACAGAGTTTGGAAACATTGAAGAACCGGATGTAATGATTGACTCAAGTAAATACAAGAACTATGCAATCATTTGTGGTGAAGGACAATCAGAAGAGCGTATATACGTTGAATATGACGCTAGAATAGATAAGAATGAAAGAATTAAGAAATTGTTCGTAGACGCACGTTCTGAGCGCATGGGAGACGATATCACGCTTGATGAATATAAAAAGGCATTGATTCAAAAAGGAATTGAAAAACTAGCAGATTGTCAAATTCAAGAAAATGTGAATTTCGGATTGAATACTGATTCATACGAATACAAGGTTGATTTTGATTTAGGTGATAAGGTGGATGTGATTGTCGCAGATATTGGATTAGTAATGACGGCAAGAATTAGAAATATATTTGAAGTAATTAAAAGTGGATATAGAACCTTAGAATTAGAGGTTGATAATTTAAAAATCATGTAAGGAGTGAATTTAATAGAAAAGAAAAATGGAGGATTTAAACAAATAACAAGAAGTATGTATTTTCTAGACAAGATGAATGCAATTGGTGGTGTAGCCGTTGCCGTATTAACATACGTATTAGGTGAGCATTGGTATTTATTTGCGTTCTTCTTATTTATGAATGTAGTAGATTATATAACAGGGTGCATGAAGTCGGCGATTAATCACAAAATCAATAGCAATAAAGGATGGATTGGAGTCCTTAAAAAGCTAGGCTATTGGATTATGATTGTAGTTGCGTTCACATTCAGTGCATTCTTGGTTGAGATTGGAAAAATGCTAGGGATTGATTTCCATGTAACCACATTATTAGGTTGGTTTGTATTGGCTTCTTTATGTATTAATGAAGTGCGTAGCATTATTGAGAACCTTGTGCAATGTGGATATAGCGTGCCTAGTGTATTAACTAAAGGTTTGGAAGTAGCGGATAAAATCGTTAACGAAGACAATGACGAATCAAGTACCTTGGAATAAGATTATTTTAGAAGAGTTTATTAATCTAGCTTTATTAACTAAAGATGAAGAAATGATTCTAAGAACTAGAATATACGGATGGACAGTTAGAGAACAAGCCGACAGATTAAATATGAGTGTTTCTAGCGTAAATAGAATCATTAAAAGGATTAAGAACAAGTATGATGAAGTAGAGAAATATAGCGCAATTTTACCACCAAGAAAAAGCAGTGAAAAAGAAATGTATCTAGACAAGAATTAAGAGGTTGAAAGACCTCTTTTTTTTGACATTTATTTGACATTAATGTGGAAACAAATTGAGATTGCTCATGAATATAATTAGGAGTGTAAAGAGGTGAGCGAAATGTATAATCCAATCAATGACAGAATTAACAATTTAATGAATCAAAAGCAGATGATTGAATCGCAGTTACAAAACATTCAACAATTAGCTAATATTCCACCTATTAACATCAATAACCAAATCACGCCTAACATGGGATTAAATGATTTTAATGGAAAATGGGTCAATAATGAACAAGAAGCAAGGAATATGATGGTGAATGGTTTGCCTAGTATTATGCTAGATAGAAATGATTCAGTATTCTATATGAAGTCTTTAGACGGCAGTTTCAAGAAATACAGATTCCAAGAAGAAACAGAACCGAAGAAAGACAATATAGAACAACGCTTAGACAAGCTAGAAGATATGATATTAGGTCTAACAAACGGAAGTAATATAAATACAAAGGCAGAGAAAGAAACGCCTAGAAAGGAGCTTAAAGCGTGAATCCTTTAATGAATATGATGAACCCTCAACAGATGTTGTTGGGTATGTTACAACAAAGAAATCCACAAGCATTTAATCAAGTTCAACAATTAATGCAGAGTGGGCAGAATCCCCAAGTATTGCTAAGTAATATGATGGGGCAACTAACGCCACAACAGAAGCAACAATTTGAAAATGTGGCTAGTCAATATGGGCTAAAACGCTAATTGCGTTGAAAGGAGGAAATATAAATGGAAAGCATGAATGGTATTCAACCAATGTACGATTTAGCAGACAGAAACAACAATGAATGGGGTAGTGGAAATTGGATTTGG
>OGQC01001162.1_pt1 | contig 11481 bp, 9 predicted proteins | sample 1553081 | NCBI WGS metagenome assembly OGQC01 (sample SAMEA2580267, study PRJEB22360) | human gut metagenome | biome: human gut; feature: human-associated habitat; material: faeces | place: Denmark | collected 2008/2010
CGTAACAAGTTAGCCGTACCGGAAGGTGCGGCTGGAACACCTCCTTTCTGGAGAGTATGATTACTTAACGACAGATTGATCTGCGTTCTTTTCTCTCGAATACCGGTGATTTTTTTATAGAGTGGAGTTTCCCGCGATATAGTCCCGTAGCTCAGTTGGTTAGAGCACTACACTGATAATGTAGGGGTCTGCGGTTCAAGTCCGCACGGGACTACACGACGGGGGATTAGCTCAGTTGGCTAGAGCATCTGCTTTGCAAGCAGAGGGTCAAGGGTTCGACTCCCTTATCCTCCACGGAGAATCGAAGCGATTCGGTTCAAGTTCTTTGACATGATTGAGGTTATGAGATAAGGCCTCCCGAAGACACAATAGGGTTTTCGGGAAGGAAGAAAGAAAGTAATGAAGGGCGTATGGGGGATGCCTAGGCTCTTGGAGGCGACGAAGGACGTGGTAAGCTGCGAAAAGCTCCGGGGATTTGCAAACGAGAATTGATCCGGAGATATCCGAATGGGACAACCCGGCAGGTAGAAGACCTGTCACACGAAAGTGGGCCAACCCTCTGAACTGAAACATCTTAGTAGGAGGAGGAAAAGAAAGAAACATCGATTTCCAAAGTAGCGGCGAGCGAAATGGAAGAAGCCCAAACCGATATTGTTACGGCAATATCGGGGTTGTAGGACTGCAATATTCAATTAACAATGAACTGGAATGGTCTGGAAAGTCCATCCATAGAGAGTGAAAGGCTCGTACAGGTAATTGAGTCATGCGATAGCGGTATCCTGAGTAGGGCGGGACACGAGGAATCCTGTCTGAATTCGCCGGGACCACCCGGTAAGGCTAAATACTCCCAAGAGACCGATAGTGAACCAGTACTGTGAAGGAAAGGTGAAAAGTACCCCGAACAGGGGAGTGAAAAAGAACCTGAAACCATACGCTTACAACCTGTCGGAGCGGCTTTGTGCCGTGACGGCGTGCCTATTGAATAATGAGCCTACGAGTTACTAATCACTGGCGAGGTTAAGTGCTAGGAAGCACGGAGCCGAAGCGAAAGCGAGTCTGAACAGGGCGGCAAGTCAGTGGTTGTAGACGCGAAACCTTGCGATCTACCCTTGAGCAGGATGAAGGTTGGGTAACACCAACTGGAGGTCCGCACGAATAAGCGTTGAAAAGCTTCTCGATGACTTGAGGGTAGGGGTGAAAGGCTAATCAAGCTGGGAAATAGCTCGTACTCCCCGAAATGCCTTTTGGGGCAGCGTTGTAATAAAGAGTCTACTGGAGGTAGAGCTACTGATTGGATGCGGGGGCTTCACCGCCTACCAAATCCTGACAAACTCCGAATGCCAGTAGTATGATTTACAGCAGTGAGTGACTGGGTGCTAATGTCCAGTCGCAAAAGAGGAACAACTCAGACCAGCAACTAAGGTCCCGAAGAATATGCTAAGTTGATCTAACGATGTTTTGTTGCAGAGACAGCTAGGATGTTAGCTTGGAAGCAGCTATTCATTCAAAGAGTGCGTAACAGCTCACTAGTCGAGCGACAGAGCGTGGATAATAAACGGGCATCAAGCATATCACCGAAGTTCTGGGCGCGAGAGCGCGGTAGGGGAGCATTCCATTCAGCGTCGAAGCAGTTTCGTGAGGAATTGTGGAGCGTATGGAAAAGCAAATGTAGGCATGAGTAACGATAATGCGGGAGAGTAACCCGCACACCGCAAGACCAAGGTTTCCTGATCAACGCTAATCGGATCAGGGTTAGTCGGGTCCTAAGGGTAAGCCGAACGGCGATCTCGATGGATAATCGGTTAATATTCCGATACTAACATATACCTCGATGGAGAGACGAAGGAACGTAAGTGCCGCCACCTGACGGAATAGGTGGTTAAAGGGCGTAGGTATAGGGACAGATTAAGAGTTAGTCCTTGCTGAAACCTGACAGTACGGAGCGGCTACGGCCAATCTGATAGTGCACCCAAGTCGACTTCCGAGAAAATCTTCTAAGTTATAGTATATGTCACCCGTACCGTAAACCGACACAGGTGGTCGAGGAGAGTATCCTAAGGTGCTCGAGTGAATCACGGTTAAGGAACTAGGCAAATTAACCCCGTAACTTCGGGAAAAGGGGTCCCTATGAAAGTAGGGCGCAGCGAAGAGGTCCAGGCGACTGTTTATCAAAAACACAGGGCTCTGCAAATTCGAAAGAAGACGTATAGGGCCTGACACCTGCCCGGTGCTGGAAGGTTAAGAGGGGATGTCATCGCAAGAGAAGCATTGAATCGAAGCCCCAGTAAACGGCGGCCGTAACTATAACGGTCCTAAGGTAGCGAAATTCCTTGTCGGGTAAGTTCCGACCTGCACGAATGGTGTAACGATCTGGACACTGTCTCAACCGTGAGCTCGGTGAAATTGTAGTCCCGGTGATGATGCCGGGTACCCGCAACGGGACGAAAAGACCCCGTGAACCTTTACTATAGCTTAACGCTGAATTTGGGTACACAATGTGTAGGATAGGCCGGAGGCTTTGAAGCGGGCACGCCAGTGTTCGTGGAGCCGACGTTGAAATACGGCCCTTTGTGTATTTGAGTTCTAACCCCGTAAGGGAGACACCGTTTGGTGGGTAGTTTGACTGGGGTGGTCGCCTCCAAAAGCGTAACGGAGGCTTCCCAAGGTACCCTCAGCACGAATGGTAACCGTGCGCGGAGTGCAATAGCATAAGGGTGCTTGACTGTGAGACATACAAGTCGACCAGGTACGAAAGTAGGGTATAGTGATCCGGTGGTTCTGCGTGGACTGGCCATCGCTCAAAGGATAAAAGGTACTCCGGGGATAACAGGCTGATCGCCGCCAAGAGCTCATATCGACGCGGCGGTTTGGCACCTCGATGTCGGCTCGTCACATCCTGGGGCTGGAGAAGGTCCCAAGGGTTGGGCTGTTCGCCCATTAAAGTGGCACGCGAGCTGGGTTCAGAACGTCGTGAGACAGTTCGGTCTCTATCTGTTGCGGGCGTAGGAAGATTGAGGGGTCCTGACTTTAGTACGAGAGGACCGAGTTGGACGAACCTCCGGTGTATCGGTTATGCTGCCAAGTGTACCGCCGAGTAGCCGCGTTCGGTTTGGATAAGCGCTGAAAGCATCTAAGCGCGAAGCCATCCCCAAGATAAGTCTTCCCTTGAGGGGCGTAGGAGACGACTACGTTGATAGGCTGCAGGTGTAAAGACAGTAATGTCAAAGCCGAGCAGTACTAATTACCCGAGCGGCTTTCTTTCGCGCACTTTATCTCATAACCGATTTATGTCAAACTTATACCGGGTGCGACGGGTTGTACCGGGAGGTACTCGCACGTAAAAACGTTCTTTTAGGTGGTTATAGCAGTGAGGTTCCACCTCTTCCCATTCCGAACAGAGAAGTTAAGCTCACTCACGCCGATGGTACTGCGGTTATCCCGTGGGAGAGTAGGTAGCCGCCTCTTCAAGGTCAGACTCACAAGGTCTGACCTTTTTTTGTGCTCACCGGGGAACGGGGCGGTCACCGTGCACCTGCAGCAATTTTGGGGTCTGCCCTTGAATCGGCGGCACGCCGCCAACCGATGCAGACAACCACCCCAAACCCCTCCTTGACAGGAGGGGCTTTGAGGGGAGAGCCTTCCGGGCGGTGAAGCAAACGTTCAAGCGAGGCCGGCCCACAAGGGTCTGACCTTTTTTGTGCCCAACAGGGAATGGGGCGGCCACTGTGCACCTGCAGCAATTTTGGGGTCTGACCTTTTTTTGTGCCCGGAGGGGAACGGGAGGGCGGACTGTGCGAACGCCCCCGCGAGGCATCTTTGCCGGGGCGGGAGGTGCGGATGCGGAGAGAGCGAGACGAGCGTTGGATGATGTTTTTCGCGTGGAAAGTGGGTTTGACTTACTGTGTCCGTCGCGGAACGGGGGCCGGGACGAGCATTGGCTGGATACTGACGGGTGCTGGCAGGCTAAAGCGGATGCGGCAAGAGCAAGGTGAGCGTTGGGTGATGTTTTTCGCGTGGGAAATGGGTTTGACTTACTGTGTCCGCTGCAGAACGTGGGCAGGGATGAGCATCGGCACTATCTGGTCAGCGCCTTGGCTGCAGTCGCAGGAACTGTTCTTGAGCGTGGAGTGTGTTGTGTGGTCGGGAGGGGATAGGGTGAAGATGAGGCAAGGCAGAAGGAGTTGTCTTGGTCCTATGCCGCATAATGTCTATCTTTACGTATCTTTGTGCGGTTAAGTTGATGTGGTGCGAGCCGCGACCTGTACCGTCTACTGCATGTCTGCCGTTGTGACAAGATGTATAAGTGTAAAGTGTAATATGGTGCGGAATCTGTTTTTGGTCGGTCTGTTTCTATTCCTGAGCGGCAGTCTGAGTGCGCAAAGTTTTTCTGATGTGGCAGATAGCTGCTATTATTATCTTGAACGGGGTGATACTGTGTCGTTTGGCAGAACCTGCGATAGATTGTCCGATGCATATGAGAGAACCTATAATGCCGAATTATATTCCGTTGCTCTGGAGTTGAACGGGATAAGGGCCCGTGACCAGGGGATTCGCTTGCTGTTGCTTGATGCTCGGAAGAAGAAGCGGGATGTCTCCAGAATCAGGAGTATGATGGAGCGGATGGATCGTCGGAATGCCAGTCGGGTCGCTGAAATTATTGACGAATACGGGTGGCTGTCCCCTGATGATATCGGCGAAGATGCCAACGAAACCCTCTTCCTGTGTATACAGCATGCTCAGGACTCGCTGATTCAGAATAAGTATTTGCCGATTCTGCAGCGGGCGGTTCATGATGGTGCGGCGGAGGGCTGGCAATATGCCTTTCTCGCCGACCGATGTCTCATGAACCGGGGTGAGCGGCAAATCTACGGGACTCAACGGATATCCAAAGATGGAATTGATTATCTGGTGCCGTTGCAGGATGCCGAACGGGTTGATTCCCTGCGGGCAGGTCTCGGTCTTGAGCCATTGCTGGAGTATATGTCGGATTGTGGCCTGGAGCAAGGTTGGAGTATGGAATACTACAAAGACCATTTGCAGCTGCACGAGTTAATCTTCGACTCATGGTACAAGCACATGCGCGGGAGCTCCCAGGAAGATTAGGATGCGCGACTATTCTTCATAGGGCGGCCAGTTGGACCGTCGTGTAGCAGGATGGGTTATGATATGGAAAAAGGGGCTTGCGAGCCCCTTTTTCGTTATTCGTGGTCCGGACAGCCGTCGCCGGGGTGATGCTCCAGTACGGTATGCGGAACGTGTCCGTGGGTCAGCAGCTGGATGGGACAGTCGTAGTTGCGCAGCTGCTCCTCGGTAATTCGGTTCGAGTGGTGGCGGTGCACCTGACGGTTGACGCAGACAATCTCCTTGACGACACTCGTGATGGTCCCGATGTCGTGCGAGACCATCACAATCGCCATGCGGCTGTTCAGCTCGTGGAGCATGTGGTAGAGCTCCTTCTCGAACTTGTTGTCGACGAAGTTGGCCGGCTCGTCGAGAATCAGCAGCCGCGGGTCCGAGATGATGGCCCGGCAGAGCAGGGCACGCTGCAGCTGACCGCCCGATATTTCGCCTATCGGATGGTCGGCACATGCTCCGATGCCGGCAGTTTCAAGCAGCGAAAGGGCTTTGGCCCGGTCCTCGCGGGTGTAGCGCGAGCGGAAACCGCGGCGCCCCTGGAGCCCCGAGAGCGTCGTTTCGAGTACGGAAATCGGAAATGAACGGTCGAAATTCGACATCTGGGGCATGTAGCCAATCAGGCGCTCCTTGTCGCGGAAGAGCTCGGGGGCAAGCTCGATGCTGCCCCGAAAGGGTACCGTGCCGAGGATTGCCTTGACAAGCGTGGTTTTCCCGCCTCCGTTGGGGCCGATGATGCCGATGAAGTCGTCGTCGGCGATGTCCAGGTTGACATCCTTGAGCGCCTCGTAGCCATCGTAGCTGACGCTCACGTTGCGCATGGTTACCAGATTCATTGCTGTGCGGTGATTAGGTCCGTGATTTCGGCAATGTTGGTCAGTACGTCCTCGCGCAGTGGGTCGATGGCAATGCTGGTTGCACCGAGGTCGCGGGCGATAATTTCGACGGTCGATGCCGGGAACTGGCTTTGGTAGAAAATGCGGGTTATGCCGTCGGCGCGCGCCTGGCGGATGATGCGCGCCAACTCTTTGGCCGACGGCTCCTTGCCTTCGTTTTCGATGGCCACCTGGCTGATGCCGTAGTCCCGTGCATAGTAGGTGAGGGCGGGGTGGTAAATCAGGAAATAACGGGTCCCGGCCTCCTGGAGCCGTGCGCCGACCTCGGCGTCGAGTTGTTGCAGGGCGGCCTTCAGTTTGCCGTAATTGACGGTGTATTTCGCCGAATCGGGATAGGCCGCGTGGATGGCCTTGTAGGCGTTGTCGGCCATCTGTTGCAGGGCTCGCGGCGAGGTCCAGACGTGCGGGTCGATGCCGTGGGCGTGCTCCTTGCCGTCGTGGTGGTGTGCACAGCTGCCTTCGATAAGCTCGATGCCGCGGCTCAGGTTGACCACATTCTCAGGCTGCTGGAGTTTCGAGAGCAGCGAGTTCTCGAAGTCGATGAGTCCAACGCTGAAAATATGCCGGGCACGGTTCAGACGGGCGAATTGCCGGGGTGTCGGCTCGAATGTCTCGGGGCTTGCTCCGGCCGGTACGAGCACGTCGATGTCGAAGTCCGAGCCGACAATGCTGCCGACGATGGTTCGCAGCGGCAGAATCGTGACAACCATCGCGCGGTCGTCGGTTTGCGGCGTCCGGTTGCAAGCGGCAAGCAGCAGGGGAGCGATGAGTAGAGTGAGGTATTTTTTCATGGTGTAAGGTTCTTGCGGCAAAGATACAAAAAACATCGTTTGCCTCTTCGCTCGATGGGGACCGGTACGGTCGGCCGAAGCAATTGGGTGCTGCGGGGCCGAACTGTCCGGTACCTCTCGGATTGTGTGGTGGCGACTCAGCTCGGGATGCGTCGGTTGTCGTTCCGGATATCGGATGAGTCGCTCTCCCGGCGGGTGGGAGTGGACTGGATGGCATTCAATATCAGCCAGGGTTCGACGAAGATGTTGATGAGCGTGTGCGCCGCAATGGCAGGCAAAAGGTTGCGCCCCGCTGCAATATAGATGGTTGCGAGCAGTGCACCCAGGACGACGGTCGATGCGGCTGAGGCGGTTCCTGTGCGGAGATTCCCGCCCAGCAGGGTCCACGTGTAGTGTATCAGCCCGAAGGCGAGAGCCGAGAGAATGATTTGCAGCAGCGTGCTCGTTCCGTTGTCGTGCAGCCCGTCCATCAGCATCTGGCGGAAGACCGCCTCCTCGGCGATTCCTCCCACCAGGGCGGCATAGATGCCCAGCCATTTGAATATGCCTTTGAAACAGAATAGGTTCCGGCGGACCTCAGGTATCATTTGGGCCGTATAGAGGATGTATCCTGCTGCCGTAGCTGCGGCGAGCATCCAGGCGTAGGGTAGTTGCAGGGCCGAGCGATTGATGCCCAGATAGTTAAGGAAGTCCATAACTCCGTTGGCACACCAAATGATGATGAACGAGGTCATGAAGGCCGATATTGCGATGAGTACGATGGCGGCGGTTCTTCTCGGGCGATGCGTGCGGTGTGTTTTCATCTTTGCTCAGTTTTGGGGTGGTTTGCTTTTGCAAATATAAATAAGTTTATAACATAAACCAAATAAGCCATTGTTTATTGGTGCAGGTGGGAGAGTGGTTCAAGGAATCAATCGTGAACCCATTGGGAACCAATGTCGTAGTGCATTGTTCGAGGGGTTTTGGGTAGGGTATTCGCGTACTCGAAGGCGGTGCTGCTGGCGGTTTTGTTTCTTCTGCTGTGGTGTCGGTTGCCAAGGTGCAGTTGCGTTATACGGGCCGAGAACACTGTGTTGTGAAATTGGTGTGCCTCAGCGACTTGCCGCAATAGCAATGTGTCGTGTGATGGTTATTGCGGTGCCAGGATGCTTCTTTGGCCTCGCTCCCCAAACTTTGTTCCCCAAGCTCAAACCTTCGGGAGATGTTTGACGGTTGACGGTGATGCTGGGTTATGGCTGCAATCTTTCTGCTTTTTCTCACGGCAAATAGTTTATGGGCAGTCAGTTAGTAGGATTGTGCGTCTGTCTCATCGGCGAATCTTCCGTTTGCCTGTTACCGGATTCATGGAGAGTTGATGCCGGTGGCCGGATGTGAGCCTGATGGTTTTTCGTGTTTTCTTGCGGTGCGGATTTTCCTGTCGCGCTGTAACTCTCTGTTTTGCTTATTATTTTCCGCCGCGATTATTCGGGGATATCTGGCTTATTCTGAGGCTTTTGTGCGGAGGCGCCCATGCAGCCCCACTAATTTCACCCCATAATTTAACATAATGTAAATATTAATTCAATTTTGTTGGGCGCCCTTCTTCCGCTTTTATCTGGTGTGTTGGGGTTTGCACGTGCTCCCAACGTTTTTCTTTGACCGGTTTGGGGCAGGCTCCGGCTTCTGCTCCCGGCTTCGGCTCTGGCTTTGGTTTCGGTTTCGGTTTCGGTTCCGGTTTTAACACCTACACCAACTCCGGTTCAGCACCTTTTTGTTCCTGGCCTGGTTCTGTACCGGCTCCCGGCTTTGCCAAACTCAAGTTCAAGTTCTCTGTTCCTGTTCCTGTCAAGTTACAGCTCTCAGTCCCTGTTCCCAGTCTCAGTCTCAGTCTCAGTCTCAGTCTCAGTCTCGTCCCAGTCCCAGTCCCAGTCCCAGTCCCAGTCCTCCATGGCTCAGGTAGTTATGCGAAGTCCTGCATATAAAGAAAGGTTGAGATGGGGTATTCGGCCCGGATTTTATCGCTCCGAGAGTGCGATATTTGTGCGCAAGTGGCCCGACGGTCGGTTTTATCGCTCTGACGGCGTATAACTCTCAAACGTATGGTCGTCGTACAGGATGACGATGCGGCGAACGGCAGCTCCACTGCGGGGCATTGCCCCGAGCGGCAGCTGCGGATTGTCGGAGGATGGCGCCATCGCTTCGGGTGCGGGGGCTGATGGTTGAACTTGCTGCGGTGTGACGGTGGAGGCTGAGCCGAAGAGTGTGGACTCCCGGTCGGCGGCCGGTTTTGTCGGTTGGCCGCTGGTGACTCCAACGCGCGGCGTGATGTTGTCCGTCGAATTTGCCGTGTTGGTGACTTCGCGATACATGGGGCCAGAATCGAGCAGCAGCCAGTCGGGGTTGAGTCGGGGGAATTTCATCAACATCTTCTTCAGGAAGTCGAAGCTGGGCTTGTTGCGTCCGGCCATCAAGTGCGATATGCCGGCCGGATTGATTTCGAGCATCTCAGCGAGTTGACTCGGCTTCAAACCTTCACTCTTCATCAAATCGAGCAATTTTTCCCTCATCTCCTTAATTTTTTACAAATATAAATAATTTTCATCTGTAAAACAAGGACTTTTGCTGTTTGTAAAATGTCAATAAGTGTTGATAATGTTTACAATTGTAAACGCTCGGATTCTGTTAAAATTCACCCCTTGGAAATAGTTCTTCTTTTGCTATAGATACGTATATCTAATAAGTTGGTGTATTGGCGTTTATTATGCGTAAATAGTCGAATATGGCTGTAGGGCGGCATCTGGGCTCGGTTGCGGACTGTTGGTTAATTTGATTATTTAATAAAATTACATAAATCGCTGGTTTTAAGTGATAATAATATGTATAAGTTTAAGATTTTAACTTGTAAAACACGTGTGGTTTTTGGTGATGATTGGCCGCAATAGGATTTTTACAAATGTATAGAATTAACAGGCTGAATGCCGTTGTTGATAATTACAAATGTAACAAAACAAACTGAATCATACCTCCTTTGGCTTTTACATTTGTAAAACATACCCTTCCCTACCCTACTTTTCAGTCATTTTTCTTGTTTTTCGGAACTCCTTAGGGTTGTTTTTGTTGACAATTCTTTTTATCGGGGATATTATGTTAAATAACAGATAAGCGGAATGGGGTAATGCTACCCTATTCCGCTTATTTACAGTTTGCTGAAGAGTTGTTAACAGCCTATTCGCGCGCGAGTTTTTCGGCTATTTCCCGGAACTCATCCGGAGTCAGCTGCAGCTTTTCACGGCGAAAATCGACGTCGTTTTCGCTGTTCATCGGTATCAGATGGATGTGTGCATGGGGCACTTCGAGGCCCAGAACCACCGTTGCAACCTTCTTGCAGGCGGTTTCCCGCTTGATTCGTGCAGCGACCTTCTTGGCGAAAAGCATCATCCCGGCAAGGGTTTCGTCATCGAGGTCGAAGATGTAGTCAACCTCTTTCTTCGGAACGACGAGCGTGTGCCCTTTGACTAGCGGGTTGATGTCGAGGAATGCGTAGTAGTTGTCGTCTTCGGCGACCTTGTAGGAGGGAATTTCCCCCGCAATGATGCGTGAAAAGATGGATGCCATGGGTTTTGTGATATTGTTGATAGTTGTTCGTTTCGTTGTTGCTGCCGCTCTTGGCTACTTTCGGAGCCGCGGCCATCGGCTGCCGGCTCGTTGCGTGGCGGCCGGTTGTGCGGTGCGGTTCGCTGTCGCTTGGGGCTGTGCCGCCTTAGAATGGTTTCTTGCCTTGGGCGATTCTCCGCAGGTTTATCAGGTTCAGGACTGGTGACACGGTGCTGCACAAGAGCACAATGGGAACCTCCCATCCGAACTCGATAGTCCCCGTCAGCCGCAGGATGCAGGCGCCGAGCATCAGCAGGCATCCTGTGCCTGCGAGCCATTGGTTTGCGTGTTTCATCCTTGCCATTCGGCGCATTTCGTTGCCAGCTGCGCTGTTCAGGGGCTGCCGATGGGGCGTTTTGTTCGTCTGGCCGTTGTTCGTTGTCATCTTACTCCTCGAATTTGGGCTTCAGGATTTCGGCGTAAATAACCGCTCTGCGCAGGTCGAACTCCGCTGCGATTTCGTTGGCCGGTTCTCCCGTTTTCGACGGTTCTACGGGCCTCTTTTCGTGCATGGCCGCCGTTACCTGCGGCTGGGCCGCCGATACGGTGCTGTGTCTGCGTTGCAGGCCTTCGCTGGCATGTTCGGGCCCGCGTCCTCTCGTCGGGTATGTCTCCGTGCCGCCTAAGGCCTGTTTCGGGGCTGTTTCGTGCGTCGGAATCCGTTTGCCGGAGTTCTGTCCGCTCCGGTATGTGGGTGGCTGAGACGGGCTGCCGTCCCTGCTGGCGGGGCTTGTCGCAGAGGCTGGCTGGCTGGAGCGGCGCTGCGGCAGAGGAAATCCCTCCGGCAGGCCGCTGCCCGGAGTCGGGAAGCGGGGCACGGTCGGATGGGGGCCTTTGCCCTCCTTGGGTTGTGCTCCGTCGGGCTCCTCGGCGTCGCGTGCAGCCCGTTTCCGGGCTTTGGAGATGGCCGAGAAAATCATCGATGCAACGACGAACAGCAACCAGAGTATGGGAGCGTAGTCTTCCATGCGGCTCAGTTCATGGCTCGTTTGACGGTTTCAATACCCCTTCCTTGGGGTGGCCAGCCA
>OGQC01001163.1_pt1 | contig 11480 bp, 7 predicted proteins | sample 1553081 | NCBI WGS metagenome assembly OGQC01 (sample SAMEA2580267, study PRJEB22360) | human gut metagenome | biome: human gut; feature: human-associated habitat; material: faeces | place: Denmark | collected 2008/2010
GATAGCTGCGATGTCTGCTGCTGTAATCGTATCAGCCTGCAAGCCATAGAAATCAAGCATTTTTTCATACGCCCACGTCCATTCATACGTATAATAATTGGCGTGCATTTCTGCAAAACGGTCGTGTATCTCATCCACACTGTTCAAACGGTCGCACTCAATATCTTCCATCAGGCGTTCTATCTCACTCTTCGGGGCAATCAGTCCGGAAATATCCACCCATTCTCCAGTTCCAATCGGCGTATCTGGAATCAGGCGAGCACGGATTTCTTCATCAGAAGCAAAACGAATGGCTTCCAGACGCTTGATAACGGAGTTTCCCAGGAATTTATGGATAGCAGTCTCATAAAACTTGATTCCCTTATTCAGTGCCGAGTTCTTGATTTTCGCACTTTGATAAGAGTAAATCTCAGAAGTTTCCCCCGACACACGAGCCAATTCCTTCAAAATCTGTCGGCCGATCATCATCTTCTGAATAGTGTATGGACTCAACAAGTTATAATTAATCTGGTCCAAACGGTTCGGGTCTTTCCGCTGGTCACGTTTAGGCCACTTCTGTGCATCGCGGATTGTACCTACACTCCGCAAATTGACACCCGGCACCAGATAAGTTGTATTCTTTTCCTCTATCAAATAAGAAAAAGGCAGATTCGAAGTATCCGGATGGGTAACATGACGTCCCATCACCAGTGAAAAGGCACCAATACGGGCTGGCCACAGGATATAAGAATCAGAAGTGGTCTTAGCACCTCGTTCCAATGCCCCCTGATGAATCGGCCCTAACTTATACATGTGGTTGCTCTGGTTAGAGCCTGAACCTGCATTCATGAACGAGAACATGCCGGCAATAAGCAACGTAGACTTATGGTGCGTCACGGTAAAAGGTCCGGCAAAAATAGCACAAGCCTCTCCATTTTCCTCCTGACAGTTACTGAAGAACAATGAATCAGAAGCCGAATAGGTATGCCCCAAATGACAAGCCTGGCCCACGAAACAACGTGTAAGCATCGTACCATCTTCTACGTGCGAACCACTTGAGATAATAAAGTCATCACAAATCACTCCATAACCGATATGTACCGGTGCATGCTCATTACTATTGATGCTTCCATTCTTCAAACGGCCGGCACCTTCAATCTGGCAATAATCTCCAATCCGTATATTCTTGATGTAACCGGCATTCACTATCATTACATGACTTCCGATAGTCCCTGTATCTGACGCATGTGCATCAGCATAAGACTCGATAATCTTTCGCATTTTGTCTATAAGCACCGGACGATGGCGGTAAAGTGCCATGATATACGCCTGATGAGCAGAAAGACGGTCATGAATAATCACCTCACGCCCGCCAGTTTCATTGAGGACTGAAACTTCCACTCCGTTTCCAAAACGACTATGGCAATCCACCAGGATGATATCTACATTCTCAATAAAGGTATCATGCCCTATCTCATAATTGGCAATATAATTCTTTACATTCTCAATGTAGCAGTTGTTGCCCACCGTTACATTGTGCAAAGTAGCATAATACAATCCGGAATGTTTTTTTATCCCTCCTGCCAATGTAAATTCTTTCTCAAAAACGCCCAGTCGCACTTTTCCGGAGAAACGGGTGTGATAAATATAATCCGTACAAAAATCATCGGCCACTTCTACACCACTCCAATCGGAAGCGATGCAGTGCTGCGCCTCCAGTCGTGCGATTTCTTCTTTTGTCAGTAAACGATAGTGTTGTGTCATATTTTCTTGTAGTTATTCTTCGTCGTATGTCTGATATAGAAAATCATTGTAAGGATACTTCTGCACATGCAGTTCCTTTACCTTTTTATATAATAAATCACGGAACTGATCAATATTGGTCTTCTCACGTGCGGAAATAAAGATACAATTATCATTCAGTTTCGCCATCCAGGTATGCATCAGTTCCTCCAGCGTGATATTTTCTTTCGTCTTCGGAGTCAGGTCATCTTCGGCCTTTTCTACATACGTATAGGCATCTACCTTATTAAATACAATCATGCTCGGTTTTCCACCTGCACCCAAATCGGCAATTGTTTTCTCTACCACCTGAATCTGTTCCTCAAAATCCGGATGTGAAATATCTACCACGTGTACCAGCAAATCCGCTTCACGTACCTCATCCAGTGTAGATTTAAACGAATCGACCAAGTCAGTCGGCAATTTCCGGATAAATCCTACCGTATCCGAAAGCAAGAAAGGCAAGTTTTCGATAATGACTTTACGCACGGTGGTATCGAGCGTAGCAAACAATTTGTTTTCCGCAAAGACCTCACTCTTGGCCAGCAGGTTCATCAAAGTCGATTTACCCACGTTGGTATATCCCACCAGTGCCACACGAATCATGCGTCCACGGTTCTTGCGCTGAGTAGATTTCTGCGTATCAATTTCAGCCAGACGCTGCTTCAGCAAAGCCATACGGTTCAAGATGATACGACGGTCCATTTCCAACTGAGTTTCACCCGGACCACGCAAACCTACAGAGCCTTTACCACCTCCGGCACCGGAACCACCACCCTGACGTTCCAAGTGCGTCCATAAACGCTGCAAACGCGGAAGCATGTACTTATACTGTGCCAGTTCCACCTGCGTCTTGGCATTGGCTGTCTGCGCACGCATCGCAAAAATATCCAGAATCAGTGAGGTACGGTCCAGAATCTTCACTTTCAGTTCATTCTCAATGTTACGGATTTGCTTGGCCGAAAGTTCATCATCGAAAATCACCATCCCGATTTCTGTCTCTTCACTCTCGTTCTGCAACTCCAGGTATTCTTTCACCTCCTGCAACTTACCTTTACCCACGTAAGTCACCGAGTTCGGCGTATCCAGTTTCTGTGTAAAACGTTTTACTACCTCTGCCCCAGCCGTCTCAGCGAGGAAAGCCAGCTCATCCAAATATTCATTGGTCTTACGTTCATTCTGAGTCTGAGTTATCAAACCCACCAGCACAGCTTTTTCTGTCTGTGCTTCTGATATTACAAATTCTTTCATTCAGTATAAATCTAAATTCTATAGAGCGCAAATATAAATAAAAAAAGCGCATCTCATTACAGATACGCTCTTTTTACTTCTTCCTTATTTATTCAAATCCGGATTCATCAATTCTTCGCTTTGTGGAATCGGCCAGACGTATCCGCTACTCTGCGGAGTAATCTGTGTTTTCCGTTCAAAGTTAGCTCCGCGACGCAACACATCAATGCCTCGCATCGCCTCACCGATAAACTCCAGACGACGTTCGTTATAAACCGCCATCTTCAAATCCTCACCAGACAAATGGTCAATATCCAACTGATTGCTTGTTTCCGGTAATGAACGGAATCTCACCTGTTTCAGACATTCTCTGGCAAGCTTTTCATTTTCAGTTCCACCCTGATTTACATAACACTCAGCTAAGTTCAACAACGTTTCCGCATAACGGAAAATCGGTGCCCAATCCAGTTTCTGTGCGGCATCCGTAAACTTCAGCAACTGATTTTTTTCGTTCTTCATCTGCACACGGGCATCATCAGCTGAATTGTAATTCGGCTTGCTCATGATACCGTTTTCCACGTCTACCCACAAAATCGTATTCTTAGCGTAATAATATTCTGCCAATCCTTGCTGGGTATTCGGGCGGTTTGTTTCCTTCATCGGCAAAGAGAATATGGTTTCATCCGTATAATAAGGAGCCTTGAACATATCTCCAAACTTCGGAGTCAGTTCGTAGCCTGTCACCAGCTTACCAACTTTTACCGCCTCTGTCCAGTTATTCATAGACATATATACGCGCATCTTCAACATATTGGCAGCTGCCTGTGTAGCACGAGTTACAGTCGGTTCATCCGCTTTTGCCTTTACCGGCAACGCACTGATATTTTCCAAATCCGAAAGAATCTGTTCGTAAACCTCCTTCACTGTAGCACGTTTCAACGCATTGTGTTCACCGTTCTTTTCCGGAGTCAAACGTAAAGGCACTGATTTCGCATCCGGATTAATTACGTAGGGCGTAGCATACAGATTATTCAAATAATAATAAGCAAATGCACGCACAAACTTTGCCTCCGCTTTATACTGCTCATACTTTTCTCCAGCAGTAACTTTAGCACCTTCCAACTCATCCAAGAAAATATTGACACGGTTAATGGCAGCGTATGCCATGCTCCAGGTCACCGTATTTTCTGCGTCTGTTTTGCCTACATTAAACTTATAAGTATTGGCTAGCGTAATCAAGTTCGGATCAGAATTCACAATATCTTCTCCACGGTTATCAAACACCAGATAGGTTTTTCCTCCCATGAAAGAATCCGACACATCATTTTTTATCGAACCATACAACTGTCCCTACAGTAGTACCTTTTACCAACACCGATGCGCCCACCACCGGCAATCCGTCTTCTTCCGACATCACATTACCGGTTACTTGAGAAACTTGGGCGTTTGACAGACCAATCCCTATCAGAAGAATGGCCATGAACAACGTCATTCTTTGTTTCATAAAATCTCTCTTTTAATTTAGTTAAGTTAGTCTAATACATTTATCACAAACGGGGCGCGAATGTAAGAAAATAAAGAGAAATTATAAAACAGCGGGCAATTTTACACTAAAATTTATCTATTAAGAAGCAAAACGATATTAAAAGAGATAAACAGATGGCTTTTAGGAACTTTCCTTCATTTCTCTAATTATTCAAAAAGTGAATACAAATAGAATAAAATTGCAATTATTTTGTATTATTAAGAAGTTCATTCTAACAAAAAGACCAGTTTTTAAGTGAATAAGACGAAAAAAGAGGAAAATGATTCTCTTCTTGATAGAAACAATCATCTTCCTCTTTTTTATTTAAAACTACTATAAAATCAGGTTATTTGTAATCTATAGCAGAGTTGTAATCAGTTTCACGTCCTGGAAGAATCCATTTCCAGAATGTAGATACGTATGCACCATCTTCAAAGCCATATGTACCAGCCACATAAGAACTGAAGTTACCGTTTTGTGCAACACTAGGACGTGATATTTCCTCACCCCAGCGTTTATGATCAAACCAGTCAAATCCTTCACCCCACAATTCCAAGGCACGATACTTTTTGATTTCTTCCAACAACGCATTTCCTGTTTTCGTACAAGTATAATTTACATCACGTCCTGAAAGCTTGTTCAATGCAATAAGTGCATCTTGAGACTGTTTTCCAGTTGCATCCTTATAATATGCAGCCTCAGCCTGAATTAAAAGAAGCTCAGAATTACGGATAATAGGCTGACAGCCAACTGCCGGCTGACCTGTTGCCTGGAATTTCAAACTAGCATATGAAAAATTCTGCTCCACTGCATTAGGTACAGTTGCTTTCACATATGCATTCGCCCGATTATAAGCTTCCAATGTAGCAAAGGCTCCTGTTGTCATACCATCAGCTACGTCAACAACATCCTTAAAACTTTCACCTTCACCCAAGAATGTTTTCTCAGTCAAGAACAAGCCTTTGCGAATGTCTGTATCCGGGAATTGTTCAATAAATGAGCGATTGATACAAACGTTTATACCTTGCTGTGCATAATAACCATTGCAAGCCATGAACAACTGCCATCCAAAATACCAAATAGTTTCTGAAGTATCATTATATACTCCCCAAACCCATTCATCATTTGGTGTAGCAAAACCTGAATAATAGTTATTATTATCCATCAAGATATAACTATCTCCCAAAGCCAGTTTAGCTTCTGACAAAGCTTTATCATAATCTTGCTTATTCAAGGCAGCACGAGCATAAATACTATGAGCAACGGTTTCATCCGGATAACTTACAGTAGATGATGCATCACTGTACACTTCATTGCGAGACAATCCAGAACTCTGATACAGACGAATCGCTTCATCCAAATCTTTATAAATCTGTTCATAAGTTTGAGCCATTGTAGACAAGGGCATGTCTGTTTCCTCTCCTGCGTTTACAACTTCTTTCAAACGCAATACAATTCCACTGTTAGCTCCATTATTGCTTAGATGCCATGGGTCACAATAAATTTCCACCAGACGCATAAATGAATATGCACGGAAAGTCAAAGCCTCGGCCTTTAAGAAGTCTTTTTCTTCTTGCGTACCTTCTGCAGCGTCAATTCTTCCAATTAGCGCATTTGCTCCACTCACCAGCATGTAATAATAATACCATGGGTAAGAATCATAGATACTGGAATTGCTCTGTGTAATTGTAGACTCACCGTTCATTACCGGAGACCATCCCGGTGCCATATACGGGAAGAAAAATGTTTCGCCCGGATATTCTCCGTAAAGCAATTTCATTGTACCTTCTCCGTTAAAATTTTGTCCATAATAACTATGCTGCTGAACCATGGTACGACAAAGTCCATTGATTGCCAAACGCGCATTAGACGTTGTAGCAAAAAGAGTATTTCCCTCAGTAGCCTGGGTAGAATTGGTTTCCAGCCAACTGTCTGAACAAGAAGTCAGTCCGGCCAGTCCTATTCCCATAGCCAATATATATGTACTAATATGTTTCATAAAATAGTTTGTTTAAAAATTCAAGTTAAGACCTAATGTATAAACTCGTGCTCCCACAAATGTATTATCTTGCATTCCATTGAAACTATACTGTGGGTTCAAACCTTTACGTGAAGTAAAGATAGCGGCATTTTCGATTGTTCCATAAACACTTATTCCTCCCAAACCTAACTTATGTACAAAATTGCGAGGCAAATTGTAACTCAAGTTGATGTTCTTGATAGCAAAGTAAGAAGCACTGGTCAACCATCTTGAACTACTACCATAAGATGTGGAAGCCAAGGATGAAAGGTCAAACTGAGGAGTTCCATTCGGATCCAGGCGGTTAGGAGAATCTTCAGTCATTCCTTCCGGCACTTGTGTCCAGCCTTTCATTACATCTTTATGCAAAGCACTCGCTCCATTAGAAGTTGTATACATCAATGAAGAATAGTTTGTATCGTATACTTTTCCTCCGAGTGAATATGTACACAATACAGATAAGGTCAAGTCTTTCCAACTCAATGAAGTGTTAATACTTCCATACAAATCAGGCAGAGCAGAGCCTTGCCATTCGCGGGCTGCATATGAAGTATTGTACACATAATTTTTATCATTAATTGTAATATACTCACCTCTTGACTTTAATGCATTCACTGTTGCTTCACCCAATTCCGGATTTGCATTATATAATGCACGTCCGTTCATCTGATCTACACCGGCATAAGTATAAGTATAGAACTCATATACACTATGTCCTTCAGAATAATTCTGTACACCATTCAAGATATCCTTTCCTTCTGGAAGTTTGGTAATTTCATTATGAATCGTGGTCAGGTTTAAACCAATATTCCATTTCCAGTCTTTAGTACGAACGGCATCCACATCCATTGCGACTTCAAGTCCTGTATTACGTACATTTCCGATATTAGCAAAATATTGCGACATACCTGTCGGTGAAGAGCTGGCATACCAGTCTGTTGCTCCAGCTGACAGCGGATTATAGACGGTAAACAGCAAATCTTTTGAAGTCTTGTTGAAGAAGTCAACAGAGAAATTGAAACGGTCAAACAGACGGCCTTCCAACGCGATGTCGAATGAGCCTGAAGTTTCCCATTTTAAGTTTGCATTAGGTATCTGCATCTTGTAGAATGCTCCGATTCCTGCATTTACATCAGAATAATACAGCTCCTTATATGCATACTCGTTAACCCCGGCGTCGTTTCCAACTTCACCATAAGAAGCACGTAATTTCAAGCTGTTAACCCAGTCTATATTCTTCATGAAGTTCTCGTCTGATATCATCCAGCTGGCACCTACAGACCAGAAATTACCCCATGGACTAGAGAAACGAGAAGAGCCATCTCTACGGAATGATGCGTCAAAGAAATACTTTTGTGCATAATTATAACGGATACGTGACAAATAACTTTCTGTTGTATACACATCTTCATAGCCATCTATTGATGTCATCTTTGCAAAATTGGCCATCTCAGTATTACCAGAAACTTTCATTTGTTCTTTCATCATGTAATCCCAGTTAACCTGGTTCTTAAATGATTCATGACCTAACAACACGTCTACATGGTGACGGTCAAAATCATGTGCCCAATATAATTCCTGAGCAAATCTATATTCAAACAAACGAGTGTTCTCAACAGCCATACGCCCACCGTTAGCAGCACCATCACCACAGTTCGGGTTATCAAACTGCTTACTCTTTTCATTATAAGTAAACAAGTTTCCTCTTACTGTAGCAGAAAAGTCTTTGAGGAATTTTACAGTACCATATACCTGACCGTTAAGTGTATTACGATTCTTACGGTTTATATTATTCTGAAGTTCGTAAAGAATATTACGTCCACTTAAATAATCATAGTTATTGATATCATAAACAGGAGCGCCATTTTCATCTGTCACGATGCTTCCATCTTCATTATGTTCATAATATGGATATACGGGAGCCATCATATCTCCTATATAAAATGGGTTTGCATAATATGAGCTTGAAGCTTGTCCCTGAAAATTAGACACAGAAGAAGCTCCACTTAATGTGACTCCAGTAGTAAGCCATTTGGTAGGTCTGAAGTTTGCATTTAAACGAGCAGTCAAACGATCAAAGTCGGATGCTATGATATATCCTTTTTCATTCAAGTAACCAAAAGATGCAAACACGTCATATTTTTCCCCTGCTGCGTCTGCACTCACACCATATTCTTGACGATAACCAGTACGCTGTAATGCATCTGTCCAATCCAAATCAGAGTATCCCGGAAGAATATTAGCAACTAACTTACCACTAGCATCAAACATGTCAGCGCCACTCTTATCAAAGATTTTCGTCTTAACCACACTAGAGTTCAAAGTGCTGGCAGCGGCTGCCAAAGCATCAGCAGGAGCAAAGCCCTTATTTTTCTGATAATAACTGCTCCAACCCTGTAACATTGTTTCCATCCAGTCTTTAGCTCCCAGCTTGTCATACTGAGGAATAGCACGAGTGTACATACCTTGTTTTACATTCATGCGCAGGTTCAGCTTATTACTTTTTCCTTTCTTTGTTGTAATAAGCACAACACCATTTGCAGCCTTATTACCATAAAGAGCAGCTGAAGAAGCATCTTTCAAAACAGACATTGACTCAATATCTTGCGGATTGATGTCGTTCAAATTGCCACTGTACGGGCTTCCATCAACAACAATCAGAGGCTCATTTGAACCATTTATAGAGCCAAAACCACGAATACGAATACTGGTTTTATCACTTCCTGGTTCACCATAAGAGTTATTAACCTGAATACCCGGAGCTGCACCTTCCAAAGCATTAGTCGCTTGAGTAACTGGACGCAATTCCATTTCTTTTGCATCGAGTGAGGCTACAGCACCTGTTAAAGACTGTTTACTTGCAGTACCATAAGCTACTACAACAACTTCCTCTAATGCATGAGAATCAGCATGTAACACAACATTTACATTCGGCTTAATCTTCACTTCCTGCGACTGCATTCCGATGAAAGAAATGACCAGAGTTCCGGCGGAACTATAAAATTTCATAATATACTGATAATTAGGTAGATATGATTTCTCGCGGGCTCTGTTTTTGATATTATAATGAACTATGGGTTATTTTTGATGTAACTTTTCTACCCAAATTCTACTGAAAAAACTCTTTACATTAAAATTCTATTAACCTACAAAACTTATATTTCTTAATTTTGAATTAGTTATAAGATAAAAAGCTAACTTTGTGAATAAACACTTTTACAAAATGAAAAAATATCCAGTAGGTATACAAAGCTTTGAAAGCCTTCGCAAAGGAGGGTATCTATATATAGATAAGACAGAACTTATTTATCGCTTGATTTCAACCGGAAAGTATTACTTTTTTAGCCGTCCCAGAAGGTTTGGAAAGAGTTTATTAATTTCTACATTAGAAGCTTACTACTCAGGACGTAAAGAATTATTCCAAGGATTGTTTATTAATGAAGTGGAAAATGATTGGAATTCTTATCCTATTTTACATTTTGACCTAAATGCACAGAAATATGATTCACCGGAAAGTTTAAATGATATATTAAATGATATCCTTGTAAAATGGGAAAAACTCTATGGCACAGAACCCAGTGAAGTCTCTCTTTCTTTACGATTTCAGGGAATAATCCAACGGGCAGCTGAAAAAACAGGAAAAAGTGTTGTTATTCTGGTAGACGAATATGACAAGCCAATGCTCCAAGCGATAGGAAACAATGACTTGCAGAACACTTATCGTGACACGTTAAAAGCTTTTTATGGAGCATTGAAAAGTAAAGATCAATACATTCAGTTTGCTTTGTTGACAGGAGTTACCAAATTTAGTAAGGTAAGTATCTTCAGCGACTTGAATAATTTAATGGATATATCTTTTGATAAAAGATATGCGGAGCTTTGCGGAATAACAGAAAATGAAATTCATACTTGGTTGGAAGAGGATTTACATGAGTTGTCAGTTAATACAAATATGAGTTATGACCAAGTATGTAAATGCCTGAAAGAACGCTATGATGGCTATCATTTTACAGAAGATTCAAACGGGCTATATAATCCGTTCAGCCTTTTGAACACCTTTGCCAGAATGAAGTTTGGAAATTATTGGTTTGAAACAGGAACACCCAGTTATTTGGCACAACTGCTTAAACAAAATAAATACAACCTGACCAGACTTTCTAACGAGGTCGTAACAAGTGATTTGCTGAATGGAGTAGATACATTAATAAATAGCCCTATTCCAGTATTATATCAAAGCGGTTATCTTACAATTAAAAGTTATAACTCCCGTTTTAATGTATATACTTTAGGATTTCCCAACAAAGAAGTGGAAGAAGGTTTTATCAGCTATTTGTTGCCTTATTATGCTCATGTGCAGCCTGCTGAATCAGCATTTCAAATTATGAACTTTATTGAAGAAGTAGAAAAAGGAGAAATAGATGCATTCTTTTTACGGCTAAAAAGTTTTTTTGCAGATACTCCTTATGAGATGATACGTGATTTAGAGTTGCATTATCAGAATGTTCTTTTTATCCTGTTTAAATTACTTGGATTCTATACAGAGGTAGAATATCATACTTCAGAAGGACGAATTGATTTACTGATAAAAACCAGCAAGTTTATTTATTTGATGGAGTTTAAATTAGAAGGCACAGCAGAGGAAGCTTTGGCACAGATAAATGAAAAACATTATGTAACTCCTTTTCAAGTAGACAGAAGAAAAGTTTTTAAAATTGGTGTAAACTTTAGCAACAAAACACGAAATATTCAGAAGTGGATTGTCGAAGAGGTGTAACTAGATAAACTTGCCCAAGTATATTACAAGGAGTTTATCTAACAAAGAGGCTAACCCCAAAGTTGAAGTGCCCCCCCAAAAAAGGTTAGACAGTTTAAATATTATCCCTTAATAGAAAGAGGCTGTCTCAAATAAACTTTGAGATGGCCTTTTTTGTGTCTGCAAAAAAT
>OGQC01001177.1_pt1 | contig 11390 bp, 11 predicted proteins | sample 1553081 | NCBI WGS metagenome assembly OGQC01 (sample SAMEA2580267, study PRJEB22360) | human gut metagenome | biome: human gut; feature: human-associated habitat; material: faeces | place: Denmark | collected 2008/2010
CATACCGCCCCAATAGGGGAGACTCCGTTTGGCGAACAGGATGCGAAGTCCTTTTTTTCGTTCGATCTGAATATCCATTGTAGTCGTTTATGTGTCAGCGGATCAACGGCTCGCCGTTGTAGTACTCCACCAATCGGGTTTTGATGATGTATTGCAGGCGGGAGCGAATCCGTTCGGCGCGGGCTTGCAGCAGCTTGTCGGAGGCCGTTTGCAGGTCGAGCGCCGAGACCATGCCGCGCTCGTACTTGCCCGCGACGGCCTCGTAGGCCAGCCGTGCGGCGTCGCTCTTCTTCGAGGCCTGGACGAACTCCTTGCCGTAGCCCAGCATCTGCTGGTAGGCCTGCGCCACCTCGCTCTGAAGCGTGCGGAGGGTCTCCGTGCGGTTCTGTCGGGCGATGTACCAGTTGTTGCGGGCGCGGTTGCGTGCCGTGCGGCGTGAGAGCCCCCCGAAAATAGGGATGTTCAACTGCGCCGAGACGTAGAAGCCGCGGTTGTCGCGGAACTGGTTGGGGAACGAGGCGTAGAGCGAGCGGTTGTCGAGATTCATGAAGAAGTTGGTCGAGTAGCCGCCCCCGACGTAGAGCGAGGGATAGAGGTTGCCCTTGGCTACGGAGAACTGCAGCTTCGAATGGCGCACGTCGTACTGCGCCGCCACGGCCTTGGGGTTGTTCTCCAGCGCGTTGTCGAGCACCTCGCGGAAGGGTGCTACGCCGGCCGGCGTCTCGATGGCCACCTCGGTGTCGACCCTCAGCGGACGGTCGGCAGGGTAGTTCATCGCCTCGGCCAGCGCGATTTCGGCCAGCGCGAGGTTGTTCTCCTGCTGCGTCAGAAGGTAGTCGTCCGAAGCCTGCTGCGACTCGACCTCCGCCACGTCGGCGGCGCTCTTCAACCCCAGTTCGAAGAGCTTGCGGCTCTTCTCAAGCTCGGCCGTGCTTGTCTCCAACTGCTCGCGGGCCAGCCGCACGCTCTCGGTGTAGTAGACCACGTCGAAATAGGCCTCCATGGTCTTCAGGGCTATCTGGTCGCGGGCCAGCTGCAGCTCCTCGACCCCCTGCAGGCGCATGACGCGGGCGGCACGCACCGTATTGATGCCGGTCAGTCCGGCGAACAGGGGCATCTGTGCCGAAACGGAGTAGGAGTTGTCGAAGTTCGAGACATCGGTATAGGTGTTGGTCTCGGGGTCGACCGAACGGCCGAAGCTGGTCGAGGCGCCGACCGTGCCGCTCACCGAGGGGACGAGTGCAGCGACCGACTCGATGTAGTCCTGCCGGTAGTTGCGGTTGGTGTAGTCCTGGCGCCGGACGGCGGGGCTGTGCTCGACGGCGTAGCGCATGCACTCCTCGAGCGACATCGGCGCCGGCTCTTCGGGGACTGCCGCATCCGCCGCCGCATCGGGGATGGGGGTCGGAACCGCCGGGGACAGGAGCGCCGAGTCGGCGGCCATGCTCCGGCCGGGGACTTCCGCATGGACGGGTGCCGGTGAAAGTGTCCATAAAATTGACACCGGAAGTATCAGAATCGCTTTTTTCATACGGTTTTCGTACTTTCGTTGTTTGCGCTCCAATTGTTGCCAACCTTGTGCCAAAGTGTGTAATATGTTTACAATCACCGATTTGCTGTTTCGGTAGGAGGGCCATTATGTAAAATATTTTTACACTCGTGTAAAATATCTGGACGTTCCGGCACTTTTTCCCCTCGAAAACACTAATTTTATCGCACCGAAACACCCGAGTCGCCCTGCGGAAACCCTGCCACAGCCCGGTAACGAGTTCCCGGCCGACTCCCGCCAAAATCCGAAAAACATGGCCAAAGCAAAAGAGGGAACCCTGCTCGTCGTCGACGACAACCGCAGCATCCTGTCCGCCGTCCAGCTGCTCATGGGCAACTACTTCGCCCGCGTGCTGACCCTGCCGTCGCCCAACCAGCTGCTGACGACGCTGCGTTGCGAGTCCGTCGACGTCATCCTGCTCGACATGAACTTCTCGGCCGGAATCAACACCGGCAACGAGGGCTTCTACTGGCTGCAGGAGATTCACCGCAACTATCCCGACATCAAGGTGGTGCTCTTCACGGCCTATGCCGACATCGACCTGGCGGTGCGGGCCATGCGCGACGGGGCCGTCGATTTCGTGGTCAAGCCCTGGGATAACGACCGTCTGGTCGCCGCCCTGCAGGGGGCCTACAACCTGGCCCGCTCGCAGCGCGAGGTGAAGCAGCTCAAGGAAATCAAGCGCGAACTGACCCACGAGGAGCCGATGTTCTGGGGCACGAGCCCGGCGATGATGCGCATCCGCGAGATTGTCGAGAAGGTGGCCGCCACCGATGCCAACATCCTCATCACGGGCGAGAACGGCACCGGCAAGGAGATGCTCGCCCGCGAGATTCACAACCGCTCGGCCCGCCATCGCGAGCTGATGGTTTCGGTCGACATGGGAGCCCTGCCCGAGACGCTCTTCGAAAGCGAACTCTTCGGCCACGTCAAGGGGGCCTTCACCGATGCCCGTGCCGACCGGGCCGGCAAGTTCGAGGTGGCCGACCGCGGCACGCTCTTCCTCGACGAAATCGGCAACCTGCCGCCGCACCTGCAGTCGACAATCTTCCCTCGACAAACCCGCCACCCTCCCGCCGCACCTGCAGTCGAAGCTGCTGACGGCGCTCCAGAGCGGCCGCATCGTCCGCGTGGGAAGCAACACTCCGGTCGTGGTCGACATCCGCCTCATCTCGGCCACGAACCGCGACCTCTACGGCATGGTGGCCGAAGGGCGCTTCCGCGAAGACCTGCTCTACCGCATCAATACCATCCACATCGACCTGCCGCCGCTGCGCCAGCGCCGCGAGGATATCCTCCCGCTGGCCGAGGGCTTCCTGCGCCGCTATGCCGCGAAGTACGGCAAGCCGATTGAGGGGTTTGATTCGGAGGCCCTCCGCCAGATGGAGGAGTACCCCTGGGCGGGCAACATCCGCGAGCTGCAGCATACCATCGAGAAGGCCGTCATCCTCTGCGACGGAGGGGCCATCACCCCGTCGACGCTGCTGCTGCGCCCGGCTCCCGCGCCGGCATCGGCCGAACCCGGCTTCACGACGCTCGACGAGATGGAGCGCTCGATGATTGCCCGCGCCGTGGAGCGCTGCAACGGCAACATGACCGAGGTGGCCCGCCAGCTGGGCATCACGCGCCAGACACTCTACAACAAAATCAAACGCTACGGATTATGAAACTCCCCCAAGGCATCGCCTACGGCCCCATCATCACACATGCGGGGCTGCTGGCCGCGGCGGCCTTTGCCAGCGGATGGGTCGGAGCGCAGCGGCTCTATCCGCTGCTGCTGGTCAGCGTGCCGCTCATGGCGCTGGCGCTCTATCGGATTCTGCGCTGCTACGGCGATTCGGTGCGGCGCGTCAGCTTCATGTTCAACGCCATCGAGAACGACGACCTCACGTTCCGCTTCAACGAGGACCCCTCGAAGGTCGACAATACGATGCTCAACGCGGCGCTCAACCGCATCAAGGAGATTCTTTCGCGGACCAAGCTGCGCGCCGAGGAGCGCGAACGCTACTACCAGCTCATCATGGAGAGTGCCCAGACGGGGCTCATTACCGTCAACGATACGGGCAGCGTCTACCAGGCCAACAGCGAGGCGCTGCGCATCTTCGGCCTGCCGCAGCTGAGCCACATCCGGCAGCTGGAGGGGTCGGCACCAGAGGTGGCGCGGGCGCTGGCGGCCATCCGCCCCGGCGAGAAGCTCCGCGTCTCGTGCACGACCGAGACGGGCGAGATGGCCCTGACGCTGGGCTGCGCGGAGATTACACTCGAGGAGCGTCACCGGCGGGTCATCTCCGTGAGCGACATCAACAGCGAAGTGAGCGAAATCCAGGTCGAATCGTGGAGCAAACTCTCGCGCATCCTGACCCACGAAATCATGAATTCGCTGGCGCCGATTACCTCGCTCAGCGATACGCTGCTGCAGCTCGACCGGCCGCTGGACCCCGACATCGAACGGGGGTTGGAGACCATCTCGGCAACGAGCCGGCGGCTGGTGACATTTGTCGACAGTTATCGCCGTTTCACGCGGATTCCGGCGCCCCAGCGCGAGCCGTTCGAGGTGCACGAACTCGTCCGGCAGGCCGTGGTGCTGACGGCCGCCGAGGACGATGCCCTGCGGATTCATGTCGATATCGAACCGGCCGACACGATGATTTATGCCGACAAGGTTCTGCTGGGGCAGGTGGCCGTCAATCTGCTCAAGAACGCTCGCGAGGCGATTGCCGGGCGCCCCGACGGCGAAATCGGGATTCGTTCGCGTATCGATGCCGCGGAGCACGTCATCGTCGAAGTCAGCAACAACGGCGGAGCCATTCCCCCGGAGGTGGCCGAGAACATCTTCACCCCCTTCTATACGACCAAGCCCGACGGTTCGGGCATCGGGCTGAGCCTCTCGCGGCGCATCATGCAGCTCCACGGCGGCTCGCTGCGCCTTACGAGCAACACCGACCGGCGGGTAACCTTCACCCTGCAGATTGGATAACGCCGGGCTGTGCCGGCGTGCCGATGTGCGACGGGACGCAGCGGCCCGTGTCCGAATGTCCGATTTTTTTCGTACCTTTCAGCGGCCGCTCCTGCACGGCGGTCGCAGCCATGCAACCTGAAATCATTCCATAACGTGAAAACTCGCTTCAACTTCTGTCTCCTGACCCTGATGTTTGCGGGTGCGGCCTGCGGATGCAGCTCTGCGCCCGAACCCGACCCGTTCGTCCGTGTCGAAAACGGGCACTTCGTGCTCGACGGCAAACCCTGTTACTTCGTGGGAACCAACTTCTGGTATGGTCCCATCCTCGGCTCGGAGGGGCCTGGGGGCGACCGTGAACGCCTGGCGCGGGAGCTGGATACGCTGGCCGCCTGCGGCGTAAAGAACCTGCGCGTGCTGGTCGGTGCCGACGGTGGCCCGGGCGTCCCCTCCAAAATCGAGCCGACGCTCCAGTATGCACCCGGCAAGTACAACGACGAGCTGCTCGACGGACTCGACTACTTCCTCTCGGAGCTGGGACGGCGCGGCATGAAGGCCGTGCTCTACCTGACCAATTCGTGGGAGTGGTCGGGCGGCTATTCGCAGTATCTGGCCTGGTGCGGCGCCGGAAAGCCGGCCATCCCGGCCATCGACGGATACGAGGCCTACGTGGAGTATGTCTCCCGCTTCATTCCCAGCCGCGAGGCCCGTGCGCTCTTCGCCGACCACGTGCGCTTCATCGTCGGGCGGACGAACCGCTACACGGGGCTGAAGTATACGGACGACCCGGCCATCTTCTCGTGGCAGATTTGCAACGAGCCGCGCCCCTTCGGCGAGGAGAACAAGGAGGCCTTTGCCGAATGGCTCGCCGAAACGGCCCGGCTGATACGCTCGCTCGACGCCAACCACATGATTTCGACCGGTTCCGAGGGCTTCTACGGTTGTGAAGCCGACATGGCGCTCACCGAGCGCATCCACGCCATCCCCGAAATCTCCTACGTCAACCTCCACATCTGGCCCTACAACTGGGGCTGGGCGCCGCGCGGGAATGTGGCCGCAGGGCTCGACAACTCGCTCGACAAGACGCTCGACTACATCGACCGCCATCTCGAGGTGGCCCGGCGTCTGGGCAAACCGGCCGTCATCGAGGAGTTCGGCTTCCCGCGCGACGACGTGCGTTACGAACGGGGGACGCCGACCACGCTGCGCGATACCTACTACGCCTGCATTTGCGACCGGCTGCTCGCCTCGAAGCGCTCCGACGACCTGCTGGCCGGCATCAACTTCTGGGCCTGGGGCGGCGAGGCGCGTCCGGCCCACACCGTCTGGCAGTCGGGCGACCCCTTCTGCGGAGACCCGGCGCAGGAGCCCCAGGGGCTCTACTCGGTCTTCGGCGACGATACGACCGTCGGGCTCATCCGCCGTACGGCGGAGCAGTTGCGATAGCCTGCCCTGCGATGCAGCGGAGCCCTGTCCTCGGTGGACAGGGCTCCGCTTTTGTTGTCGGTCGGGGTGTGGTGAGGGGAAATTCCGGCCCGGGCCGATGGCCGGGACCTTCCGGCTGTCGGAGCGGAGGCTCCGCGGCGGCCGGTCAGAACAGCAGCGAATGCGCGGCCAGGAATTCGTAGAAAGGCTGCCGGTAGTTGTCCGAGATGGGGAGGTACTCCTTGCCGAAGACCACGCGGTTGCGCTCGATGGCCTGCATCTTCGAGGGTTGGATGATGTACGAGCGGTGAATCCGGACGAAACGGTCGGCAGGCAGCTGCTCCTCGAGCGACTTGAGGCTCATGAGCGAGAGCACCGGATGCGGTTCGTTGTCGACGTGGATTTTCACGTAGTCCTTCAGCCCCTCGATGTAGTCGATGCGGTCCAGCTCGATTTGCTGCAGCCGGTATTCGGTCTTGACGAAGATGCTTTGCGGGCGGCATTCGCCCGCCGGGGCGTTCCCTTCGGCCCGCCGTTTCATCTCGAACCATTCGAGCGCCTTGTTGGCCGCACCCAGAAAGTCGGCATAGCTCACGGGCTTGAGCAGGTAGTCGATGGCCCGCACGCGGAATCCCTCGACGGCATACTGGCTGAAGGCCGTGGTGAAAATCACGCGGGTCTCTTCGGGCAGCATCCGCGAGAGCTCCATGCCGTTGAGCCCCGGCATCTGGATGTCGCAGAAAAGCAGGTCGACCGGGTGCTCGCGCAGCGTCTCGCAGGCAGCCACGCCGCTGCCGAACGAGGCGCGCAGCTCCAGGAAGGGGGTCTTGCGGGCGTAGGATTCCATCAGCTCGACGGCCAGCGGCTCGTCATCGATTATGGCGCAGGAGAGTTTCATTGGTCGGTGAATTTGATGCACAGCAATGCCCGGTAGTCGGCTTCGCCCGCTGGGCCGTATTCGAAGATGTAGCGGCCGGGATATATCATCTCGAGCCGTTTCGAGAGGTTCTGCAGCCCGATGCCCGAGCCGCTGCGGTCCGAATCGCTCTTCGGGAAGCTGCTGTTCTTGATGCTGCAGAGCAGCTGGTCCTCCATCTCGTGGATGTCGATGGTGATGTAGGAGGGCTTTTCGTAGCTTACCCCGTGTTTGAAGGCGTTCTCGACGAGCGATATGAAGAGCAGCGGCGCGATGCGGGTCGACGACGGGGTGTCGGGCAGCGAGACGAAGACCCGTACGTGGCGCGGCAGACGGATGCGCATCAGTTCGATGTAGTCGCGCAGAAACTCGATTTCCGAGGCGAGCGGGACCGTGGCGCGGCAGCTGTCATAGAGCACGTAACGCAGCATGCGGCTCAGGTCGTGTACGGCCTGCTGCGCCCGTACCGTGTCGAGCTGGATGAGCGAATAGATGTTGTTGAGCGTGTTGAACAGGAAGTGGGGGTTCAGCTGGCTCTTGAGGTTCTGCAGTTCGGCTTCGGTGCGGCTGTGTTCCAGCTCCTTGCGGGCCGCCTCGGCCCGGTACCAACCTCCGGTCATCCGGATGGCGACGCTGACGCCCACGACCAGCAGGTAGAGTGTGGCGTTGCCCAGAAAGAAGCGGGCGGCATCCTGCCACGGCCGGTCCATGGGCGGGTGGTGCCCCTGTCCGGGCGGGAGGACATGGAGGAAGAGCAGGTGGACGCTCACCATGACCAGCAGAATCAGCAGCAGGTTGTATGCGGTGAAGAGGGCGAAGCGGCGAGTAGTGAGGTAGCGGTCAATCAGCCGGAAGAAGTTCGTGTAGAAGACAATCATGAATGAGAGCGGGACCAGCAGGAAACGGCCGTATTCCGGTCCGTCCATCAGCGGTCGGTCGGGCCCTGTCACGAAGAGCGGCATGCCGAAGATGACGGCCCAGGCCGTCAGGTGGATGAGCCACGCGGTGTATTTCGATTGTGCGGCGTTCATGTGATGCAAATATAGCTTTTTTCGGTGATTATTCGTAGCGGATGGCCTCGATGGGGTCGAGCATGGCGGCCTTCTGTGCGGGATACCATCCGAAGAAGATGCCCGTCAGCGTACAGACGGCGAACGAGAGGAAGACGCTCCACGGCTGGATGTAGATGGGGAATGCTGCGATGACGTTGACGGCGACGGCAGCGCCGATGCCCAGCATGACGCCGATGAGTCCGCCCGTCACGCTGATGAGGATGGATTCGATGAGAAACTGCGCGAGGATGTCGCGCCCCTTGGCGCCAATCGACATGCGGAGTCCGATTTCGCGCGTGCGCTCGGTCACGGAGACATACATGATGTTCATGATGCCGATGCCGCCCACGAGCAGCGAGATGCCCGCCACGGCGGCCAGCAGCATGGTCATCATGTCGGTCGTGGAGGTGAGCATCGACGAGAGCTCCTGCTGCGAGCGGATGGAGAAGTCGTCCTCGTCGCTCTCCTTGAGCTTGTGGTTGGTGCGCAGGATGGCACTGATTTCGTCGATGGCCTCTTCGGTATAGGCCTCGCTCAGAGCCGAGCAGACAATCTCCTGCAGGTGGGTAATGGCCAGGATGCGCTTCTGTACGGTGGTGTAGGGGGCGATTATCAGGTCGTCCTGGTCCATGCCCATGCTGTTGTAGCCCTTGCTCTCCAGTACGCCTACGATGCGCAGCGGGATGGTGCCGAAGCGAATCACCCGTCCGACGGGACTGGCCCCGTCGGTGAAGAGCTCGTCGACGACCGTCTGGCCCACCAGGCAGACCTTCGCCGCCGTGCGGATATCCTGCTCGGAGAAGGTGTCGCCGTCGGCGATGCGGTAGCGGCGGATTTCCATGTAGTCGGTGTTGACGCCGTAGACCGTCGTCGGGGTGTTGTTCGCCCCGTAGATGGCCTGCCCCGCACTGTTGACCATCGGCGAGACGTAGGTCACGAAGCGCGTCATGTTCTGGATGTCCTCCAGGTCCTTCAGCTTGAGCGACTCCATGTCGTCGGCGTCGAGCCGCACGCCGCCGCGCATGTCGCCGCCCGGGTGAATCATAATCATGTTGGAGCCCATCTCGCTGATTTCGGCCTGGATGCTCCGCTTCGACCCCTGGCCGATGGCCAGCATCGTGATAACCGACGCCACGCCGATGATGATGCCCAGCATGGTGAGGAATCCGCACAACTTGTTGTTGCTCAGCGCCTTGAAGGCGATTTTGAAAAAGTTCGCAAAGTTCATGGCTCAATCGTCGTTTTTGGGCAGCCGCGCCAGCGCCTCGGCTGCGCTCAGAATCCGGTCGTTGCGCACGTCGCCCGTGATGCGGCCGTCGCGCAGCGTGATGTTGCGGCTGCTGTAGCGCGCGATGTCGGGGTTGTGCGTTACGAAGATGATGGTGCGGCCGGCGGCATGGAGCTGCTGGAAGAGCACCAGCACCTCGAAGCTGGTGCGCGTGTCGAGGTTGCCCGTCGCCTCGTCGGCGAGGATGACCGCCGGGTTGTTGACCAGCGCCCGGGCGATGGCCACGCGCTGCATCTGGCCGCCCGACATCTGGTTGCTGCGGTGGAGCAGCCGGTCGCCGAGCCCCACTGCCCGCAGCGCCTCGACCGAACGGCGGTAGCGCTCGGCGGCCGAACACGAGGGGTTGTACATGAGAGGCAGCTCGACGTTCTCGATGGCCGTCGTCTTGGGCAGCAGGTTGTAGTTCTGGAAGACGAAGCCGATTTTGCGGTTGCGGAGCGTCGCCCGCTGGTTCTTGTCCATCGTGCGCACGGCCACGCCGTCGAGGTAGTATTCGCCCGACGTCGGGGTGTCGAGGCATCCGAGCGTATTGAGCAGCGTCGACTTGCCGGAGCCCGAGGTGCCCATGATGGTGACGAATTCGCCCTCGAGGATGGTGAACGAGACGTCGCGCAGGGCGTGCACCACCTCGTCGCCGACGTGGAAGTCGCGGCGTATGTGCTCCAGACGGATGACCTCCTTGTTGCTGGTTTCCATATTCTTCGTTTTATTCATGTCAGGCGGCCGGGAGGTGCGGCGGGCCTCCTTTCCGGGGCCCTCCGCCACGTCCCGTGCGGCCGCTACCGGGCCTGTTGCTTTTTCCCCTTGTCGCCGCCCGGAGGCGAGGGCATGAAGGGACTACGCTCGACCGAGGCTGCCGCCGGCTCTTCGGATGCGGCGCTCAGCCCGATGGCGACCACCTCGCCGTCGGCAAGTCCCTCGGTAATTTCGGTCAGCTCGCCACTCGATGCGCCGGCGCTCACAGTACGCGGCACCAGCGTATCCCCGTTTTTTACCCACAACTCGCGCTTGCCCGTCTGGGCGGGGGCGCTCTGCCCGTCGACGGTGATACCGATGCGCGACAGCAGCTCGGCGTCGGGCACGAAGCGCAGCGCCTTGGTCGGAACGGCCAGCGCATGCTCCTTCTCGAGCGTATAGATGGTGACGTTGGCCGTCAGACCCGGTTTGAGCTTCAGGTCGGGGTTGTAGGCCGAGATGACCACCTCGTAGGTGACCACGCTCGACTCGGTCGTCGCCTCGAGCCGCACCTGCTGCACCGTCCCCTCGAAGGTGTCGTCGGGGTAGGCGTCGACGGTGAACTCGACCCGCTGGCCATCCTTCACCTGGCCGATGTCGGCCTCGTCGACATCGGCGATGACGCGCATCTGCGTCAGGTCGTTGGCGATGGTGAAGAGGGTAGGCGTCTCGAAGCCGGCGGCCACGGTCTGCCCCTCCTCGACGGCCCGGCTGATGACCACGCCGTCGATGGGCGAGGTGATGGTGGCGTAGTCGAGGTTCTGCTTCACCTGCACGATGGCGGCCTTGGCCTGTTCGTAGGCGTTGCGCGCCTTCTCGTAGAGGTAGAGGGCCTCGTCGTACTCGGCGTCGCTGACCAGCTGCTTTTCGTGGAGCGTGCGCGTGCGGGTGTAGTTCTTCATCTGGTACTCGTACTCGGTCTTGCAGCTCGCCAGCTCGGCCTGCGACTGCTCCAACTGGGCCTGCAGTGTCACCTTGTCCATCTCGGCGATGAGCTGTCCGGCCTTCACCACGTCGTTGTAGTCGACATAGAGCCGGTCGATGATGCCCGAAACCTGGGTACCCACCTCGACCTCGGTGACCGGCTCGACCGTACCGGTGGCCATCACCGAGTTGCGAATCGTGATGCGGCTGGTTGCGGCCGTCTGCAGCGTGATGTCGTCCGTGCGGGGCGAGCGCAGCCAGAGCCACGCTCCGCAGACGACCGCCACGGCGGCCAGCGCCGCAAGAAGCGTCTTTTTCCGTTTCATGTTCATGGTCTTATCGTTCGTTTTGTCAATATTCGGCGTTGGTACCCCGTCCCTGGTAGATGTTGAGCAGCTCGATGTTGAGCAGGGCGGTTCTGCCGGACTTAACAAGGCCGCGGTGAATGACTCTGGACAGGATAGTAACATCGATGTTGCCGCCGGATACGAGGCACACGACCTTCTTGCCCTTTACGGGTACCTTATCGAACATTACAGCCGCAA
>OGQC01001181.1_pt1 | contig 11360 bp, 8 predicted proteins | sample 1553081 | NCBI WGS metagenome assembly OGQC01 (sample SAMEA2580267, study PRJEB22360) | human gut metagenome | biome: human gut; feature: human-associated habitat; material: faeces | place: Denmark | collected 2008/2010
TTGCAGCAGGCGCCGCGGCTCCCTGCACCGGCGGCGCCATCCGTGACCCCCTGTCCGGGCGGAGCTACGTCTACGGCGCCATGCGCGTCACCGGCGCGGCCGACCCTCTGACCCCCGTGTCCGAGACCATCCCCGGCAAGCTGCCCCAGCGGAAGATCGTCACCACCGCCGCCGCTGGCTACTCCTCCTACGGCAACCAGATCGGCCTTGCCACCGGCATTGTGGATGAGATTTACCATCCCGGCTACGCCGCCAAGCGCATGGAGATCGGCGCGGTCATCGCCGCCGCCCCCGCGGAAAATGTCCGCCGGGAGCGCCCCGACCCCGGCGACGTGGTCATCCTGCTGGGCGGCAACACCGGCCGGGACGGCATCGGCGGCGCGACAGGTTCCTCCAAGGCCCACACCCAGCAGTCGGTAGAAACCTGCGGCTCCGAGGTGCAGAAGGGCAACGCCCCCGAGGAGCGCAAGCTCCAGCGCCTGTTCCGCAATGGCGAAGCCTCCCGTCTCATCAAGCGCTGCAACGACTTTGGCGCGGGCGGCGTGTCCGTGGCCATCGGCGAGCTGGCCGACGGTCTGGAAATTGACCTGAACGCCGTTCCCAAGAAATATGACGGCCTGGACGGCACCGAGCTGGCCATCTCCGAATCTCAGGAGCGGATGGCCGTGGTCGTGGAAGCGAAGGACGCGGCGCGGTTCCTCGAACTGGCCGCCACGGAGAACCTGAACGCCGTCCCTGTGGCCGTGGTCACGGAAAGCCCCCGTCTGGTGATGAACTGGAACGGCAAAAAGATCTGCGACATCAGCCGGGAATTCCTGAACTCCAACGGCGCGGCCAAGCACATGGACGCCGCCGCCGAGAAGGCGCAGAGCTACGGCAAGACCGTGACCGGCAGCTTCGCCGAGAACTTCCTCGCCGTGGCTTCCGACCTGAATACCTGCTCCAAGCGGGGGTTGTCCGAGCGGTTCGACTCCACCATCGGCGCGGGCACCGTGCTGATGCCCTTCGGCGGAAAATATCAGCTCACCCCTATTCAGGCCATGGTGCAGAAAATCTCCGTGGAGAAGAAGCACACCGACGACTGCTCCTTCATGGCCTTCGGCTATAACCCCTTCATCACCTCCGCTTCTCCCTATCACGGCGCGTATCTGGCCGTGGTGGAGTCCGTGTGTAAGCTGATCGCCTCCGGCGCGTCCTTCGAGGACACCTACCTGACCTTCCAGGAGTATTTTGAGCGCCTCGGCAAGGACCCCAAGCGCTGGGGCAAGCCCCTTGCCGCACTGCTGGGCGCGTTCCGGGCGCAGATGGAGCTGGGCATCGGCGCCATCGGCGGCAAGGACTCCATGTCCGGTTCCTTCGAGAAGCTGGATGTTCCGCCCACACTGGTCTCCTTCGCCGTCACCACCGGCAAGACCGGCGAAGTCGTCTCCCCCGAATTCAAGGCCGCGGGTCACAAGGTATGCCTGCTGACCCCCGCCTACGACGAAAACGGCCTGCCCGAAACCGCTTCCCTGCTGGAAACCTTCGATACCGTCACCGAACTCCTTCGCAGCGGCAAGGCCGTGGCCGCCTACACCCCCGGCATGGGCGGCGTCGCGGAGGCCGTGATGAAGATGGGCTTCGGCAACGGCTTGGGCTTCGCCTTTGACGACGCGCTGACCCTTGACGAGCTGTTCGGCTACGCCTATGGCAGCTTCGTGCTGGAAATGGCGGACGGCATCGTGGGCAAGGTTCTGGGCGTCACCACCGCCGACGGCAGCTTCTCCTATCACGGAGAAGCCCTGTCCCAGACTCAGGTTCTCGGCGCCTACGAAGACAAGCTGGAATCCGTCTACGCCTGCAACATCCCCACCCCGGCGCAGAGCATGGAGACCTTCTCCTATGAGGCCACCCAGCGGAAAGCCCCCGCCGTCAAGGTTGCCAAGCCCAAGGTGCTGATCCCCGCCTTCCCCGGCACCAACTGCGAATACGACTCCGCCAAGGCCGTCCGGGACGCGGGGGCGGAGCCGGAGATCATCGTCATCAACAACCTGAGCGCCGACGGCATTGCCCGCAGCGTGGAGCGCTTTGCGAGCGAACTGAAAACCGCCCAGATGGTGTTCATCCCCGGTGGCTTCTCCGGCGGCGACGAGCCGGACGGCTCCGGCAAGTTCATCACCGCATTCTTCCGCAACGCCGCCGTCAAGGAGGGCGTCACCGCCCTTCTGGAGCAGCGGGACGGTTTGATGTGCGGCATCTGCAACGGTTTTCAGGCGCTCATCAAGCTGGGTCTGGTGCCCTACGGCAAAATCATCGACACCGACGAGACCTGCCCCACCCTGACCTTCAACAACATTTCCCGCCACCAGAGCCGCATCGTCCGCACCCGGGTCGCCTCCAACAAATCCCCGTGGCTGGCGCTGACCAACGTGGGCGACGTGTACAACGTCCCTATCTCCCACGGCGAGGGCAAGTTCCTTGCCTCCGAGGAACTGATTCGCCAGTTGGCGGCCAATGGCCAGATCGCCACCCAGTACGTTGATCTGGACGGCAATGCCACCGCCGACGTCCATTTCAATCCCAACGGCTCTCTGTACGCCATCGAGGGCATCACGTCCCCCGACGGCCGGGTCTTCGGCAAAATGGGCCACAGCGAGCGCATCGGCTCCGGCCTGTACAAGAACGTCCCCGGCGAGTACAACATCCGCATGTTTGAAGCGGCGGTCAAATACTTCAGATAACTCCCCTTCCTCCATAAAAGGCGCTGTCTCACAAAACCGTGAGACAGCGCCTTTTCAGGTTTTACGCATTCAGTTCCCGATAGGTTTTCCCGATGATGACAGCCGATATGGCGAAGGTCAGGACATCCGAGACCGGCATGGAATACAGCACACCGTCCAGCCCGAAGAACACCGGCAGCAGCAGCGCGAATCCGACGCCGAACACCACCTCCCGGAACATGGACAGCAGCGTGGAGGGAAGCGCCTTGCCCACCGCCTGCAAAAAGATGAAGCACGCCTTATTCACGCAGGCCAGCACCATCATGCACAGGTACACACGGAAGGCCTTAATGGCAAAATCTGTATAGTAACTGCTCTCATTGGCCGCGCCGAAAATGGCGATCAGCTGCCGGGGGAAGCCCTCGGCCAGCACCAGCGCCGCCGCACCCACCAGCGCTTCTGCGATCAGCAGTCTGGTGAACAGCTCCCGGACACGCATCTTTTTCTCCGCGCCCATGTTGTAGCCCACAATGGGGATGCATCCCGCTGCCATGCCGACCACGATGGATATGACGATCTGGAAGAACTTCATCACGATGCCGACCACCGCCATGGGGATCTGAGCGTACTGCTCCTGCCCGAACACCGGGTCCAGTGCCCCGTATTTGCGGAGCATATTGTTGATTGCCGCCATGGCCGCGACCAGACTGATCTGGGACAGGAAGCTGGTAATGCCCAGCGCCAGCGTCCGCCCGCAGATATGCCCCCGCAGGGCATAGTCGCCGTGCGCGGGCTTGATGATTTTCATGTGCAGCAGATACCACACGGCAAGCAGCGCCGTCGCCACCTGCCCGATGACCGTCGCCACGGCCGCACCCATCATGCCCCATTCGCAGATGAAAATGAAAATGGGATCGAGAATGATGTTGATGACCGCGCCCGCCAGTGTGGAGATCATGGCGAACCGCGGGCTGCCGTCGGCGCGGATGACGGGGTTCATGGCCTGACCGAACATGTAAAACGGAATGCCCAGCGTGATGTAGAAGAAGTATTCCTGAGAACAGCGGAAGGTTTCCGCATTGACCGTGCCGCCGAACATGGCAATGATGCCGTCCGCAAAAATGAGGTACAGAGCCGTCAGAACAAGGCTGCCTGCCACGGTCAATACGACGGCGTTGCCGACGCTGCGTCTGGCGTCATTTATTTCGTTCCTGCCCAGCGCCATGCTGACGAAGGCACAGCAGCCGTCGCCGACCATGACCGCGATGGCCAGCGCCACCACCGTCAGCGGGAAAACCACGGTATTGGCCGCGTTGCCGTAGGAGCCTAAATAGCTGGCGTTTGCAATGAAGATCTGATCGACGATGTTATACAGTGCCCCCACCAGCAGCGAGATAATGCAGGGAACGGCGTACTGCCCCATGAGCTTTCCGACACGCTCCGTTCCCAAAAACTGATTTCCTGTTTCCATATCATTCACCTTTCTTTGAAACAAAAAAATTGCGTAAGTCCGTTAAAATCCGGACTTACGCATTTCTGCCGCACGATTTCCCTATAAAATTCTCCGTCACTCTCCGTCTCTCACCCATTTCCGCAAAAAATGCGTGCGGCGTTTCTGCAACCGGATTTACGCAGAAACGCCACACGCTGTGGGCTTATTATAACGGATGGGGCGAAAAATTTCAAATGTTTTTTGCAGTAAAAAATCGGCGCCCGTTTCCGGGTGCCGATTTTCGTTTATCTCTTATCTCACGTACTCGATCACCACGCGGCGGTTGGGTTCTACGCCGGTGGAGTGGGTGGTGATGTTCTCCATGTCCTGCAAAGCCGCGTGGATCACGTGGCGCTCGTAGGCGTTCATGGGCTCCAGAGTGGTGCGGCGGCGGACTTTCAGCACCTGCTGCGCCTTCTTCCGTGCGTAGCGGCGCAGGCTCTCCTCCCGCTTCTCCCGGTAGCACTCCGCATCCACGTTGACGCGGATGTGACCTTCCACATCCCGGTTGATGGTGTAGTTGGTCAGATGCTGAATGGCGTCCAGCGTGTCACCCCGGCGGCCGATCAGGTAACCCAGATCGTCGCCCACCAGATCAACCTTGTACGTATTGCCCTCGTCCTTCCAGCAGTGGGGAACGGCGTTGGAATCCATGTGTTCCAGCAGGCCCTTGATGAAGACTTCGATCTTTTCCTCCACGGAACCGGGTTCGGCGGGAGTGTAGGTCTTGGGAGCGGCGGGCGCCTTGGGCTTCTCCGGACGGGGGGGCTTGGGAGGACGGGGTCTGTCCTGCCTGGGCGGCTCAGGGCGCTTTGCAGGTGCGGGCGTGGGAACGGGCTGGGGGGCGGGCTTCGGCGGCTCGGCCTTGGGCGGCTGAGGGGCTTCCGGCTTCTTCACCGGGGCGGCGGGGGGCTTGGGCTTGGAGCGGGAGGCGCTTCCCAGAGCGCTCTTGGGCTTTTCTTCCTTCTCCGGCACGGGGTCGGGGACTTCGTAAGTCACCTGCACCTTGGCGCTCTGGGCACCGAAGCCCAGAAAACCGGACTTGGCCTGCTGCAGCACCGTGACGGACACGCTGTCACGATCCAGCCCCAGCTGGCTCAGCGCGGATTCAATGGCAAGATCAATGGTCTTGCCGGAAGTGATAATCGACTTTTCCATGGTTTATTCCTCCATAGACTTGGGCGCGTAGCGGTCGGGGTCATAGTTGCGGCCCTTGCAGAAGGGACGGTCGGAGACGCCGGACAGAGGCGCGTTTTCTTCCCTTGCGGCTTCCTCCACAATGCCCTTCCGGGCGGCGTACTCCTTGGCAGCCGCGGCCTTGGCGGCCTGCTCCTGATCCCGCTGCTGCTTTTCCAGCTTCTTCTTGCTGGTGTTGGCGGTGATGCCGTCGGGATTGGAGGCACGGCGCTCGGCGCGGACGCGCTCCTTCTCGGCTTCGATGCGCTCCTGCTCCAGCGCCTTTTGCAGACGCACGGCATCCTCCGCGTCATAGATCTTGCGGTAGTGGTTGGTCATAATGGGGTCGGAGATCATTCTCACCACGCCGCCGATGAACCAGTACAGGGACAGTCCGGCGGAAACGGTGAAGCCGATCCACAGAGACATCAGCGGCATCATCCACATCATGACCTTCATGGACTGGTTCTGCTGGGAATTCTTGGCGGTCTCCTTGTCCTGAACGCCCTTCTCGTCGGTGATGACGGAGTCGTTGGTCTTCTGGCTGATGACCATCTGCAGCAGCTGACAGGCGGCAGAGGTCAGGGCGATGAGGAACGCACCGATGTGCGCCCAGTCCCACACCCAGCTGGCGGAGAAGACATTGAACTGGGGCACTGCGCCCAGATTGATGCCGAGGAAATCGAAATTGATGCCGGCGAGAACGGTCTCGCTGATGTCGGGGATGGCGGCGCGCAGTTCAGCCGCGTACTGGGGGATCAGCTGCGCGGCGACGACCTGCTCGTAGGCAGCATTGGAAGTGAACATATCCGGCGCAGCCGTCTTAATGACCTCCACGATCTGCTTCGCCGTGTCGGCGGACTGCATCAGGATGTAGGTGATGGGCTGGCGGATAACGGCGAACAGGGGAAACAGAATCAGAATGGGAATGAAGCTCCACAGGCAGCCGCCGCCCATGGAAACGCCCTCGGATTTCTGAAGTTCCTGAATGGCCTGATTCTGACGCTGGGGGTCGTCCGCGTATTTCTGCTGGATGGCCTGCATCTTGGGCGTCAGACGGGACATCTTCATCATGCTCTTCTTGGACTTCGCGTTCAGGGGCAGCAGGATCAGCTGCACGATGACGGCGAACAGGATCATGGCGACGCCGTAGTTGTGGGTCGTTTCATACAGGACTGACAGCAGCCACCCAAACGGCACGGTTATGATGTCCGATAATTGGAATGCGAGAAACATTGCCTTTCCTCCTTAGAGATTTGGTCATGGTACCGGGTCGTAGATATCCCCGCGGTAGAAGGGATTGCACCGCAAAAACCGCTTCAGGGCAAGCCAGCCACCCTTAAGGATACCGTACTTACTGATGGCTTCGTAGGCATAAGCGGAACAGGTGGGGCGAAACCGGCACCGTGCCGGAAACGCCGGGGAGATCCAGCGCTGATAAAACCGAATGAGAGCAAGAAACATCTTCTTCATAACCGCAGCTTAAGTCTCTACTTTCTTCAGAAGCCCTGCTTTTTTCGCAAGGGTGAGATAGCTTGCCGTCAGCTTCTCAAAGGGAGCCTCCACGGCCTTCGTCCTTGCCACCACCACGATGTCCCAGCCGGGCTGGAACTTTTCCTCGTTCAGGCGGTAGACCTCCCGGATGCGGCGGCGGGTGCGGTTGCGCACGTGGGCTTTGCCCAGCTTTTTGCTGACGGTGACGCCCACCCGGTTCCCGTCCGTGCGGTTCTTTCTGGCGTAAAGCACCAGAAGGCCGTCGGCAACGCCGGAGGTGTGATACAGGCGCCTGAAAATATGGTTGAGCTTCAGGCTGGTTGAATACTTCATACTGTTTCCTCGCTAAAAAGGGAGCGGGGCGAACGTTCCATTCACCCCGCTGTAGCTCCCGTTTCGCTCTTAAGCGCTTTTTCCGCTCTAGGGTGTATCTGAAAACTGGCGAATGACCGGCAGCGAGGGATTTTTGTCCTGAGCAAGCCATTTTTCCACAGGAATACTTGTTGTATTTCAAGGGAAAATGGCGCGGCGCAGGGCAAAAAGACCCGCTGATTGGGCATTTTGACAGTTTTCAGATGCACCCTAGTAACCCACGGACATACGCATCAGGCGGACAGAACCTTGCGGCCCTTCGCACGACGGCGGGCCAGAACCTTGCGGCCGTTGGAAGTAGCCATTCTCTGGCGGAAACCGTGAACCATGGAACGGTGACGCTTGCTGGGCTGGTAGGTACGCTTCATCTAAGATACACCTCCTGTCAAAATACAATATGCTCAACAGCCTTTCGGCCGCAGCAACACAAATTCAGACCGATACTACGGTCATACCCGTTTATTATAACCGAAGAACGCGGTTTGGTCAATCTTTTTTTCGTTCTTCCGTCAGTCAATTTTCAAATTCGGGCCGGAAAAGGTTCCATCCAGCTTGGAAAGGACGCGATTGTATTCTTCCGTCCCCGGCTCGTAGGGGGTCGGCTGGAAATTATTCCGTCCGGCGACGGAGCTGACGCTGGCGGGTACGATGGTCAGTTGTCCCAATCTGACCGTTCCCTCCGCGTCCCGGATGACCTCCTGCTGCACCAGCGCCGTGTCATAGTCTTTGGGAGCGCCGTTTCCGCCGAAGCTGAAATTCCCCAGAGAGTAGAAAATGATACCGCCGCCGTATTCCTCAATGGGCTGCAAAACATGGGGATGGGAACCGAACACGATGTCCGCACCGGCGTCAATGGCGGCGTGACCTACCTGCTTCTGTTCTTCGGTGGGGTGGTATGTACCCTCCACGCCCCAGTGGGGGGCGAAGATGATTAAGTCCACCCCTGCTCCCGCAGGGCAGCAATCTTTGCGGTCATGTCCGCCACATCCAGCTTGTAGTACACGGCGGCATACAGCCCGATGGTCAGGCCGCTGCCCGTGGTGACCACGGCGGTGCTGTCCCGCTCCACGTAGGGGACGCCCGCCTGTTCCAGCACCGCCAGCGTGGACGCGTAGCCGTTTGCGCCGTAGTCCATGGAATGGTTATTGGCCACAGTCACGGCCTCGATGGAATTCTCCGTCAGGCAGTTTACGTAAGCCGTGGGGCCATGGAACACATGCTTCTTCTGCATGGGGTTACCCTCGTCGCACAGGGGGCCTTCCAGATTCACCATGGAGAACTCGTCGCCCGCGAAATAGTCGATCACGTTGGCGAAGGGATAGGCGTAGTCATCGCCCACGGTCTTGATAAAGCCGGATTCCGCGTAATAGTTGGTCGGGTTGCTGCCGAAGGTGCAGTCCCCCGCGAAGGTCAGAAGAAAATGCTCCTCCGCGGGCTGCGTTTCCGTGGGAAGGGTCTCTGGCTGAGACGTTTGGGTCGGTTGCGTCGCAGCGGCCTGCGTTTCCGGCAATGTGGGCGCAGTGGTTTCAGGCGCGGCGTGGCTGCAGCCCGTCAGCAGCAGCGCCAGCAGAACGCAGACCGGTAAAAATCGGATCTTCACCGGATTCAGGCATTGTCCTGAGCGCGCTTCTTCATCAGATTGCGCATACGTGCCGCATGATCCAGCTCCCGCTTGCGGATGCGCAGGCTCTTGGGCGTGCATTCCAGCAGCTCGTCGTCCGCCAGGAATTCCAGGCACTGCTCCAGAGAGAGGATGCGGGGGGGCGTCAGCCGGAGGGCTTCGTCAGAACCGGCGGCGCGCATATTGGTCAGCTGCTTCTTCTTGCAGACGTTCACGGTCATATCCTCGTTGCGGCTGCAAACGCCCACGACCATACCGGCGTAAACCGGCGTGCCGGGGCCGATGAACAGTGCGCCCCGCTCCTGCGCTGCCGCGAGACCATAGGCCACGGCTTCGCCGGTCTCAAAGGCGACAAGGGAACCCACCTGCCGCCGCTCGATCTCGCCCTTCATGGGGGCGTAGGAATCCAGCACGGAGGACATGACGCCCTCGCCACGGGTATCGGTGAGGAATTCGTTGCGGTAGCCGAACAGGCCGCGGGAAGGAACCAGAAATTCCAGACGATAGCGGCTGCCCATGGGGGTCATGCCCAGCAAATCGCCCTTCCGCTTGCCCATTTTCTCAATGACGGAACCCATGCACTCCTCCGGAACGTCGGCGACCATCCGCTCGATAGGCTCGCAGACCTTGCCGTCGATGACCTTGGTCAGCACACGGGGGGTGGACACGGAGAACTCGTAGCCCTCCCGGCGCATGGTCTCCATGAGGATGGACAGGTGCATTTCGCCCCGTCCGGCCACGTTGAAGGAATCCGTTCCCTGCTCGGTGACGTGGAGGGAAACGTCCTTGAGAAGCTCCTTTTCCAGCCGGTCGCGAAGGTTCCGGGAGGTGACGAACTTGCCCTCCTTGCCCGCGAAGGGGGAATCGTTGACGGCGAAGGTCATTTCGATGGTGGGGTCGGAAATTTTCACGAAGGGCAGCGGCTCCACGCACTCCGGAGCGCACAGGGTGCGGCCGATGGTGATGTCCGCCATACCGGACAGCGCCACGATCTCACCGGCGTGGGCCTCCTGGACGGGGTTCTTGCTCAGGCCGTCGAACTCGTACAGCGCCACGACCTTGCCCTTGGTTTTCACGTTCGCGTCATGGAAGTCGCAGATGGTGACCTCCTGATTGACCTTGATGGTGCCCCGCTCCACCCGGCCGACGGCGATACGGCCGACGTAGTCGTTATAGTCGATGGAAGAGACCAGCAGCTGCAGCGGCGCGGTGTCGTCGCCCTCAGGGGCGGGAATATAGTTGACGATGGTCTCGAACAGGGGGGTCAGGTCGGTGCCTGCCTCGTCGGGGCTGTAGGAAGCCGTACCCTGACGGCCGGAGCAGAACACGGTGGGGCTGTTGAACTGCTCGTCGGTGGCGTTCAGATCCAGCAGCAGCTCCAGCACCTCGTCCATGACCTCATGCACCCGGGCGTCGGGCTTGTCGATCTTGTTCACGGCCACGATGACCTTGTGACCCAGCTCCAGCGCCTTCTGCAAGACGAAGCGGGTCTGGGGCATGGGGCCTTCGGCGGCGTCCACCAGCAGAATGACGCCGTTGACCATTTTCAGAATGCGCTCCACCTCGCCGCCGAAGTCGGCGTGACCCGGAGTGTCCACGATGTTGATCTTGTAGTCCTTATAATGCACGGAAGTGTTTTTTGCCAGAATGGTGATGCCCCGCTCCCGTTCCAGATCGCCGGAGTCCATGACCCGCTCCACGGTGGCCTGATTTTCCCGATAGATACCACCCTGCTTGAGCATTTCGTCCACCAGCGTGGTCTTGCCGTGGTCAACGTGGGCGATGATGGCAATGTTGCGAATTTTATCCTGAGGTACCATAAAAAGTCTCCCTTTCGAAACCGAATTACACAAAATATCGACTATAGAGTATAGCACATTGACGAAATAAATGCAATATTTTTGTTGGATATTCCGAATGTTTTTTGTGTTTTCTCGAAGAAAAGAGGCGGAGCCTGCGGCTCCGCCCCTGGGAAAATCGGATATTATTCAGCTCTCGTGCCGAAGTTGACGGAGGTGTCGCCCTGCTCGTTGGTGCCAAACTCGTAGTCCTTGCCGGGGAGTACGGCGTTCATCAGGATGCCTACCAGAGCGGCCACGGCCAGACCGGACAGGCTGATGGTCACGCCGCCGACGGGGATGACAATGGCGCCGTTGTAGGTCACGCCAACGGCCAGACCCATGGTCATGGCGGCTGCCATCATAAGGGAAACTGCTTTTTTCATGTCTATTCCTCCATAGTACCTGCTGCGCAACCTTTTTGTTTCAGGTGTACACCCGCGTCTCCTCACGCGGGTCCCTCCTGCGCAGCCGGTTTAGTGCTTTAAAGTATAGCATACTTCACCGGTTTAAAGCAAGCGCAAATACGTATAATGCGTCATGCGATTTACAGTGTTTTTTGGTTATATTGACGAACGACCAAATTGATGCCCCGCAGGGGCGGATCCCATATCCGCCCGCAGGCGTTTTCGCCGCTGCAAGCGGAAAGTTTGCTCCCTGTAGGGGCC
>OGQC01001183.1_pt1 | contig 11336 bp, 5 predicted proteins | sample 1553081 | NCBI WGS metagenome assembly OGQC01 (sample SAMEA2580267, study PRJEB22360) | human gut metagenome | biome: human gut; feature: human-associated habitat; material: faeces | place: Denmark | collected 2008/2010
GGCGGCTATCGACGCCGCTGCCGGGTGCAGCCAGCCGCCGAACCGTCCTGCACCGCCCCACCCTCCGGCCGCAGCGCCGGTCCCGGCTTCATCCGTAACAACCGTTCCAAAGCATACACCAAACCCCATGAAACAGGATTTACCCAAAACATCGCTTCCCGAGAACGCCTACCGCGAACTCAAACCGGGCGAAGAGTACACGCCCGTCATGCCGGCATCGCCCGCCCCGACCGAAGTCACCCCCTATTCGGTGCTGATGGGCGTTGCCATGGCCATCATCTTCTCGGCCGCCGCCGCATTCCTCGGACTGCGCGTGGGCCAGGTCTTCGAGGCTGCCATCCCGATTGCCATCATCGCCGTGGGCATGGGCAGCGTGCTGGGCAAGAAGAACATGCTGGGCCAGAACGTCATCATCCAGTCCATCGGCGCCTCGTCGGGCGTCGTCGTCGCCGGAGCCATCTTCACCCTCCCGGCGCTCTACATCCTGGGGCTCGACGCCGCCTTCTGGCAGGTCTTCCTCTCGTCGCTCTTCGGCGGCATGCTGGGCATCCTGCTCATGATTCCCTTCCGCAAGTACTTCGTCAAGGAGATGCACGGCAAATATCCCTTCCCCGAGGCCACGGCGACCACCGAGGTGCTCATCTCGGGCGAGAAGGGCGGCAGCCAGGCCAAACTGCTCGCCGTGGCGGGTCTGGTCGGCGGCCTCTACGACTTCGTGGTCGGCACCTTCGGACTCTGGACCGATGCCGTCTCGACGCGCATCTGCGCCTGGGGCGAGACGGCCGCCGAGAAGTTCAAGGTGGTCTTCGGCCTGAACACCTCGGCCGCCGTGCTGGGTCTGGGTTACATCATCGGATTAAAATATTCCTTGATCATCTGCGCCGGTTCATTCTTGGTATGGTTGGTAATCATCCCCGCCATGTCCGCCATTTTCAGCGCCGACGTGCTTACGTTCGGAAATGACGCTATCACGGCGACCGTCGGGAGCATGAGCGCCGAGCAAATCTTCACCACCTACGCCCGCCACATCGGTATCGGAGGTATCGCTACCGCCGGGGTGATCGGCATCATCAACTCTTGGGGAATCATCAAGGGAGCCGTAGGCTTGGCGGCGAACGAGTTGAAAGGAAAAGGAGACGCTGTGGAGAGTAATACCATACGTACGCAAAAGGATTTGTCGATGAAGGTGATAACGATCGGTATCATCGTATCGCTGATCGTCACCTTCCTGTTCTTCCAGTTCGGCGTACTTCATAATTGGTTCCATGCCGCCATCGGCTTATTGCTGGTCGGGGTGATCGCTTTCCTGTTTACGACCGTAGCGGCAAACGCTATCGCTATCGTAGGGACGAACCCGGTATCGGGCATGACGCTCATGACGTTGATCCTCGCCTCCATCATCTTGGTCGCCGTAGGGTTGAAAGGGCCGGCCGGCATGGTATCCGCCCTGATTATCGGAGGCGTGGTTTGTACAGCGCTTTCCATGGCGGGAGGTTTCATTACCGACTTAAAGATCGGCTATTGGCTGGGGAGCACACCCGCCAAGCAAGAGACTTGGAAATTCTTAGGCACACTAGTTTCCGCCGCTACGGTAGGAGGCGTGATCTTGATATTGAACCAGACGTACGGTTTCACGACCGGACAATTGGCCGCTCCGCAAGCGAACGCTATGGCCGCCGTTATCGAGCCATTGATGAGTGGTTCGGGGGCACCTTGGGCTTTATACGCAATTGGAGCCGTCCTCGCCGTCGTATTGAACTTCTGCAAGATACCGGCGTTGGCATTCGCCTTGGGTATGTTTATCCCTTTGGACCTGAATACGCCGCTTTTGATCGGTGGAGCGATCAGTTGGTACGTAGGAAGCCGTAGCAAAGACCAAAGCTTGAACTCAGCCCGCTTGGAGAAAGGTACGTTACTGGCTTCCGGCTTTATCGCCGGCGGCGCCTTGATGGGCGTGGTCAGCGCAGCCTTACGTTTCGGCGGAATCAACTTGATGAACGAGGAATGGGCATCTAGCAATGCCGCCGAGATACTGGCGGTTGTCATGTACCTTGTCATGATCGCTTACCTCACATTTAATTCCCTGAACGCAAAAAAAGAATAGAATAAAGGAATAAGGATATGGAAGCACCTGTAATCAATGTGGGAATCATGACCCACAAAGCAATCTCATTTGTTTTTAACGAGGAGTATGTACATACGGAAACCGGCACGTTCACCATAGGCGAGCAACGTGCCCTCTGGGTAAACGGCAAGATCGTGTACAATGGGAAGCTTTATCAGGAGCTATTCTTCGAGCCGACCAGCCCGCAATCCTCTTTCGACTTGAAGGCGGTCACGATCGGCGTGGATTTTCACTGGCAACGACAGGAGGATCAACGCTTCAAGGGAGCGTTGAACCTCGTGGCGACCGATAAAGGTATCGTCACGATCAACCAAGTGGACGTGGAGGAATACCTTACCAGCGTAATCTCCTCGGAGATGAGCGCCAACGCTTCCAAAGAGTTGCTGAAAGCCCATGCCGTGATCTCGCGAAGCTGGCTCTTGGCACAGGTCGAGAAGAATTTCAACTTGAACGGATCGGTTACGCCCTATAAAAGTTGTTACCGCAACAACGAGACCTTGATCCGCTGGTACGACCGGGAGGACCATGATCTGTTCGATGTCTGTGCCGACGACCATTGCCAGCGTTACCAAGGTATTACCCGGGCATCGAACCCGATAGTCAGGGAGGTGATCAAAGAGACACGTGGAGAGGTATTGATGGATAACGATACGATCTGCGACGCCCGCTTCTCGAAATGCTGCGGAGGCGTGACCGAGAAATTCGAGAATTGCTGGGAACCGGTTCCCCACTCCTATCTTACCGCCTTGAGGGATGACGAGGTTCCCTCCTATCCCGACTTGACGGACGAGCGGGAAGCGGAACAATGGATACGTACCTCACCCGAAGCCTTCTGTAATACAACGGACAAGGAGATCCTTAGCCAAGTGCTAAACAACTACGATCAAGAGACCTCGGATTTCTACCGTTGGAAAGTAGAATACACGCAAGAGGAACTATCGGGTTTGATCCACCGGAAAACGGGTATGGATTTCGGGCCGATCATCGATCTCATACCGTTGGAAAGAGGTTCGTCCGGACGTATCACGAAACTCAAGATCGTAGGGGTACGCCGTTCGTTCACCATCGGCAAAGAGCTTGAGATACGCCGGACATTATCCGAGACGCATCTATACAGCTCGGCCTTTGTTGTCGATAAGAAGGATATCCGCCTTGATATCCCCTCCCGCTTCATCTTGACAGGAGCCGGATGGGGACATGGCGTAGGGCTTTGCCAGATCGGAGCCGCCGTGATGGGAGCCAAAGGATATTCGTACCGGAAAATCCTCACGCATTATTTCCCCGGAGCCTCTATTGAGAAAAGGTATTAAACAAGGGTGTCCAGATTTTGGACACCCTTGTCCAATTATTGGACACTCATAAACAATCGTACGCCACTCACCCCTCTGTTTTTCAACCACATAAACACAATGGCACGGTATTTGATTTTATCTTACCAGAAAATAATACAATAACAATATGAAAAACATCGGGATCGCAATTCGCTCCCTTTTTAAGAGAGGGCAACACAATGTAATGAAGATTATCTCCTTGGGTATAGGACTGACCATCGGCTTGGTGCTGATCGCTAAAGTCCACTTCGAGAACACCTACGATAACTTCTATCCGAACGGAGACCGGATCTATCGAGTATATGAGAAATTTTTCATGAACGGGGAAGTGGGCGACCACGGGCAAACGCCCGCCGGAGTAATCCCCCTCTTGAAACAAGAGACACCAGAGATCGAGGCCGCCACACGCTATACGTACTTCCGGGGAAACTCCCCTTTTACGATGTCCGACAACAAGCATCGGCTCAAAGCGACCTTCATCCTAGCGGACAGTTGTCTTTTCGACGTATTGCCCCGCCCCATGCTCATCGGAGACCCTAAGCAAGTTCTCTCCCAACCCATGTACGTGCTCGTATCCGACGAGATCGCCGAACGTATCGGCGGTAACGTGATGGGAAAACGCTTCGAGATTGACGACGCACCGGGACAAGCCCTCACGATAGGCGGCGTATTCAAGAAACTACCGGACAACACCGAACAGAGTTATGACATTATCGTATCCCTTTCCTCCATCAGCAAGTTCATGTGGGACGGAACCCATATGTTAACCGGAAACGACCGTTACCAAAGTTTCGTCAAGGTATCGCCGGGTACGACAGAGGCCCAATTGGAAGCGGGAATGAGACAGATGATCGACAAGCATTTCCCCGTAAACGACCTTAAGAAAGCCGGCGTGGAACTGACCTTCACCTTCCACAAACTACTCAACGTACATATGGAGGACGATATGGCCAAACGTATGGCCTTGATCCTCTCGTTCATCGCCTTCGTATTGATCTTCACCGCCGTAATGAACTATATATTGATCGTGATCTCCTCCATCGTGAACCGCACGAAAGAGATGGCCGTACGCAAATGTTACGGGGCGAGCGGTAAGGATATCCAAGGTATGGCGTTGTCCGAGGTAGGGACCCACGTCACCGTCGCGCTAGCGCTGGTCGTACTTTTGATCCTAGGATTTCAAGGAATTATAAAGGAGCTGATCGGCACGGGAGTCCGATCGTTATTCCTATCCACGGGTATGTGGGCGATATGCCTCACGGTCATAGTCGTACTGATCTCTACGGGCATAGCTACCGGCTGGTTCTTAGGACGCATTCCTGTAGCGGCTGTTTTCCGGAGCATCCGTGAGGCACGCCGCCTTTGGAAATTGGGACTCTTGTTCTTCCAGTTCACGGCAATCAGCTTCCTCGCCTCCTTATTGCTAGTGGTAGGCAAGCAATACGACCATATGGTGAATGATCATCCGGGATACAATCCCGAGAATCTTGCCTATGTGTATATCGGTGCCGTAGACTCCACGGGGCGTGCCAAACTGATCGAGGAAACCCAGAGATTGCCCGAGGTAGACGCCATCACGACTTGCTATAACCTTCCTTTCTGGGGAGCCTCGGGCAATAACGTCTATCTTCCGGGAGACGACCGGGAACTATTCAACATCGCCGACCTCTACGACGTAGGAAACGATTACCTGAACGTATTGGAAATCCCGATCGTAGAAGGACAGTACTTCACCGAGAATACCACCTCCTCGCAAGAGATACTGGTGAGCCGCAATTTCATTGAATACATGAAACCTTTCGCCGACTGGAAGGATGGAGCCGTGGGCAAGACGGTACAAATAACCGGACACGATACCAAGTCCGAGTCGATGCCTCTCTTCACGATCCGGGGCGTATTCGAGGATTTCCGCCTAGGTTCCATAGCGGGAGAAGATCCGCGAGCCAAGATCATGTTCTATACGAAAGGGGCGGCCCAACATATGGTCATTCGGTACCATAGCCTTTCTTCCGAGGCCCTACGCAAGACACAGGATCTAATGGGGCAACTCATCCCGGATAAAGAACTCAACGTGATCTCCTTCAAGAGCGAGATGCTGGAAGGATACACCTCCTCCCGGAAATTCCGTGATTCCGTCATGATCGGTGGCATCGTCACCTTGCTGATCGTCTTCATCGGATTGATCGGATACACGAACGACGAGGTGAACCGTCGCCGGAAAGAAATGGCGATCCGTAAGATTAACGGAGCCACGGTAAAAGACATACTCCATATTTTCTTGAAAGATATCATCACCATGGCATTGCCGGCCATCTTACTTGGTTGCGGTATCGCTTTCTATATCTCCCAAAAATGGCAAGAACAATTCTCGGAAAAGATCCAGCTATCCTGGTATCTATTCGTGGGAGGAGGCGTATTGGTACTCACCGTCATACTGGCGGTTTCCGGATATAACGTATTCCGTACCACCCACGACAATCCCGTAAACAACCTCAAGTCTGAATAAATCAAAAGGGCCGCATCTTATCCGGACGGCGGCCCTTTGACTTAATGTTTACCTATTTCCCGGTTATGATGAACAACCGGTTCGCTTTCACTCTCACGAGCTATTACTATGACACAAAGGTAGGCCGAAGGTTTAAAACGATCAAAAAGAATTCGACGAATCAGGCGTTTTCCTCGGTGAATCCCGTTATTTTTCCTACTTTTGTCCCTATTAATACATACAACCATGGGACTGAAAAAACAATTCGTATCAGCGATTTTGCTAGGCAGCGCACTAATCGCTCCCCTATTCGCGCAAGATATCGCCACCCCGTCCAGCTCGATAGACACTTTAGCCATTTTCTCATTCAACGATTTCCATGGGGCTTTCGCCTCCGACGGGATCACGCCGGGAGCCGCCCGGTTGGTACAAATGACACAAAACGAGAAACAACGCTATCCGCATTCCATCGTTGTCTCAGGCGGAGATAATTTCAGCGGAAGCTATTTCTCCAAGATCACGAAAGGCGAGCCTATCAAAGAGATGTACGAGGCGATGGACGTGGAAATGTCCGCCATCGGTAACCACGAGTTCGACTGGGGGTTTCCTTATCTAGTGGACACCGCCGCCTTGAATATCCCCCATGTGGCCGCCAATATCACCGAAGAGAAGAGATATACTCACCCCGACTGGTTGAGTCCCTACCGTATCGTAGAGCGTAAGTTGAAAGATGGCTCCTCCCTGCGCATAGCCTTCATCGGACTGACCACGACGGACACCTACGTCAAGACCAAGCCGGAGAACCTGAAAGGGCTTCAGTTCACGCATCCGCTGGGAGCGGTGTGCATACAAACCGTCTACCAGTTAAAGAAAGAGGACCAGATCGATATGATTATCCTCTTGATGCACATCGGCACGGATATGAAAATGCCTTACCGCATCACCGAGGAGAACGCCCAAGGACTGCCGTTCATCGATAAGGTAGACGCCATCATATCCGCCCACTCGCATGAGCTGGTGCTCGATAAGATCAATAACATCCCCATCATCCAAGCCGGAGTAAACGGTACCCATATCGGGAAACTGCTGTTCCAGATACAGGATTTCAACGGACACCGGGATATCTCTTTCATCCAAGGGGATACCGTGCGTGTAGCCTGCGAGGAGAACCCGGAGATGCGAGAGGCCGTGGAGAAGATCATGGATAAATATCGGCTGAACGAGAAACTTGCCACGGCAAAAGAGGCCTTGATCCACGACCGTACCATCAATAAGTTCGACTATACGCCTATCGGGGCGTTGGTCACGGCCGCATACGCCCAGCGTTTCCAAAAAGAGATGCCCGCTTACAAGGATCAGCCGGTGATCGGCGTAAACCATTACGGAGGTATACGTGCGGCCCTCCCGAAAGGAGATATCACCCGACTGCGTGCCGGCAACATCTTGCCTTTCGGCTCCGCTATCGTTGCCTATCGTTTCGACGGCAAGCGGTTGAAGAAGCTATTGGAGGATGGACGGAAGAATCCGAACGGTTTCCTTCAATCCTCCGACCTCACGCTTACCCTAAGCGGAAATAAGATCGAGAAAATAGTCTATACGAGAGACGGGCAAAAGACCGAGATCGAGGACAATACCCCTTGCGTGGTGACCCTAGACGCTTTCATCACCGATGGCGGAGACGGGTACGACGCCTCTTTATTCAAGGGCTACGAGATCCCGGAATTCGATAATTTAGGTATCATATCGACCGACGCTTTCATGGACTACCTAAAGGGCATCAAGAAACCCATCACGGTAGAATCCACGCATATGCCCGTTATTTCAAAGTAAAGCCGTATCTTTGTGGAGAAAAAGAAAGAAGTTAGCAATACATGAACAGCTATATCATCCTTTTTATTATCGCTGCCTATTTCACCGTCTTGCTGCTGATAGCATGGATCACGGGGCGTAATAACAGCAACGAGGCATTCTTCCTCGGGGACAGGAAATCACCTTGGTATATCGTCTCTATCGGCATGGTAGGGACATCCTTATCGGGGGTGACGTTCGTATCGGTACCCGGCATGGTGCGGGCGATCGATATGACGTATATGCAGACTGTATTAGGCTTCTTCGTGGGATATATCATTATAGCCAAGGTATTGCTACCGCTATACTATAAGTTGCAGCTTACCTCCATCTACTCGTATCTGGATGACCGGATCGGGAGAAGGGGGTACAAGACAGGGGCCTCATTCTTCCTGCTCTCGAAGATCATAGGGGCGGCCGCACGCTTATATCTAGTGGTCTTGATCTTGCAAACCTACGTGTTCAACGCTTGGAACATCCCATTCGCCGTGACCGCTATCCTCAGTATCCTGCTGGTATGGCTATATACGTTCCGGAGCGGTATCAAGACGATCATCTGGACAGATACGTTGCAGGCCCTTTGTCTCGTGGCAATGTTGATCGTGATCATCTGGCAGGTGAAGGACAAGATGGGACTGGATTTCGGGGATATGGCGCAGACCTTGGTGGAAAGCCCTCATTTCCGGATCTTTGAGTTCGGCGATTGGCATAGTACGCAGAACTTCTTCAAGCAGTTCTTCAGCGGTATCTTTATCACGATCGTCATGACCGGGCTGGATCAGGACATGATGCAAAAGAACCTCTCCTGCAAGAGCTTGAAGGATGCCCAGAAAAACATGTACACATATGGCTTCGCCTTCACGCCGGTCAACTTCTTGTTTCTCGCACTGGGGGTACTGCTACTGACATTGGCGGCACAGCAGAACATCCAGTTGCCAACCCTCAACGACGATATCCTCCCGATGTTTTGTACCTCGGGGATCTTGGGCGGGAGTATCTTGATCTTCTTTACGATCGGTATCATAGCGGCGGCTTTCAGTAGCGCCGACTCGGCGTTGACAGCGCTCACCACCTCTTTTTGCGTGGATATCCTCGGCGTGCAGAGAGAGGAAGCGAAAAGGGCGAAACGTACCCGCCTAAAGGTACACGTGATGATATCCGTCTTGTTCGTCTTGATCATCTTGGCGTTCAAGGCCGTAAATAACCGAAGCGTTATCGACGCGATCTACATGATAGCGTCGTACACGTATGGTCCTCTATTGGGGCTGTTTGTTTTCGGGCTTTTCACGAAGCGGAAACCCCGTGACAAATACGTGCCCTATATCTGTATAGCCTCCCCGTTGATTTGCCTTGCCACGGATTTCTTAGTGAAACAATACGTAGGCTATACGTTCGGCTACGAGATGCTTATGGTAAACGGAGGCATCACGTTCGCCGGGCTGTGGCTTTCGGCAATTGAAAATGGAAATTTGAAAATTGAGAATTAAACCTAGCCATTATTCAATACTCATTATTCATTAATTTATATTTTATGGAAATTAAAAGCGCAGAATTTGTTATCAGCAACACAGACGTAAGGAAATGCCCCGAGGGTAATAAGCCGGAGTATGCCTTCATCGGACGAAGCAATGTAGGCAAATCCTCTTTGATCAATATGCTTACCAACAAGAAGGGCTTGGCGATGACTTCGCAAACACCGGGTAAGACTTTACTTATCAATCATTTTCTTATCAATAACGAGTGGTATCTGGTAGATCTTCCGGGGTATGGCTTCGCCCAACGAGGCAAGGAGAACCGGGAGCAATTGAAACGTATCATCGAGAACTATATCCTCGATCGAGAGCAACTGACCAACCTATTTGTCCTTTTGGACTGCCGTCACGAGGCGCAAAAGATCGATCTGGAGTTTATGGAATGGCTGGGTGAGAGCGGGGTTCCTTTCTCTATCATCTTCACGAAGATCGACAAGATCAGCAAGGGACGCTTGAAAGAGAACCTAAAAGTCTATACGGATAAATTACTGGAGACTTGGGAAGAGCTTCCTCCGATCTTCCTCTCTTCCTCGGAGAAGAAAGAGGGACGGGATGAGATTCTGGACTATATCGAGTCTATCAACAATAGCTTGAATAATTGAAAATTAGTTGAGTTGATATGGGATTAGCTTCGGTTCTTCTGGTTTTATCTCCGTTTACGCAGATCAATACGCCTTATCCTTCCACGGCTTACCTAAAAGGTTATTTGGAGGCAAAGGGTGTACATGCCGGGCAGACCGATCTGGGTATCGAGACAATCTTGGCTTTGTTTTCCACGCAGGGTCTCGGGGAGTTATTCGCCGAGATCGAGCGACGGAAAGGTAAATATCCGGCTAAAGTCCGGGGGATGCTAGCTAATAAGCAACGGTATATCGACACGATAGCCGCCGCCGTCGCTTTCCTTCAGGGAAAGAACGATCCTCTCGCTTATCGCATCTGTAACCAAGATTACCTTCCCGAAAGCGACCGCGGGAGCCAAAACGAGGAGGAGCTGGAATGGGCGTTCGGCACTTCGGGATTACGGGATAAGGCCCGTTATCTGGCGACCTTGTATCTGGAGGATCTCTGCGACTTGATCAGGGAAACGATCGACCCGGATTTCGGCTTCAGTCGATATGCCGAGCATCTGGGCCGCTGCGCCTCCTCTTTCGACGAGATCGAGGAAGCCCTCCAAAAACCTTTCGGCTTTATCGACCGCCTGACGCAACCGCTATTGGAAAAGCACATCGCCAAGAGCAAGCCCAAGGCGATCGCTTTCAGCGTACCTTTCCCGGGGAATTTATTCAGTACCCTCCGGCTCGCCCAATGGCTACGGCAGGCACATCCCGATATCCCGATCCTTATGGGAGGTGGTTTCGTGAATACGGAACTTCGCTCCATCACGGATACACGCTTCTTCAAATACATCGATTACCTCTTGCTAGATGATGGAGAGGACCCACTCTTCCAAGTGTTACGCTATCTGGACGGGGCGATCCAAAAAGAGGAACTGGTACGCACCTTCTCCTTGGACGAGAACGGTAGCCGGGTCGTTTATCAAGATAATCCCGCTTACCCCGCTTGCCGGCAAAGCGAGACCGGATTCCCGGATTACGAGGGCTTGCCGCTGGACAAATACATCTCCGTCATGGAAATGGCCAACCCGATGCACAAGCTTTGGAGCGATGGTCGCTGGAATAAACTGACCTTGGCGCACGGTTGCTACTGGGGGAAATGCGCCTTCTGTGACGGCTCATTGGATTACATCAAACGATATGAGCCGAATACAGCCAAGACTTTGGTAGACCGTATGGAGCGCTTGATCGAGCAAACCGGCGAGATCGGCTTCCATTTCGTGGACGAGGCCGCTCCACCCGCCTTGCTACGGGAAATGGCGCAGGAGATTATCCGCCGTGGGATAACCGTCGTGTGGTGGGGAAATATTCGTTTTGAGAAAAGCTATACTGAGGAACTATGCGACCTTCTTCAACGAAGTGGCTGCATCGCCGCGTCGGGAGGGCTGGAACTCGGCGGGG
>OGQC01001192.1_pt1 | contig 11255 bp, 5 predicted proteins | sample 1553081 | NCBI WGS metagenome assembly OGQC01 (sample SAMEA2580267, study PRJEB22360) | human gut metagenome | biome: human gut; feature: human-associated habitat; material: faeces | place: Denmark | collected 2008/2010
CGACCAGTGGTCGTCGGCAACGTACTGCGTCATGTTGAAGCCCGAATACTGATTGTCGCGGAACGGGTGCATGTCGTACATGCGCAGCGAGACGCGCGCCGTGCCCTGGAAGAAGAACGAGAAGTCCCAGCGTTTGTAGTTGACCGAGGCGCCGAAGCCGTACAAGATCTCGGGCACGGTGGGATAACCCAGCGACGTGCGGTCGTTGGCGTCGATCACGCCGTCGCCGTTCAGGTCGCGGTACTTGATGTCGCCGACCGTGTAGTTGCCGAACTGCTGTTTGGGCGAGTTGTCGATCTCCTCCTGCGAGGCGAAAAGGCCGTCGGCGACCAGTCCGTAAACCGAATTGACGGGTTTGCCCAGCACGGAGTTGTATTTGTTGGGCAGGTATTTCGCCTCGTCGCGGGCCTTCACCTCGTTGTGCGCATAGGTGAACGTTCCGCGCACGGAGACCAGCAGGTCCTTGTTGAACGCCTTGTTGTATTCGAGCGAAACATCGACGCCGCGGTTCTCCACCTCACCCAGATTGCCGTAGGGCGTGACGCCCGAAAGGCCCATCGTCGAGGGCAGCGAACGCCGCTGCATGAAGATGCCGGTACGATTTTCCTTGTAAACGTCGACGTTCAGCGTCAGGGCGTCGAACAGTCCCAGTTCAAGTCCTACGTTAAGTTTGGTGCTCTCCTCCCACGTGGCCAGGGGATTGCCCACGGTCTTGATCTCGTGTCCGGTCTGCTTGACGAAGTTGGGCGAAAACCACACGTAGAGCGCCTTGTTCATGTTGACCGTCGTGAGATAGGGGAAACGGACGATATTGTTGCTGCTGTCGGCCAGATAGTCGTTGCCCGAAAGACCGTACGAAGCACGGATTTTCAGCAGGTTCACCTTGCTGCGGATACCTTCCCAGAACGGTTCGCCCGACACGACCCACGCTCCGGCGATCGAGGGGAAAAACCCGAAACGACGACCCGATATGAAGTTCTCCGAGCCGTTGTATCCGAAGTTGAATTCGGCGAAGTAGCGGTCGTCGAATCCGTAGGTGAAGCGTCCGGCCAGACCGCGGAAGCGGTAAGGCAGGGGCTCCTCGACGTTGGTCGCCTTCGTGTTGATCTCGTCGCTCTGGTCGGGCATGAAGTCGATGACCTTATGCTCGCTCACCGGGTCAAATTCGCCGGAATTGGCGTCCGCCAGACCGGCAACATTCCGGGCGTACTCAATGACGGCGATCTGCATACCAAGGCAGATGCCGAAATAAGGCACCTTCTTTTCCCGGGCGTACTTCGCCGCAAGGATCATGCCCTCAATGCCCCGGCCGCCGAAGCCGCCGGGAACGATGATGCCGTCCAGATGGGACAGCTTCTCATTGACGGTTTCCTCCGTCAGCGTCTCCGCATCGCTCCACTGAATATCCACCACGGCGTCCAGCGCGTAGCCCGCATGGCGCAGAGCTTCCGCCACGGAGAGATAGGCGTCGTGAAGCTGGACGTACTTGCCCACGAGGCCGATGGTGACGTGCTTGCTGCTGTTCCGGATCCGCTCCACCATCTGAATCCATTCCGTCAGCTCAGGCTTGGGGGTCTCCAGACCCAGCTCCCGGCAGACAATGCCGGACAGATTGGACTTTTCCAGCATCAGCGGGGCTTCATACAGCACAGGCAGGGTGATATTCTCAATGACGCAGTCCGGCTTGACGTTGCAGAACATACTGATCTTCTGGAAAATGGAGGATTCCAGCGGCTCATCGCAGCGCAGAACGATGATATCCGGCTTGACGCCCATGCCCTGCAATTCCTTGACAGAGTGCTGGGTGGGCTTGGACTTATGCTCGTCGGAGCCACGGAGGAACGGCACCAGCGTCACGTGGATGAACAGGCTGTTCTCCTTCCCTACCTCCAGCGCGATCTGGCGCACCGCCTCCAGGAAGGGCTGGGACTCGATATCGCCAATGGTGCCGCCGATTTCGGTGATGACCACATCCGCGTCGGTCTTCCGGCCGACGCTGTAGACGAACTCTTTGATCTCGTTTGTCACGTGGGGAATGACCTGAACCGTGGAACCCAGATACTCGCCCCGGCGTTCCTTGTTCAGCACGTTCCAGTACACCTTTCCGGTGGTCAGGTTGGAGAACTTGTTCAGGTCTTCGTCGATGAAGCGCTCGTAGTGACCCAAGTCCAGGTCGGTCTCCGCGCCGTCCTCGGTGACGTAGACCTCGCCGTGCTGGTAGGGGCTCATGGTGCCGGGGTCAACGTTGATGTAGGGGTCCAGCTTCTGGGCGGCGACCTTCAGTCCCCGCGCCTTGAGAAGACGGCCGAGGGACGCCGCGGTGATGCCCTTGCCCAGACCGGAAACCACGCCGCCGGTCACAAAGATGTATTTCGTCATTGGTGATCTCTCCTTTACTCTACTGTAACGGATTTTGCCAGATTTTTCGGTTTGTCGATATCACAGCCGTTTTCCTTGGCCACGTAATAGGCCAGCAGCTGTAACGGGACGATTTCGGCCACCGCGCACAGCAGCGGGTCGATTTTCGGCACAAAGATCATGTCGTCGGCCAGAGAAACGATCTTCCCGTTTCCCTTGAAGGCCACCGCGAGCACCTCCGCGCCCCGCGCCTTGACCTCCACGATGTTGCTCATGGTCTTCTCCATGACCGCGTCGTTGCAGCACAGGGCGATCACCGGCTGCCCCTCGTAAATCAGGGCGATGGTGCCGTGTTTCAACTCGCCCGCCGCGTAGGATTCCGCGTGGATGTAGGAGATCTCCTTCATCTTCAACGCCCCTTCCAGAGCGACGGCGTAGTCGGTGTTTCTTCCGATGAAGAACATGGAGGGGCTGCCGTGGTATTTCTTTGCCAGAGCAGGAATGGCAGGGTTCATGTCCAGCGCCGTCTGCATCTGCTTGGGCAGGGAGCGCAGCGCCGTGAGCAGCCGCTTGTACTCCTTCCCCTCGACAGTCCCCAGAGATTTGGCCGCGTACAGGGCAAACAGGTACAGCACCGTCAGCTGGGTGGTGTAGCCCTTGGTGGTGGCCACGGCAATCTCCGGGCCTGCCCATGTGTACAGGGTGTAGTCGGCGATTTTCGCAATGGTACTGCCCACCACGTTCACGATGGCAAGCGCCTTCGCACCCCGGCGCTGGCATTCCTTCATGGCGGCAATGGTATCAGCCGTCTCGCCGGACTGGGACAGGACGATGAGCAGCGTATGCCCGTCAATCAGGGGGTCTGCATAGCGAAGCTCACTTGCCAGCTCCGTAGTCACGGGGATACGGCACAGCTTCTCGATGGTATATTTCCCCGCGCACCCTGCATAATAGGCCGAGCCGCAGGCCGTAATGACGATTTTATGGATTTGGGAAAGATCGATGTTCAGGTCGTCCAGAACGATCTCCCCATTCCGGATTCTGGGTGTGATGGTCGCTTCCACCGCCCGGGGCTGCTCCATGATCTCCTTGAGCATGAAGTGGTCGTAGCCGCCCTTTTCCGCCGCCTGGATGTCCCATGTGATGCGGCTGGCCTTCTTGGTGATGGGGTGGCCTGAGCAATCGTAGACCTGAATGGAGTCGGGCGTCAGCTCCGCAAGCTCGCCGTCCTCCAGATAGATGACGTTCCGGGTGTGCGCCACCAGCGCGGTGACGTCGGAGGCAAAGAAATTCTCTCCGATGCCCACGCCGAGAATCAAAGGGCTTGCCTCCCGGACGGCGAGAACCGTATCCGGCGCGTCCGTGCAGACAATTCCCAGAGCGTAGGAGCCAACCAGCCGGGTAGAAGCTTTCATGACGGCTTTCCGGAAATCGCCGGCATAGTACATTTCAATCAGATGGACGATGACCTCGGTGTCCGTCTCGCTCTCGAAACGATAGCCCTTCCGGAGCAGTTCTTCCCGAAGCTCCATGTAGTTTTCGATAATGCCGTTGTGAACGACGGCGAATTTTCCGTCATTGCTGGCATGGGGATGGGCGTTTATGTCGTTGGGCGCGCCGTGAGTCGCCCAGCGGGTGTGGCCGATTCCGGTGGTACCGGGAACCAGCCGCCCGTCGTCCGTCTTTTCCCGGAGGTTCTGAATGCGTCCCGTGACCTTGCTGATGGCGATTTGGTTCCCCTGCACCACAGCAATTCCGGCGGAATCATAGCCCCGGTATTCCAGCTTTGAAAGTCCGTCAAGCAGTACCGGCGCGGCGTTCTGCGTGCCTGTAAATCCTACGATCCCACACATAATAGACCTCCTTGTTGTATCTTCCTACAGCGGCTTTTTTACTCCCATTCCACCGTCGCCGGGGGCTTACTTGTGATGTCATACACAATGCGGTTGATATGGGGCACTTCGTTGACAATTCGTACCGAGGCGCGATCCAGCACCTCGTAGGGGATACGCGTCCACTCCGCCGTCATGAAGTCGCTGGTCGTGACGCTGCGAAGGGCAAGAACGTTTTCGTAGGTGCGGCCGTCGCCCATGACACCGACGCTTCTGGCATTGGTAAGGACTGCGAAATACTGGCTGCAAATGTCTCCAAGGTCGGCCTTGGCAATCTCCTCCCGGAAGATGAAGTCCGCCTCCCGGAGAATGTCCAGCTTTTCTTTCGTCACGTCGCCGAGGATACGAATGGCAAGGCCGGGGCCCGGGAAGGGCTGACGGTGGACAAGATAATCAGGAAGCCCCAATTCTTTGCCCAGCAGCCGAATTTCGTCCTTGAAAAGATGATCCAGCGGCTCCAGAACGGCCTTGAACTGCTCAATGACCTCTCTGGGCAGGAGCTTGTTGTGGTGGCTCTTGATGACGTCGGCATCCCCCGCGCCGGACTCGATGACGTCGGGATAGATGGTGCCCTGAGCGAAAAAGTCCTCTTTGGTGATGCCGAATTTCACGGCTTCATCCAGAAATACATACCCGAACTCCGCGCCAATGATCTGACGCTTGCGCTGGGGGTCTTCCACGCCCTTGAGCTTGTCCAGGAAGCGCTTCTCCGCGTCCACCCGGACAAAGTGGATGTTCCACTTGGCAAAGGCGGCTTCTACCTCGTCGCCCTCATTTTTGCGCATACAGCCGTGATCGACAAAGACGGCGGTCAGACGATCCCCTACCGCTTCGGCCAGCAGCGCCGCCAGAACGGAGGAATCCACGCCGCCGGACAGCGCCAGCAGCACGCGGCCCTTGGGGCCGATGGTGTCCCGGAGCTGTGCCACGGTATTTTTGCAGAAATCACCCATTGTCCAAGTGCCCTTGGCGCCGCAGATTTCGTAAAGGAAGTTGCGCAGCATCTGGCTGCCGAACTGGGTGTGATTCACCTCCGGGTGGAACTGAACACCGTAGAAGCCCCGGCTCTCATCGGCAATGGCGGCATTGGGGCAGGCGTCGGTATGGGCGACCAGCGCAAAGCCCTCCGGAACCTTCGCCATGTAATCGCCGTGGCTCATCCACGAAATGGACTGCTCCGGGATGCCCTTGAACAGCTTGCAGCCGGTATCGTAATAGGTGACGGTCTTGCCGTACTCCCGGGCGGTATCCTCCTGCGCGGCAGTGACCTGACCGCCCAGCGTATGCGCCATCAGCTGGCAGCCGTAGCAAATACCGAGGATGGGAACACCCAGCTGGAACACTTCCGGGTCAACGTGGGGAGATTCCTCCAGATACACGCTGTTGGGGCCGCCGGTGAAAATGATGCCCATGGGCGCAAAGGCGCGGATCTCGTCCAGGGTCGTGGTGTAGGGCTTGATCTCGCAGTAGACGTTCTGTTCCCGCACCCGCCGGGCAATCAGCTGATTGTACTGTCCGCCAAAGTCCAGAATCAGGATTTTTTCTTGCATACAGTGCTCTCTCCTTCCCTGCCGCGACGCCGGTTAAATATTGATCTCCGCCTGTTCGCGGTCAATACCGGCGATCAGAGGGGCTACCTTTTTCACATAGCTTTCCACTTGCTCCGCGCACCGGCCGGTGTACAGCATGGGGTCGAGAACGGCTTCCATCTCCTGCTTCGTCATGCCGAATTCCGGATGGTCGGCCAGATCGGCCAGAAGATCCCAGCGTTCGCCGTTTTTCATCTTGGCCGTGGCGTCCATGGAGCAGGTGCGGATGATCTCATGCAGCTGCTGACGGTCGCCGCCGTTCTTGACGCCCTCCATCATCAGATTTTCCGTGGCAATGAAGGGCAGATATTCCCGCACGGTCTTCTCCACGATTTTTTCGTTCACATGCAGACCGTCGGTGACGTTCTGTGCCAGCCTGAGAATGGCGTCGGCGCAGAGGAAGCCCTCCGGCATGGAGATACGCCGGTTAGCGGAATCGTCCAGCGTGCGTTCCAGCCACTGGGTGGAAGCGGTCATGGGAGCGTTCAGCGCGTCCGCCATCAGGTAGCGGGACAGAGAGCAGATGCGCTCGGAGCGCATGGGGTTGCGCTTGTAGGCCATGGCGGAGGAACCGATCTGGTTCTTTTCAAAGGGCTCTTCCACCTGACGGTCGTGCTGCAAAAGCCGAATGTCGTTTGCCATGCGGTAGCAGCTCTGGGCGATGGAAGACAGGCAGTTCAGGATGCGGCTGTCAAGCTTTCTGGGGTAGGTCTGGCCGCAGACGTCGAAGCACTGACTAAAGCCAAAGTCCGCGCTGATGCAGCGGTTCATCTCGTCGATTTTTGCCGTATCCCCGTCAAACAGCTCGAGGAAGCTGGCTTCCGTGCCGGTGGTTCCCCGGCAGCCCAGGAATTTCATGGTTTCCACGACAAAATCCAGCTCTACCAGATCGCTGACGAAGTCCTGCATCCACAGCGTCGCCCGCTTGCCAATCGTAACAAGCTGGGCGGGCTGATAATGGGTGTAGCCCAGCGTGGGGGTCGCCTTGTACGTTTCCGCAAAACGGGAAAGGTTGGCGATGACCTTCAGCAGCTCTCCCCGGAGGTACTTCAGGCCGTCCCGGTAGAGAACGATGTCGGCGTTATCGGTGATATAGCAGCTGGTGGCGCCCAGATGGATGATACCGGCGGCGGAGGGCGCGGCCTTGCCATAGGTATACACGTGGGCCATCACGTCGTGGCGGACTTCCTTTTCCCGTGCCGCGGCACAGGCAAAGTCAATGTCCGTGATGTGGGCTTCCAGCTCCTCGATCTGTTTCTCGGTGATAGGCAGCCCCAGAGAATGCTCGGCCTTGGCAAGAGAAATCCAGAGCTTCCGCCAGGTCTCAATCCGCTTCTGCTGGGAAAACAGGTGCAGCATATAGTCGGAAGCATACCGGGAGCTTAAGGGGGATTCGTATTGATCCGTCATAGTCTGCCCCCCCCTGCTCAGCGAATGATGATGCTGTCCCGCTCCGGGCCTACGGAAACGTAGCCGATGCGGCAGCCAATCTTTTCTTCCACGTACTGCACGTAGTTCCGCGCCGCTTCCGGGAGATCTTCCCACTTGCGCACGCCGGAAATGTCGCACTTCCAGCCCTCCATGTATTCCATCACGGGCTTGGCGCTGCTTTGCAGCGTGGGGAACGGGAATTCGTCGATCACTTCCCCGTTCAGCTCGTAGTGGGCGCAGACGGGGATTTTGTCCAGATAGCTCAGCACGTCCAGCTTGGTCAGGGCGATGTTGGTCGCGGCCTGCACCTGAACGCCGTAGCGGGTGGCAACAAGGTCGATGGGGCCGACCCGGCGGGGACGGCCGGTCTTCGCGCCGTACTCGAAGCCCGCCTTCCGGAGGGCGTCCGCTTCGGCACCGAACATCTCACAGACGAAGGGGCCTTCGCCCACGCAGGTGGAGTAGGCTTTCACAACGCCGATGACCTCGTCGATCTTGGCGGTGGGCAGACCGGAACCCACAGGAGCGTAGGCGGCAATGGCATTGGAAGAGGTGGTGTAGGGGTAGATGCCGTAGTCCAGATCCCGCAGCGCGCCCAGCTGGGCTTCAAACAGGATCTTCTTCCCTTCTGCCTGCGCCTTGCGCAGGTATACGCCGGTGTCGCAGATGAAGGGCTTGATCTTCTCGCAGTAATTGTCCATCCACGCTTTCAGCTCGTCCATGGTGACAGGCTCGGCGCCGTAGACGCCGGTGAGGGTCAGGTTCTTCCACTCCAGCAAATCCTGCAAATGCTCATAAAGATGCTCGGAATGCAGGAGCTCTCCCGCCATAATGGTCTTTTTCTGGTATTTATCAGAGTAAAAAGGCGCAATGCCCTGCTTGGTAGAGCCGTACTTTTTATCCTTCAGACGGGCTTCCTCCAGACCGTCCTGAAGACGGTGCCAGGGCAGCAGCAGAGACGCCCGGTCGCTGATTTTCAGATTGTCCGGGGTGATGGGTACACCTTTTTGGGCAACATCCTGCATTTCCTGCCACAGGTTTTCCGGGTCAACGGCGACACCGTTCCCGAGGATATTCACGACACCCTCCCGGAAAATGCCGGAGGGCAGCAGGTGCAGGGCAAATTTGCCGTGCTCATTGATAACGGTATGGCCGGCATTGCCGCCGCCCTGATAGCGGATAACGATGTCATAGTTTTCGGTCAGCAGATCGACCATGCGTCCCTTGCCCTCGTCACCCCAGTTGATGCCGACGATTACAGTATTAGCCATTTGGATTTCCTCCGATTCTAAAGTTGTAAGGATCGATGACAGCACGTTTACAGGGCGGAGGGGTTCCTCCGTCCTGTAGAATACGGTTATTTCAGATGTTCTTCCAGACGCTTCATGATCTCGGCGTAGGCCTCTTCCACGCCGCCCATATCGCGGCGGAAACGATCCTTATCCAGCTTCTCGTGGGTCTTGCTGTCCCACAGGCGGCTGGTGTCGGGGCTGATCTCGTCAGCCAAAACGATGGTGCCGTCGGACAGGCGGCCGAATTCCAGCTTAAAATCCACCAAAGTCACGCCGCAGGTCAGCCAGAAGGCTTTCAGCGCGTCGTTGATCCGGAAGGAGTAGTCTTCAATGGTCTTGATCTCTTCGGGGGTCGCCAGCTTCAGAGCGAGGGCGTGATAGGTGTTGAGCAGCGGGTCGCCCAGCTCGTCGTTTTTATAGGAGAATTCAATGGTGGGCTGCTCGAACACAACGCCTTCCTCCACGCCGTAGTGCTTGGAGAAGGAGCCGGCAGCGATGTTGCGGACGATGACTTCCAGGGGAACGATGGAAACCTTCTTTACCAGCGTTTCCCGCTCGGACAGCTCCTTGACAAAGTGGGTGGGAATGCCCTGCTTTTCAAGATAAGCCATCAGGCGGTTGCTCATCTGGTTGTTGATGACGCCCTTGCCTGCGATGGTGCCCTTTTTCAGCCCGTTGAAGGCGGTAGCGTCGTCCTTGTAATCCACGATCAGGAGTTCGGGATCGTCGGTGGCGAAAACCTTTTTGGCCTTGCCCTCATACAGCTGCTGCAATTTTTCCATTTGTGTTTACCTCCATATGTGTATTCATTGTCGGTTTCAGGAAACGGCGGCAGCCCACTGCGGCCCCCATCTCACACTCTTTAGAATACCACAATATGTGGCGGAACGCAATCATCATTTCCACGATATGTGCCGCTTTTGCGGGGCGAAAATTGGAACTTTTGTCTGCCCGTGCAGCCGCGGAAACCCGGTTATTTCCCGCTGTCGCCGTAGTTGGCAAGGACGCGGGCGGAGGGGTCGTTCACATTGCAGCCCTCCCAGGATTTGTTGGGCATCCAGAAGTCCACGATCATCTGGCTCTGTCCGGGATAGTATTTCTCGAAAATCTCCCGGTAAAGCAGGGACTCTTTGGTAAAAGGCTGGGCATGGGTATACTTTGCCCGTTTTTCCTCAAATTCTTCCTGCGTATAGACGGTTTCGGCATATTCCTTGAGATAGTCCACCATGGAGTGACCCACGGCGTCGGAGAAAGCCGCCTTTTCCCGCCAGAGAATGTCGTGAGGCAGGTAATCGCCCTTTTCAAAGGCGTGACGCAGCAGATACTTGCCCTTTCCGTATTTGTTCAGCTTCATCTCCGGGTCAATGGCCATGACGTATTTGACAAAGTCCAGATCACCGAAGGGCACCCGCGCTTCCAGAGAGTTGACGCTGATGCACCGGTCTGCCCGGAGCACGTCGTACATGTGCAGCTCCCGGATGCGCTTCTGGGCTTCCTCCTGAAACGCCTTGGCGGATGGGGCAAAGTCGGTGTACTTGTAGCCGAACAGCTCGTCGGAGATCTCGCCGGTGAGCAGAACCCGGATGTCAGTCATCTCATGGATGGCCTTGCACACCAGATACATGCCGATGCTGGCACGGATGGTGGTGATGTCGAAGGTTCCCAGCAGCTCCACCACCGGTTCCAGCGCGGCGAGAACGTCCGTCCCATGGTCTGTGTCCAGTGCGGCAAGTGCGCCGAGGTCTGTCCCTCCGGCGCGATCACCCAGAACCCCAAGGGCGTCTGGATGATCAGCCGCAAGCTCTGCACCGGCTGCGGAAAATGCGTTGAAGCGTGTCCCTTCGGCCTCATCGTCAAGGACGAGGCCGTCCCGTATTCCAGTAAATGCACCGCCTGCGGCATCTGTGTTAAGGCCTGCCCCATGGAGCTGCTGGAGATCGTCGAAAAATAAAAACCAAGCGGCGGATCTGCGTGTCCGCCGCTTTCGTTTGTCCATATATAGATTTCTGCGAACTTGCAGGCTGGGGATGCCTCCGGCGGCCCCTTCTTTTCCGCCTTGCCGGAAAAGAAGGGGGAGAAAAGGGGCGCTGGTTACGTTTGGTGCGTACTGCGGGTACGACTCAGGTGGTTCCTGATTTTCAGTTGTTACGAACACACAAACTCACCCTACGGGCGCTATACTGCGCGCCGCCTGTTACGGTACAACAGATTTGTGAGTAGTTGCGATTTAATATCTGCGGTAAAAGCGCCTTGCGTTCAAAATTTGCAAGGCAGTGCGGATTCGCCGGAGCCCTGTAGGGGCCGATGCCCACATCGGCCCGTTGGGCAATCACGAATTCGCCGAAGATTCTCGTAAAAACGGTCTGTACTGCGCGGGCCGATGCGATGCCCGCAGGCTAGTTTCGAGGCGCAACCGCGCTTTGCGCGGCTCTTAGCGCCGAAGATGGGCATCGGCCCCTACATAGCTGGCGCGGGAGCGCCTTTGGGTGCGTTACTGCTTCTCCGCCTCCAGCTTCTTGACGATCTTGACCACGCGGCTGGTGCCGAGGCGGGACGCGCCGAGCTCGATGAACTTTTCCGCGTCCTCCAGCGACGAAATGCCGCCGGCGGCCTTGATCTTCACGCCGGGCTTTACGTGCTTCGCGAACAGCTCCACGTCATGGAACGTCGCGCCGCCGGTGGGCGAAGGCCAA
>OGQC01001201.1_pt1 | contig 11172 bp, 10 predicted proteins | sample 1553081 | NCBI WGS metagenome assembly OGQC01 (sample SAMEA2580267, study PRJEB22360) | human gut metagenome | biome: human gut; feature: human-associated habitat; material: faeces | place: Denmark | collected 2008/2010
TATGACACCTAATGGAAATCATATGCTTCGGCTTTTAACTCACAGCTAACAGCTTACAGCTCACAGCTCACAGCTAACGGCTCACAGCTGACAGCTTTTATCTTCTTACCATACGTACCATTTTCAGCAGGGGAAACCGGCTTGCTGCATGGTTCTTCTTCCGGTTTGACTCCTCTTCTTTTTATGGTACAATGGGGGTGGAAGCAGAGTACTGTTTCCACCATCGTGTCGGGGATTTTCTCCTGTGTGCCTTTCAATAGATATTTTTTAATATACTGTAAACCCACTGTTCTGATTTAATGAAAGTCTGATGAATCGGTAACGGTATACAGGACCCCCTCCATCCCCGGCAGATTCATACGGATCTCCTCGATCCGAAAAAATCCCGCTCCCCCATATGGCGGGATTTTTTCATTGCGGTTTTCTCTGTGATAAAATAAGAAAAGATGAATTACCCAAGATATTTTACCTGTCATTTTATGATTAAGGAGTTTTCATGCGTATCGTAATTTTAGGCGCGGGGCATCTGGGCTATACGATTGCCGAGCTTCTCTCCAATGAGCAGCATGATGTGGTTGTCGCCGATTCTGATGAAGAAAAGTTATCCAAAGTCCGCGACTCGCTGGATGTGCTCACGATCACCGCCAACGGGACAAGTCCGGATTTCACACGGGATCCCGATATACGGGATGCCTCTGTCTTCGTGGCGGTGACCGAAATGGATGAGGTGAATATTCTTGCTTCCATGCTGGCGAAGAAAAACGGAATCCCCCACACGATTGCCCGCATCCGCGACCCGAAATTCCTTCAGGAATCCACCGAATATCTCCAGGAAAATTTTGACATTGACCTGGTTCTGAGTCCTGAGCTGGTCACGGCAAAAGAAATACGGCGCATCCTCATGACGCCCGCCGCCCTTAACGTGGGAGATTTCGCCAATGGCCGCGTCCGTTTGTATGAGACACGGATACAGCACCAATCTCCTTATATCCATATACCGTTCAAAGATTTGGAACTGCCTGATGAAATCCTTGCCGCCATGATTTTCCGTGATCATCAGATGATTATCCCCCACGGCAATGACTGCCTGCTCCCTTACGACAACGCTTACTTCATCGGCGCGCCGGAAAATATAGAAAAATTCAGCCGGGGTATGGCGGAAAGCAGTACCAGGCATATCAAAAAGGCCATCATCATCGGCGCAGGACGGACAGGAACGGCGCTTGCCCCCATGCTGGAAGCCGACGGTATATCCGTAAAAGTCATTGATCTCGATCCGGAGCAGTGCCGGCATATTTCTTCCAAATTAAAAAAGTCCATCGTCCTTTGCGGCGACGGGGCGGATATAGATCTTCTCATGCAGGAAGGCGTTTCTGAAGCGGATGTGGTGATCTGCACGACGAAAGATGAACGGCTGAATCTCCTTGTCGCCCTCCTTGCCAGGCACCTGGGCGCGAAAAAGACAATCGTCCGCGTCGTCCGCGGGGAATACGCGGATCTCATGACACAGGTAGGCGTGGATATCGCCTTGTCGGTCCGGCTTCTGGCGGCAGGCGAGGTTTTGAGTTATGTGCGGAGCCGCAGTGTCGTCTCCGTCTCTCTTCTTGAATCGGCGCAGGTGGAAGCGGTGGAAGTTATTCTGGAAAGCGGCGCTCCTGCCGAAGGCATTCCTCTCATGAAAGCGGGGCTGCCGGCGGAATGTCTTGTAGGCGCTTATGTCCGGAATGAAACGACACATATCCCTGACGGCCGCTCTGTCCTTGCCGCAGGAGACCGGGTCATCATCCTGATCCGTACCCCCTGCTCGGCAAAAGTCCTTCCTTATTTTAAAGGCAGGAAACCGTTATGAATACTGCCGTCGTTTCAGCACTCATCGCCAAACTAACTGCGGGATGCGGTCTCGTCCTCCTGCTTCCCCTGCTGACCGCCCTGTTTGGGGAAGAACCGGTTCTTCCTTTTATTTACTCCATGGCGCTTTGTTTTTTACTGTCCGCATTCCTGCGGTATAAGGGCAAGAAAAAAGTCATCAATCTGAATCCCCGCGACGGTCTTGCGGTGACCGCGCTGTCATGGATATGTATTTCCATTCTTTACCTTTTCCCTTATTTCCTGTCCGGTCTCCTTTCTCCGCTGGACGCTCTGGTAGAAAGCATTTCAGGTCTGACAGGCACCGGCGCCACCGTTTTTTCCGATTTAACCGTTCTGCCGAAAAGCATTCTTTTCTTCCGCTCCCTGACCCACTGGCTCGGCGGCCTGGGAATCATCGTCATCTTTGTGGCTCTCTTCCCGCAGGCCGGAAAAGGAAGCGCCCGCATGATTGATGCGGAAAGCACAGGTCCTTATTCCTCCCGTGCCGTTCCCCGGATCAAAGAAATGGCAAAAGCTCTTTTTGCGGTGTACCTGCTTTTTACTGTTTCCGCCGCATTGATTTACACACTCCTCGGCATGAACTTTTTCGACGCGGTAAATCACGCCTTTTCCACCATCGCCACCGGAGGTTTCTCCACAAAGAATGAAAGCATCGCTTTTTACGACAGTACGCCTCTGAAACTGGCCGTCATATTTTTTATGGTTATTTCCAGCGCCAATTTCGGCATCTATGTGGCTGCATGGAAACGGGGCATCCGTGTTCTTTGGGAAAATACGGAATTTAAAGTCTATCTTTCCATCGTAGCCGCCGCCACTATCCTTATCTCTTTAAATTTAATGCTGGAAAGCGGACTGTACGCCCCTTCCGCACTGCTGGAAGCGCTTTTTACCTCGGCGTCTCTTTCGTCCACCACGGGATTTATTTCTTACGACTTTGAAACATGGCCCCATTTTTCCCAGGTCATACTGCTCATACTCATGTTCATCGGCGGCTGCGGCGGATCGACTTCGGGCGGCCTGAAAGTAACGCGCATCATATTGCTTTTCAAATTCCGTACATTTTTCTTTTCAAACCCAGGCCCCGCCGTTCTCCGCCAGAAACTCCATCCCCGGGCCGTCATACAGACCCGTGCAGGAGGAGAAAACTTCTCCGAATCCATGCTCCTCGAGGTTTTCTGTTTCTTCTTCATCTATACGATGTCCATTTTTTTATGGACCGCCCTTATCGCCGCAAGCGGTGCGGATATTCCTTCTGCCCTGGGCCTTTCCATTGCCACCATGAGCAACTCGGGGCCGGCACTGGGACAATTCGGCGCCACCTGCAACTGGTCGGCCATGCCTGCCATGACAAAAATGGTCGTCGCCCTGTCCATGCTTATGGGCCGGCTTGAATCTTTTACGCTTCTCATCCTTTTCCTCCCCTCTTTCTGGAGAAAAAACGGATGGTAAAACAAAACGGATATTTCTCCAGACCAAAGTCTGTCAGGAAATATCCGTTTTCTCATGCAAGGAAAACGTCCCGGGGGTTATGGGGATCCGGGACGACTTCCTTGTATATTTTTTTGCAAATGTCGGGGAACATTTGCTGAAAAGAGGCGCAGAAGCAACATGACTAACAGTCACCTCTGCTGTACATAGTATACCATATATTTCAATCCGATGCAAGGATGATCCTGCCAAAAGCGCAAAGAGGAAATTCCCTTCCCGCTTTGTATTTTACTCCCCCGTTTCCTTATCCCGCCAAAGAGCCGCGTTCTCTTTCCATCAGGATTTTCCTTATCCGTTCCAGCCGGCTGGGAATGTCGGGATGGTCGTCAAAAAGACGGGAAAACCAGTCCCGCCTGCCGCTGCGGAAAATACGTTCTAGGTGGACCAGTCCGACGGCAAGTTCCATCCCCAGTCCGAGACTGCAGGCATATTCGTCGGCGGCATATTCATTTCTCCTGCTGCCGAACTGTGTGAAAAACCAAAGAGGAATCTGCAGAAATATTTTCAGGAAATAATATTGTATGAGGATAAAAAAATTGACAATGCCTATAAAAATCCCCAAGACCGGAATCCAGCGTAAAAATGCCAGGAGCAGTGTCACCACACTGTACACATAGACAATGATACCGCTGAACCATTCCATGCCATAGCGCAGAAGACCGAAACGGCTGTGCCCGTTCTGCAGATGTCCCACCTCATGGGCAAGAATCCCTTTTACCTCTTCTTCGGAAAATTCGTTCAGCAGACGTTCCGTGACGGTGATATGGTTTCCGCCGATTGCCCATGCATTGTAATCATCTGCTTTCGCCGTATAAAGACGGAAATCGGATAATTCCAGTCTGCCCCGACGGCAGATATCGCGCATCAGACGTTCCAAATACATTTTCGTTTCTCCCACAGCCCTCCGCCCGCCGTTTTCACGGACAAAGAAATACTGCATGACGCCTGTTCCCGATAAAACGGCAGGCACAAGAACACACGCCAGAGAAAGCTGCAGGATGCGCTCCGTCAGAAGTTCATAATTTCCTGACAGCTCTTCATGGAAAAAAGGGACAGTAAACAAAAAATAGAGCGCCCAAAAAGAAGCGCTCACGATCCAGTTGGTTATAAAAGTAAAAATAAGCAGAAGAAGATTCATGTTTTTCTCCATCATCCAATAAACGGATTGATTTTCCCCATTATAACACAGGAATGAAACGTGGTTTCTGTAACGAACGGCAAAGCAAAGGCGGTCCATGGAAACTGTTCCCTGCGATTCGATTTTCTTCTTCATGGATAAAAAAGTTACCCCGCCGGCCGGTGAGGTAACTTTTCATGAATAACAAATTTATTTCTTTTCAGGCATTGTCAGAACTTTCCGCCTCCTCCGCCGTTGCCTCCGTTTCCGCCGCCCATGGAGCCGCCTGCTCCGACAACACCGTCATCTTTCTTTTCGGGAAGGGGCGTGACGATACGGTTGGTATAGAGGTAGTAGTCATTCTCACCGGTCACGGCGAAACTGTCTTTGTCAAGATAGTGGGAAGCGTTCACGCCGGGCGCCACATTGCTCATCGTTCCTATAAGGTAGTTCCTTACGCCGAAGGCGCCGAGCAGGGAAAGGACAGCGGCAATCCCCAGTCCGAGAAAACTGAATTGATCGTCAGGATCATACGCTTTCCCTTCTTTCTCATAGTAGGAAATAAGGAAGTCTGCCTTCTCCGCATAAGCTTTGAACGCTTCCGCGTAATTCCCTGCGGAAAGCTTGCTTACAAAGGCGTCTTTCATAAGTTTGATGCCTATATCATTGGTAATCATCGCCTTCATTTTGGGATCGGTGGCAATGTACCAGTCGCGTTCCTGCATATCAAGAACGAGAACCATATTTCCTTTTTCTCCGCCTTTAATCACCGTGCCGAGAAGTTTATCGGCATAATCGCCGATTTTCATTCCTTTCACGGAGGGCTGGGTGACAACAGCGATACGGACATTATGTTTCTTTTCTACCGCTTCCAATGCGTTCTTTACTTCCGCGGCCGCCTCACCTTTCACGATATCCGCCCCGTCATGGAAAGACGGCATCTCCGCCGCGTCAGACATCACGGGCAGAAAGAGGACGGCAAGGAGCATCGCTAAGATTTGAAATATTTTTTTCATAGTCCCGCCTCCTTATAAAGAACCGAACATCATTTTAATGAGGAAGTAAAGGATGGGAACGAAGACGACAAATGCCGCCGCCGTGTACATGGATGCTTTATTTTTATCCACCGGCAGGCTTCCCACAAACTTGCCGCTCTGGGCGTTCATAATGAAAGTGTACGGTGTACCGTTATAAGTGGTGGAAAGAATCCATACCGGCGCAAGGGCATAGGAAACGGTGTTTTCATCTTTGGACACGAAACCGTCTTCCCGATTACAGCTTGTATAACCGGTGACAGTGTCATCCATCTGCGCAAGCGCGGTATTTGTTACCAGCTCATCGGCGCGGGGCGCCATTTCTTCCGCCGGCACATCATACTTATCGGCCAAGTACCCTGCCAGGTATGCCGTGGTAAAAGGAACCATGGTGGAATAATCGAAAGGTCCGATACTTTCCATCCATGTATCGTCCATTTTCTTACTGCCGTCCATAGGTACCCGGTTAAATTTCATTTCTCCCTCACGGTCGCACCGGTAAACCCTTTCTTCCGTGATCTGATTCTTTCCGACAACGAAAGTATTTACATTTTTCGCTTTGTAGCTGGCGACAGCGGTGACTTTAGAGTCAAAGAGCCAGAAAGGAACATACATGCCCTGAATCGCATCCACCCGGTTCTGGCTGACGAAATTGGACGGCAGGAGTAATTTCCCCTTGTAGAAATTTTTAAAGGCTTCCTGGGCATCCTTTTTCGTCTTCTGGAACGGAATCACATAGTCAGGACGCAGAGCGCCGTCATAACGCTGGGCAATCATCGTCGGGTTTCCGCAGTAGCAGCATTCCGTGGCAATCGTATTTTCATCGCAGACGATTTCCGCTCCGCAGGAAGAACAGGTAAAGGCGCGGAGAATTTTCGCCTCGTCTTCGCTCCATTCCTTTCCCGCACCGTCAGTATCCCACTTTTTCTGCCGTGCTTCTTCCGCTTTTGCCGCGTTTTCTTCCTTCGCCGCGTAGAACGCTTCCAGATCAGCGATGGACAGTTCCGTTCCGCAGTATTCGCAGGTCACATGATCCGCGCCGGGAGCATATGCAAGAGGAGCGCTGCAATTGGGGCATTTAAAGCTTACTGAAGTATCAGCCATAAGTACCTCCTTTTCCATAATCGCCGCCTTTTCCATAAAGGAAACAAAACGGCAGTGTGAAATAGGGACAGGGCAGCAGTAAATCTATGCCCGCCGCCCTTTTCTCAACTGTTCCATTACGGACGGGGATGTCCGCAGTTGGCACAGAACTTGCCTTTATTCTGCGTACCGCATTCGCTGCAGGTCCATTCAGCCGCAGGAGCGGGCTTACCGCAGTTGGCACAGAATTTGCCCGTATTCTTTGTACCGCATTCCGCGCAGGTCCATTCAGCTGCAGGAGCGGGAGCGGGTTTTCCGCAGTTGGCGCAGAACTTGCCTGTATTTCCTCCCGTACCGCACTCCGCACATTTCCAGCCCGCCGGCTGGGGAGCGGGAGCAGGTGCCGGCGCGGGTGCCTGCTGGGGCATCTGCTGTTGCTGCTGGCCTGCCATACCGTACAGGTTGGACGCGTTCATACCGCCTGCCGCGCCTGCCATATTCATACCCATAAATCCAAATGCCGCGCCCATACCGCCTTCATTGCCCGCCGCCGTACGCATAGCGTCAGACTGTGCGTCTACGAGAACGCCCGCCCCCATAGCGGGATTTGACATGGCCATGCCCATTTGGATCTTCTGGATCTTCGCTTCGTCTTCCTCATTGGCCTTGACACTGTTCACACCGAAAGAAACGATAGCAAGGCCGCGGAGCTCCGTCCATTTCTTGGAAAGCACTTCATTCAGAGCCTCGGCAATTTCAAACGTGTGTCCCGTCAGATCGGTATAGTCGATACGCTGGGCAGAAATCTTGGCAAATGCCGGCTGGAGAGCCGTAAGCAGTTCCGATTTCAGCTGGCCGTCAATCTGGGAACGCTCATAACTATCCGACGCGTTGCCTGCCACATTGGTGTAAAAGAGGATCGGATCTACGATTTTGTAACTGTATTCACCGAAACAGCGGATACGGACGGATAATTTCAGCCCGGTATCCGCATCAACTACCTTGAACGGAATCTCGCTGGGCGTACCGTACTTGTTCCCGACAATTTCCTTTGTATTGAAGAAATAAACACGCTGGTCTTTCCCCGTATCGCCGCCAAAGGTAAAACGTCTCCCCATCTGTTTGAATACGGCGATGACGCTTTCCTTATTCAGACCACCCGTGAAGAGAGACGGTTCCGATGACTGATCGTAGGTATACTCTCCCGGTTCAGCGCAGAGATCGACGACCTTACCCTGTTCCACAATCATCATGCACTGCCCGTTGTTGACGGCAATGACGGATCCGTTGGAAATAATGTTGTCTTCTCCGCCTGTGTTCGAGCTGCGGCCGCCGGTCCGTTTCTGTCCTTTCATCATGAGGACATCAGGCGGCATGCTGTCACAATAGAAGAATTCCTTCCACTGATCGGCCAGTACGCCTCCGACCGCGCCCATTCCTGCTTTAATAAGACCCATACACTCTCCTCCTTCTTCATAAATAATTAATTATATATACATCTGTTTATATTTTATCATGTAAGCACCTTATTTATCCACAGATTCCCTGCACTGCAGATATAGAAAAAATCTTACTCATCATTATTGCATGACAAATACACATAAGATTTCCTTCCGGCACCTCTTTTGAAATGCGGGCACCATAAAAAGACGGCATCTCTGCCGCCTCATGTCCTTTTACTTTTTAAATCCCGCCTTCAGTTACGCACGGAATAAAAAACGCATCGTATACGCTCCGCCTTTCCTGTCTTTCTTTAAATCATCCGTTCTTTAAATTCCTTATCCATGCCCCGCGCCTTGCATTCTTTGCAAAAACCGTAAATTTCCACACGATGCTCCGCCACTTCAAATCCGTTTTCTTTCGCCAGACGGTCTTTATACTCCGGTTCCAGACGAACCTCGACAGGGAAAATCTTATTGCACGACAGGCACACCGCGTGGTGCACATGGTCGCCCTGCGTATACTCATACCTCGTCAACCCGTCAGCAAGCATCGTCGAACGGAGAAGCAGTCCCTTTTTGGCCAGCGCTTCACAATTACGGTACACCGTAGAAAGACTGAGCTTAGTATCTCTCTTCCGCACCGCTTCATATACATCCCCCGCGGTCATCGGCAGGCTCTTCTGGAGCACCTTCAAGATCATGACACGCGCTTTCGTACGTTTTAAATGCTTCTTTTGAAGTATTTCCTCAAAACTGTCCATTCGTCTGCTCCCCTTGAAACCGCTCTTTGCCCTCACGGCAAATTACATAGTATACGTTGTAACTTTAATTAGATTATATCATATCGGAAAATATATGGAAATCATTTTTCAATCCATGCGTCCCACCGGCATTTCAAAATAAATATGATTCATCTGTTCCTGCATTTATAATAAGAAATTAATCTTAATCTTATTCTATACCATCAAAAATATATTTTCCACAATTCCTTTTGGTGTCATTAAAGAGAAAATAGTGATATAATGTGTTCACATTTAAACAGGGAGAACTCCCTTATTCCATGGGCACATCCCAAAGGAGATCATCGTGGGCGCCAATATCCGTAAGCATTGGAACGATCCTGTCTGCATACAGCGCGTTCTCTTCATACTTGTCATCACCCTCATCGGCACTTTCATCTATGCCGCCGGACTCAATATATTCCTTGTTCCCCATCACTTCCTCGCAGGCGGTGTCACAGGTATCGCCATGATCCTCTACTACCTCATGGACATTCCCATCGGCCTGTCCAATCTGGTACTGAATATACCTGTCCTCATCCTGTCCCTGAAATTCATGGGAAAATTTTATACGGTCGTCACCATTTTAAGCACAGTAAGCCTGTCGCTCTTTATCGACCTCACCGCTTTCATGGCGGACTGGTGTGTCATCAGCAATCCTCTTGTCGCTGCCATATCGGGGGGCGTTGTCCTCGGCGCCGCCCTGGGACTTCTCTACCGCTACAATTCAAACAGCGGAGGCCTCGACGTCATTGGCGCGGTTATCAAAAAATTTTACAATCTGGAAATCGGCTACGTCGTCTTCGGCCTGAACTTCATCATCATCATGTCCAGCGCGTGGATCTTTACACTGGAACCTGCCATCTGCACCCTCATCGCCATGTACATCAATGCCACCGTTTCCAGCCGTATCGTCATCGGTTTCGCCCAAAGGAAAGCGGCTTTCATCGTTTCCGACAAACCGCTTGAAGTGGCGGACACCATTCTGAGAAATATTCATCACGGCGCCACCCTTCTCTACGGACAGGGCGGGTTCAGCGGAAAAGACAAGAAAATCGTCTTCGCTATCGTGGATCTGACGCAAGTCACCAAACTGCGCCATTTCATCGAGGACATAGACCCCCACGCCTTCCTTTTCATCATGAACACCACCGACGTCATCGGCCGCGGCTTCACCAGCCCCCTCACGCCGAAACTCCCCGGCACCACCAGGTACACCTTCGGTGCTGACGGAAAGATGACTCCCACCCGCTCATGGAGCTGGGAAATGGAACAGGAATCCCATAAGTAAAAGAAAAAGCCGCCGGCCATACTTTCCCAAGCATGCCAAGCGGCTTTTCAGCTGCCTACTTTCCCTCCATCTTCCCTATATTCTCTTTCATCTGCGCTGCGGAATCCATCAGCTTCTTCGCTCTTTCCATCATCTGATCCAAACGATTCGATCTTTTTTCTTCGACACGCATCCCCTCCCCGAAATAACTGCCGTCAAAATGACCGCCGCGGATATCCACGTAATAATCACCGATCACTCCGCTCTGCGAAACGGTAAACTCCGCGTCCAGAGGAATCTGCGCATCTTTCTTTATACGCATCTCAAGAATCCCTTCATTTCCTTCCGTGGAAATTTTGGACACTTCCCCCACACGGACACCGGCATAACGCACTTCATTTCCTTTTTTGATCCCCTGTACACTGGAAAAGGATGCTGTCATGCGGAAATAACTCCCGTCAAACCAATCTTTCGGACGGACAAAAAGAAACACCGCCATGGCAACAACCAAAATAATAAACGCCATCATGCCGGTTTTTACTTCTTTTGTCATAACCCGCCTCCTTCCTGACTTCTTTTTCACCTTCCGGCTTCCTCACCACGGCAGCCGATCCTTCACATTCGCTTCGGATGACGCTTAACGTTTCCCTTATTATGACGCCTTGCCGTTCGGTGTCATTCAGCACTTTTAGCTGACAGCTGACAGCTCACAGCTAACGGCTAACAGCTTTCAGCTCACAGCTGATAGCTTTTATCTTCTTACCGGCTCTCCTCATTACGGCAGCAGATCCTTCGCTGTCGATCCGGATGATGTCTTTCGGTCTCCGTCATCATGACGTTTTCTGTTCCCCATTGCTAGTGACGCGCTTTCCCAAAATCGTCATTCTGAATGGACGCAAGAATACTTTGTGGGAAAGACGGGAAAGCAGCAATATGGCACGGAGTGAAGAATCTATGACTCTGATGACGCCTTACGGCTTTCCTCACCACGGGTATAGATCCTTCACATTCGTTCAGGATGACTTTTAACGTTTCCCTCACTACAACAGCAAATCCTTTGCTGTTGTTTCGTATGACACCTAATGGAAAT
>OGQC01001202.1_pt1 | contig 11165 bp, 8 predicted proteins | sample 1553081 | NCBI WGS metagenome assembly OGQC01 (sample SAMEA2580267, study PRJEB22360) | human gut metagenome | biome: human gut; feature: human-associated habitat; material: faeces | place: Denmark | collected 2008/2010
GTTCACCGGCACGCCGGTGCCCTCGTCGTGGTTGCCGATGGCCGTGACAATGGCGGCGATTTCCTCCGGCGGAAAGTTCATTCTGTCCAGAATCCGGAACGCCATCACCGCGCCGCTCTGGCTGTGATCGACCCGGTTCACAACGTTGCCAATATCGTGGAGATATCCGGCGATCTTCACCAGCTCCACGGTTCTCTCCGGATAGCCCAGCGTTTCCAGAATCCATCCGGCCGTCTGAGCGACCCGTGTCACATGCTGGAAGCTGTGTTCCGTAAATCCAAGGGCTTTCAGCGATGCATCCGCCTGATCGATGTACACCCTGACCGCTTCGTCCTGTTTCACCTGCTCGTAAGTCATTGTTTTCCTCCTGTGGTATCCCGCCGGGATACCTTCTTTCTTTATCATTTCTGCTTCCTTTTAACTTTATCCAATCTATGTAAAATTTGTTACCGGGAAATTGTAAAGCTTCTTTACAATCACGCCTTCTTCTTTACTTCCCCCGCGGACTGTGCTATACTTTAGGAAACGATTTCCGGTTTACCGGCAAAAATAAGGAGCATCCGCCACTATGTATGAACAATATTCTTCTCAGGAATTTGAAGAAAAATACACCTATTCCGGTAATTTAGGCGCATTCTGGACGCCGGAAAAGACAGCTTTCCGCCTGTGGGCGCCCACTGCCGAGGCCGTTTCCATCCGCCTGTACCGCAGCGGCGACCCGGGTGCCGACGACCTTCTTGCCCAGCTTCGGATGCAGCCCGACGTCTGCGGCACATGGACGGCGGAACGGTTCGGAAACCTGAACGGCATTTACTACACCTACGTCGTCACCGTGGACGGCCAGACCCGGGAGGTCTGCGACCCCTATGCAAGAACCACCGGCGTCAACGGCTGCCGGGGGATGATTCTGGACTTGGCTTCCGTCAATCCCCCGCAGTGGGATACCGACGCAGACCCCCACGCCGGTAAGTCCATCACCGACGCCGTAATTTACGAGCTGCACGTCCGCGACCTGTCCTCTGCCCCCAGCGCCCATATTGCGCACAAGGGCAAATTTCTGGGTCTCACCGAAACCGGCACAAAGACCCGGGGTGGCCACCCCACCGGTCTTGACCACATCAAGGCGCTGGGCATCACCCATGTCCACCTCCTGCCGATGTATGACTTCGGCTTCACCGACGAAAGCCGCCGCCATCCCCAATACAACTGGGGCTACGACCCGGTGAATTACAACGTCCCCGAAGGGTCTTACGCCACCGACCCGTTTCACGGCGCTGTCCGTGTGGCGGAGGTGAAGCAGATGGTCAAGGCGCTCCACGACAACGGCCTGAGTGTGGTCATGGACGTAGTATACAACCACGTGTATGACGCAGGGGCGTTCTGCATCAACCAGATCGTCCCCGGCTATTTCAGCCGCATCAGCAGTGACGGCAAATACTCCAACGGATCCTTCTGCGGCAACGACACCGCTTCCGAGCGGAGCATGGTGCGCAAGTACATCGTGGATTCCGTCTGCTACTGGGCGGACGAATACCACATGGACGGCTTCCGCTTCGATATCGCCAGCCTGATCGACACCGTGACCATCAACGAGATCATGGCCGCCGTCCATCAAAAGCACCCCAACGTGATTTTCTACGGTGAGGGCTGGGATATGAAGACCGAGCTGACCAAGCCCGGTGTCCGGCTGGCGGTACAGACCAATTCCGCGATGGTTCCCGGCTTCGGCTTCTTCAGCGACACCATCCGGGATTTACTGCGGGGTACTACCTTTGAAAGCACCGCGCCGGGGTTCGTCGCCGGGGCGGTCGTGTCCAAAGAAGCGCTGGAAGCCTGCTTCATGGGAATGCCGTCCTGGGCGGCTCAGCCAGACCAGTGCGTGAACTACGCCTCCTGCCACGACAATACCACTCTCTTTGACCGTATCGCCCTCACCGCCCCGGACGCGCCCGTTGAATCCCGGATTCGGATGAACAACCTCGCCGCCGCGTTTTATATGCTCTCGCAGGGCGTCCCCTTCCTGCAAGCCGGTGAGGAAATGCTCCGCACCAAGCCCGGGAAGCACGGCGGCTTTGACGACAACAGCTATCGCTCCCCGGACAGCGTCAATTCCCTGAAATGGGCGACTCTGGACAAGCCGGAATATCAGGATGTTCTCAGCTACTACAAGGGCCTGATTGCGTTCCGGAAAGCCCACGCGGCACTTCATCTGTCCACACGGGAGGATGTTCAGCGCTGTATCCACCCGGTGTACTGTGAAAATGAACACTGTGTGGCGTTCCGTATCGACGAGCCGGAGGGAGAGATTTTCGCCGTCTTCAACGCCGACGCCCAGCCCGTCTCCGTTTCCCTGCCGGATGGACATTGGAACGTAAACATCCGGGACGGCCGCGCCGGAACGGGAACTATGGAAACGGTGTCCGGAACGGTTCTCGTCTCCCCCATTTCCGCCATAGTGCTGACTCGCAGAAAAGCCATCGAGGTCGTGGCGGGGCTGATCTGGGACAAAGACAAATTTCTGATCTGCCAGCGCCCGGAAAACAAGGCGCGTGGACTGCTCTGGGAATTCCCCGGCGGCAAAGTGGAAGCGAGCGAAACGCTGCCTCAGGCGCTCCAGCGGGAGTGCATGGAGGAACTGGCCGTCAAGCTGGACGTCCGCGACCGGTTCATGCAGGTCGAACACAAATACCCGGACATTTTCATCCGCCTGACGCTGTTTCACTGCGTTATTTCCGAGGGCGTCCCCCAGGCGCTGGAACACAACGCCCTGCGTTGGATTCAACCCAGCGAGACTAAAAATTTCACTTTCTGCCCCGCCGACGCAGACATTCTTAAAGAAATTGACCGGGTATACGGCGGCAGCAAGCCGCTCTGAGGTAGCACCGTCGGCAATTCTGCCAAATGAGCGAACCAATTCTTGACATTTGACAGCATTTTTACTATAATAACAGTAGGAGAAGCCACTGCATTCTCCGAAGGAGGTTCTTTATGGAAAAGAAAATCATCACCATCAGCCGTGAATTTGGTTCCGGCGGACGCACCGTCGGCCACAAGGTCGCTGAGCGTCTGGGCATTCCCTTCTATGACAAGGAGCTGGTCAATCAGGTCGCCCTGGAATCCGGCTTCGCCCCAAAATTCGTTGAGGAACACGGCGAGCATTCCCCCAGCAGCAGCCTGTTTTCCTACGCTTTCGCCCCCCAGGGCGTTCCCGGCGTGATGAACGGCCTGTCCACAGCCGATTTTCTGTGGAATATCCAGTGCAGCGTGATTCTTCAGCTGGCGGAGAAAGGCGCTTGCGTCATCGTCGGCCGGAATGCGGACTACATTCTGAAGGATCGTCCCGATGCGCTGCATACCTTCATTTTCGCGGATATGGCCTTCCGCGCCGACCGCATCGTCCGTCTGTACGGCGAGTCCGACAAGAGTCCGGAGGCGCGTCTGAACGAGAAGGATAAGCGCCGCCGCGTGAACTATCAGCACTACACCGGCCGCACTTGGGGTCAGTCCCAGAATTATGACATCTGCCTGAATTCCGGCGTCCTCGGCATTGACCAGTGTGTCGATATCATCGTCGGCGCCGTGGAAAATTCCAAAAAGTAAATTACATAGGTTTGCCCTGCACCTTCCGGTGCAGGGCAAATTTTTTCGCTCAGACAGTGGCCGTTTCCTTTTCAGAATCAGCAATGTTAATATTAACGCCGTTGACCTCCACATTCTCGTCGGCGGAGATCAGAATGTACTTCACGCCGCCGATGACGCGAGTCTCGATCAGGTCGCTTCTGGCGGGGTCGACCTTGATGACCACATCCGGGGTCTTCACCTCAAAATGCTTGTTGTCAATGATGTTCTTGGGGTGCAGGTCGGCCTCGAAGCCGAAGGTCTCGTCGTAGTCCACGCTGAATTTGGCCAGATGCTCCTGGGAAACGCCGCAGGAGGTCAGAACCTCCTTCACGTCCTCCTTGGAGATCATCAGCGGCTCCGGCACCTTGCTCTCCTTGTGCAGCTCGATGCGCTGGCACAGCTGGTCATGGACGGTCTGCACCACGTCCAGACTGCAATCATCCCCCAACGACGTGGTGAGCAGCGCCTCGAAGGACTTCTTCTGCTCGGCGGCGGGCTGAGGCACCGGGGTGTTGAACACCGCTTCGATCAGCCCATCCTGAGACGCCGTGATGTCGTGGGTGTAGTACAGGGCGTTATAAATATTGGTCGCCCGGTCGTCAAAGGCCGGGAACAGGAATCCCAGCGCGGGGGCGGAAACCATCTGGTTCATCGCGCCGTCGTGGAACAGCTTTTCCTCCGGGACGTAGTGGAGATTCGCCTTGGTCTGCTTGACGGGGCAGATGGCGCAGAGGATAAAAGTGTAGGTCTCGTCGGAATTGTCCGCCTGAGAATCGCCGTCCTTGCTCTTGAAGGGAACGTCGTAGCTGTCGCAGCACAGCAGAATCAGGTAATTGCCCTCGATGGTAACGGTGTCGATGATCTTCTGGCAGAATTCCCGGCGAAGCGTATCGTCCGCCAGCTTGGTCTCCCGCAGATCCATGAGCATTTTATGCTCCGGGGAGCCTGCCACCTGACTTGTCTTGAAGGTGATGTCAATGAGATTCTTGCCGATGGCGCCGGAAAGGGAGCGGCGCAGAAGGGCAAAATATTTGTCGGACTCATTCTCCGGCATGATGCCGGTACTCTGGCGGAACTCGGAGATGACCTCCTTATTGTCGTTCACATAGCAGCCGTAAATGGCCGTGATATTGCTGCGATCCCGCCGCAGATGCCGCCGGATCTCGCCGATTTCCTTATCATTCATGGTTTTCCCTCGCTTGTATGTTGAAATGCCCGGATATTATATCACATCAAAACGGAAAAATCCAGTCAAAATCGAAGGCGGGCGCTTTCGCCCGCCTTCGTCAGGTTATATCTCCGGGAGTGCCCTCGCGTTGCAATCGCTCATGGTCATGCGGGGATAGGTGTCCACGATGCACTGATATTCCTCATTCGTGATGGGTGTCAGGTCTTCTTTCATAAAGTCAAAATCTCTGTCCCGATACCATTGGTCATTATTGCCGCGGTAAGTAATACTCTCTATCGGAACAGCCGTTTTGTTTTCCACCTGATAATAGGTACAGCCGCTTCCGCCGGAACCTTCGCCCCAGTACTCCAGAACATTTCCAGCACACAAATAAAGCGAACTTCCGCTCAGAATTTCCCGCGCGGTGCCGTTTAGAACGCCGGCCACATTGCTAAGCGTCTTGTCCCTGTTAAACAGCAGCAGTTCATCCTGCCCGTCGCCGTCCAGATCACGAAGCGCGTAGTATTTTATCCAATACGTGTCGATTGAAGAAAGATATCCCCCGTAATTGGCCAGCAGCTGGGCGTCATCTCCCGCACTGCTGTCTGCGGAATTCATTTTCTCAAGCGGCTTTGGGTTACAATCCCAGAAGGACATACCGGGATAAGTGTTAACGACCCGATTATACTCTTCCTCGGTGATGGGCGTCAGATTTTCTTCATAAAAGTCGTAATTACTATCCCGGTAGCATTGGTTTTCATCGATATTATAAATAATGCACTCAAACGGAACTGCTGTGTGGTTTTCCACCCGGTAATACGTCCGCTGTTCCGCACCGGAACCGCCTTCCCATGCTTCCAGAACATTGCCTTCGCAAAGATCAAGCACATTGCCGGACAAAATCTCCTGCGCAGTGCCATTTTGAATTGCGGCCACCTTCATCAAAGTTTCTCCTGAATTATACAGCAGCAATTCGTCCTGTCCGTCGCCGTCCAGATCACGTAGCGCATAGTATTTTATGGAACTCGTGTCGATGGTGGAAAGATACCCTTCATAATCGGCCAGTGCCGGGTCATAACTCCCGGCACTGTCGTCTGCGAATGATGTAATTGCAATGGGAAGGCTGGCGGCGGTGCTGTAAATTTCGTCCTCCGACCAGTTTTCGTCGGTGATCGGCGCGAGATCATTCTCGCCCGTTCCCCGGAACCAGGGGTGATCCGGGTCTGTCGCCGCGTCAAACCGGATAAGGCTGTCCGTGACCAGCTGCCCATTGCTCAGGTGGCAGTACACATAGTCCGCGGACGCCGCGCCGTTCGACCCGATGTTCAGAATGCGGAAACCTTCCCGCAGCTCATAGGAATTCCGATCCCAGCCGGTGAACACATGCACCAGCTTGCCGTCCACCAGAGAATACAGGTCGTAAATGACCTGCCGTTCGGCGTCGTTGGCGATGATAAGCTCGTCCGTGCCGTCATTGTCCAGATCAAGGAGCGCATAGCCCAACTCGCTGGGGGAGGTTGCGTAGCTCACCAGAAGGCTGATGTCCGCGTTGCTGCACGTCTCCCCGCCCCAGTGTTCCGTAAGGGCGGTGACATATTTGGCGATAACCGGCTGATAGGCTTCCGGAATCGCGGTGCCGCTTTCGGTTGGCGCGGTGGTTTCGGCGGGGTCGTTCCGGGTTCTCGGGGCGAGGGACAGGTCAAAGGTGTTAGCTAAGGCTTCCAGCGTCGCCTTTCCCGTCTGGGTGTCTCCCGTCGTGGCGTTCATCACAACGATCACGACAACGGAGTCGCCGGTGTCCGTCAACACTAGGGAATTGTTCTGCCCCACGGCAATGAGGACATCCGTCCCGGCGGTGGTGACATAGTTCGACCACTGGTAATCGCTCGTATTCTCGATTTCCCAATAGGCCGTGGACAGGGTCTGCTTCATGGCGCGGTACGCCCGGTATTCTATGGGGTAATCCACGCCGCTGACCGTGGTCGCGCCCCAGAATTCAAAATTGCCGTCGGCGGAATAGCTGGGATTGCTGGTGGTCACGTCCCCGTTCCCGGAGTCTCTGACCATGCTTCTGACATTCAGTGCGGTGAACATTTCTTCGGTGGTATCCGGGGAAATTCCGTCTCCGACCTTGTTCAGACCGTATTTCGTGCAAATTTCGTCCACCTTCTGCGCCATTTCCGTATTCCGGCAGCCATAGGCGCGGTAGGCTTCGGAGAGGGTCTCGTCTACATCGCCAGTGGCGTTGCAGCTCTGGACGTAGTCCTTGATCTCCATGCTGGCCTTGTAATTTGCCGAGGATAGCAGGCTTTCCAGCGTCAGCGGCGCGGTAGGGACATGGGACATGGACGGCGGAGTCTTATCCGTCCGTCCGAGGACAAAAATACCCAGCAGCACCACCGCAAACAGCGCCGCGGCGGCGGGAATGATCGTCCACCAGCGCTGAGACGATGCTTTCTGCTGATGCGCGCCCCGGCGATGGGGCTTTTCGGCGGGGAGCTGGGCTTCCAGAGCCGCGCGCATTCTGGCTCTCTGGGCAGGCGTGGGGTTGACCGTGTTCAAAGCGCCACAAATCACTTGACTTTTCATCTGTCAGCACCTCCTAACATGGTCATAAGCTGCTTTCTTGCCCGGGACAGGCGGCTGCGGACGGTGCTTTCCGGACAGTTCTGATGGGCAGCAATTTCCGCAGTGGTGTATCCCTCGTAGTAGTACAGATAGACGACGTCCTTGTAGTCCTGGGGCAGCGCCAGAATGGCGTCCAGCACGTCGTTTCCCGTCTCCGTTCGATCCTGTGGCAGGGACGTGTAATCGTCTATGTTCTCATTTTTACGCCACCACTTTTTCAGGGTGTCCTTGCAGAGGTTTGACGCCGTGATAATGAGCCACGCCTTTTCGTGGCGTTGGTCTGCAAAAGGCTTTCCGTTGGACATCAGCCGCAGGAAGGTCTCCTGGGTCATATCCTCTGCTTCCGGGGCGTTTTTCATGTATGCATAGCAGACACGGTAAACGGTGTCTACCTGGCGGTCATAGATTTCCATGATTTCTTTGTTGGTACGCAGCAAAGTAGGCATTTGCCTTCCCCTCCTCTCAGATAAGAAACGATTCAATGGGTCAAAATGTTGCATGGCAGATTATTTTTCACAAAAATGCTGTCATCCCGCCGCAGCGGGATGACAGCGCTTCGTTTTTCAGCTCCACAGGCATTTCCAGTTCTGGATAAAATATTCCACGCCGGAGTAAACCGTGGTGAGGACAATGATGCCGATAACGACCCAATTGAGTACGGTCACACTGGGCAGCGCCATCATGACGCAAAGCCCCACCATGGTGCTGGCGGTCTTGACTTTGCCGCTCCATCCGGCGGCGATCACGTGCCCCTTCTGGACGGCGATCAGCCGCAGTCCCGTTACGGCAAATTCCCGTGTCAGCACGATCATCAGCGCCCACGCGGGAAACACGCCCCACTGGCAGAACATACACATGGCGGCGATCACCAGCAGCTTGTCAGCCAATGGGTCAAGGAATTTTCCAAAATCCGTGACTTGGTTATAATGCCGGGCGATATAGCCGTCCAGGGAATCCGTCAGGCTGGCAATGATGAAAATCCCGAGAGAAATGTACATCCACAGCCCCGGCGCGCCGCCGGATAAGTACATGGTCACCATAAACGCCGGGATCATTGCCACCCTCACCAGCGTGATTTTACTTGCCAGCGTCATGCTTCTTCCTCCACTACATAGCCGCACAGATCGCCGTCGGTGCAGCCGTCAATTTTTACCATGACAAAATCGCCCTCGTGAACCGGCTCGTCGGACGCAATCCAGACCCGGCCGTCAATGTCCGGGGAGTCGGCAAAAGTGCGGCCGTAGAACTGCCCGCTTTCCTCGTCGTAGCCGTCCACCAGAACCTCCATGGTCTTGCCCAGCTTTTCGGCGTTGTAGGCATCCATGATCTCCGATTGCAGCATTTCCACGATCTCCGCCCGTTTGACGGCGGTGTCCGTGTCCACATGCTCCATTTCTGCGGCGGGGGTGCCTTCCTCCGGCGAGAACGCGAACGCGCCGACGCGCTCCAGACGTTCCTCCCGCAGGAAATCGCACAGCTCGGCGAATTCTTCCTCCCCCTCACCGGGCAGGCCGGTGATCAGACTGGTGCGGATGACCAGTCCGGGAATCCCGGCTCTCAGCCTTGCGAACAGGGCTTTCAGGAACTCCCCGTCGCCCCGGCGGTTCATCAGCTTCAGGATGCGGCTGCTCCCACTCTGTACCGGCAGGTGGATGTGCTTACATACGTTGGGCATGTCGGCAATGACCTGGAGAGTTTCGTCGCTCATATCTTTAGGGTGCGAGGTAGTGAAACGGATACGTACGCCCGGCGCTGCCTCTGCCACGGTGCGCAGCAGCATTGGGAAAGTAATCGTCTCTCCGTCCGGCTTCTCGAAGCGGTAGGAATTGACGTTCTGTCCCAGCAGGGTGACTTCCTTGTAACCCTTTGCCACGAGGTCGGCCACTTCATTGAGGATGCTTTCCACATCACGGCTACGCTCACGGCCACGGGTGTAGGGAACGATGCAGTAAGTACAGAAATTATTGCACCCACGCATAATGGAGACGAAGCCGGAGATGTGGTTTCCGCAAATGCGCGAGGGGATGACATCCCGATAGGTCTCTGTGGTGGAGAGCTCCACGTTCATTGCTTTCTCACCGGCCTCTACCGAGGCAATCAGTTCGGGCAGAGTAAGGTAGGCATCCGGCCCCACCACCAGGTCCACATGATGGTTGGTGATTAAGTCGTCCTTCACACGCTCTGCCATACAGCCCAGCACACCCACTATCAGGCCGCGTTTCTTCTTCTTGAGCGAGTGGAAGAACTCCAGACGGTTCAGAATCTTCTGCTCCGCATTGTCGCGGATGGAGCAGGTGTTCATAAACACTGCATCGGCTTCCTCCAGGGTGTCGGCCACCGAATATCCCGCCATCTGCATGACGGATGCAATCACTTCACTGTCGGCCACATTCATCTGGCAGCCGTAAGTCTCGATAAACAACTTCTTGTTGTCATCAGCAGTTGCAGATTTAAAGTCTGCTCCCGTTACTTTTTCCATAATCAGTTCGTTTAAAATCAGTTTATATCATAAGTTGGTATCTGTCATTCGGAGCGCAAAGATACTTCTTCCCTCCCAATAAACGGATGAAATGAAAGAAAAATGCCATTACAAGTTGTCAATCTGCGCCTTATCAGCTAATTTATGTTAAGAGAGCAAACATTTTCCGAGTGTTAATTTGGCATAGAGCAAATTAATTCACAAATTTGTGGAATGAAAGAAACATTAGATTTTTTCATAGTTAAGGTTTAGGTTAAAAAAATTAAGGGGAGCTGTGAAGCTGCCCTTTTTTATTACCAATTCCTTGGCTGTAATCAGATTAAATAATTAACTTTGCCCAAAAGCAAAGATAAGAGATAATTGCACTATCTTTGGGTGGAAAATCAAAAAGAATATGGAAGATGTCTTCAAGTTTCTGTTAGTTGCGGCTGTCATAGTAATCGGACTCGTCAAGCAGTTTAAGAAAGAAGCAAATAAAAATGCTGACAAGAGTCCCGACATACCTATGCCCGACGTTGACAACCCACTGCCCGAATACTGGGGCGGAGATACTTACGGAGGCTTTATTCCCGAAGGCCCCAAGCCGGCAGAAAAGCCCAAGCCGGTATCCAAACCGTCTGCCAAATCCAAGCACACTTCCATAAAGGCTTCCCCTCCCTCCCCGGCATCCCGTCCGCAGGAATCCGATGAAGTAACGTCCGAATACGGCATCCACTCGGCAGAAGAAGCGAGGAAAGCCATCATCTGGTCAGAAATACTTCAACGGAAATATTAAAGACAGTCGATAATTGCAGAACCAATTACGAGCCCCTTCAGAATCTTTACACGAAAAAATAACTATTTATATTATGGCACTCAATTACATTTCGGCAGCAGAAGCTGCGAGCCTGATTAAACATGGCTACAACATCGGCTTGAGCGGATTTACTCCCGCAGGAACAGCCAAAGCCGTTACGGCTGAATTAGCAAAAATCGCGGAAGCAGAACATGCAAAAGGAAACCCGTTCCAGATAGGTATCTTCACCGGTGCTTCTACCGGAGATTCCTGCGACGGTATCCTTTCACGCGCCAAAGCTATCCGCTACCGTGCTCCTTACACCACCAACGCCGATTTCCGCAAAGCCGTGAACAATGGCGAAATAGCCTACAACGACATCCATCTCTCACAGATGGCGCAGGAAGTACGCTATGGTTTCATGGGAAAAGTGAATGTTGCTATCATCGAGGCATGTGAAGTTACTCCCGACGGTAAAATCTACCTGACGGCTG
>OGQC01001208.1_pt1 | contig 11128 bp, 8 predicted proteins | sample 1553081 | NCBI WGS metagenome assembly OGQC01 (sample SAMEA2580267, study PRJEB22360) | human gut metagenome | biome: human gut; feature: human-associated habitat; material: faeces | place: Denmark | collected 2008/2010
GGAACGGACGGCGGGGTTCGGCGGCACCGGAGAGACGCTTGCCGTCTCCCGCAAGGATAGTCTGTGTACGGTTGCGCTGCCGCGATACAGTGCGGTTCTGCTCAAGCTGTAAAATCGAAAAGCAGCCGAAAAGGATTTCTTTTCCGCTGCCGTATACAATTACTAACTGCTAATTTCTCATTGCGAATCAAAAAGCGCTCTGCCAAAAACAGAGCGCTTTTCCTATTTATTCGACCGAAATCGGCTTTACCATCTGATAATGCAGTCCGTTCTCATCGCGGTACTCGCCGCGCTGCAGAAAACCGAATTTATGATAAAAACCCTGTGCACGCATGTTTTTCTCGGCAACACGAGCACACAGCTCGCGCTTGCCGAGCGCACGGTACACGCTGATGGCCTGACCGAGAATCTGTCAGACCGCAGCCGCGGTAGTCACCGGCAATGCAGAAGCCGCCGACCAGACCGATCTCCGGCTGCTCCTCCCACCAGGTTTTCAGGTAAACGAGCGCGGCCTCTTCCCCGCTTTCCAAACAGCCGAAGGTACACGCCCGCGGCGAAACCTTCTGTGCCCGCTCTACATCGCGGATGAGCGCATCCGGATCGAGGTTTGCATCCGTGCCGTAGGCATTCTTGTGCAGCTCGCGCATGAATCCCACAATTTTATCCACATCCTGTGGATTCTTTGGGTCAGCGCGGCGGAACCAGATCTGCGGCGACGCCGGAATACCCTTGGTATTCGTCCAGCCAATGGACGCAAACGTGGAGTATTCCTGCGGCAAATGCGAGGCATCATTCTCGTAAACCACGTCGATATTGCCGTTTTCGTCAAATTCCAGAGTCAGGATTCCTCCTACATCCTCTGTGTAAAGAACACACATGATCTGAAGTTCTTTCTTCACATGATCCGGAAGTGCATTGAAATCCTGATTAAAATAAAATTTCTTCTCATAGGCGCTTGCGCCGCAGAGAGTAATGTTGTCCTGATACATAAATTACTGTTTCCCTCTTTCGAAATTATTCAGAATCTTTATACATAGCTGTAAAGTCCACGCACCGAAACCTCTCCTGCGCTGACTTTCACAACTTCTTTATTCTGCCTTTCCACAAGCAGTTCACCTTTTTCATCAATCCCCCTGCAGATTCCTTCGAAACTTCTGTCACCATCGATCACTCTGACCGGTTGGTTCAAGTTTGCAAGAATTCTGTGGTAATCATCCAGCAGATGAGTAAAATCACAGGTCTGGATAAATTTCTCATAGTTGATCTCGAAATATTTCATCACCAGTGCAATCACCTGATTTCTGTCATATTCATGACCGCCCTCCAGAATCAGTGAAGTCGCTTTGTCCTGCATTTCTTCCGGAAATTCTTTCAGGTTTACATTGATTCCTACTCCGATGAGAACATAATTGATCTTCACACCATTTGTTCCCATCTCGGTCAGGATACCACAGATTTTCTTCTTAGAGATCACAATATCATTGGGCCATTTAATACTTACGTTAAACCCCAGTTCCTCTGCTGCCTGTGCCACTGCCATTCCCATAACCAGTGTCAGCATAGACGCATACTGCGGTGAAAATTCCGGACGTAAGAGCAGTGTCATCATAATAGAGCTGCCCTCCGGCGCTTCCCATCTTCTGTCAAAACGCCCTCTTCCCGCAGACTGAAATTCCGCAACTGCCAGAGTTCCATGCTCTGCACCATCTTTTGCCAGACGCTTGATCCATGAATTGGTAGAATCTGTTTCTTTTGCAAAATGGACGGTTTTGCCCGCCCATTTTGTGTCTATCGCCTGTGAAATTGTTTCTTCATTATACAAATGTGCCATTATTTGTTCTCCGGCTCTCCTAATGTTGCTACCATAACAGCTTTGATGGTATGCATACGGTTCTCTGCCTCATCAAATACTTTGGACTGCTCAGATTCAAATACTTCGTCTGTTACTTCCATGTCTGTCAGATTGAATCTCTCGCCCATTTCCTTGCCGATCTTTGTCTTAAGGTCATGGAATGCAGGCAGACAGTGAAGGAAGATTGCTTTCTCTCCTGCGTTCTTCATAACGTCCTTTGTTACTTTATAAGGTGTCAGATCATGGATTCTCTCTGTCCATACCTCATCCGGCTCACCCATGGATACCCATACGTCTGTATAGATAACGTCTGCATCCTTTGTTCCTTCCTGAACATCCTCTGTCAGAGTGATGCTTCCGCCGGATGCTTTTGCATATTCCTCGCACTGAGCAACTAACTCTGCATTCGGGAAATATTTCTTAGTTGTGCAGGCTACGAAATGCATGCCAAGTTTTGTGCAGGCAATCATCAGGGAATTACCCATATTGTAACGAGCATCACCCATGTATACAAGCTTACGTCCTTTTAAATCTCCGAAATGCTCACGGATTGTCAGCATATCAGCGATCATCTGTGTCGGATGATATTCGTTCGTAAGGCCATTCCATACCGGAACACCTGCATGTTTTGCAAGCTCTTCTACGACTTCCTGACCAAATCCACGATATTCGATACCATCATACATTCTTCCCAGAACTCTTGCTGTATCTGCAATGCTTTCTTTCTTACCGATCTGAGAACCTGTCGGATCCAGGTATGTGCTTCCCATTCCAAGATCATGGGCAGCTACCTCAAAAGAGCAGCGGGTTCTTGTACTTGTTTTTTCAAAAATAAGTGCAATATTTTTGCCTCTGTAATATTCGTGAAGCTCGCCGGCTTTCTTCTTTGCTTTAAGTTCTGCGGATAAATCAATAAGATATGTGATCTCCTCCGGTGTAAAGTCTTTCAGTGTCAGAAAGTTTCTTCCTTTTAAGTTCATAATAATTCTCTCCCCGATGTCATTTATTCTCTTTTGTTATTTGTCTGTCTCCACTTTCGGATCAGTGACGATCTCTTTCAGCGAACTTGCCAGACCTGCGATTCCCTGAATATCCGACGGAATAATGATCTTGGTTGCCTTACCGTCTGCTGCCTTGGCAAATGCTTCCAGACTCTTCAGTGTCAGAACTGCCTCATCTGCTCCTGCCTCTCTGATCATGCGGATACCCTCTGCATTGGCATTCTGAACTTTCAGAACTGCCTCAGCCTGTCCTTCTGCCTCCTTGATCATACGCTCTTTCTGAGCCTCTGCGCGGAGGATTGCTGCCTGTTTCTCAGCTTCTGCATCCAGAATTGCGGACTGTTTCTTACCTTCTGCAACAAGGATCGTAGATTTCTTCTGACCTTCTGCGATCAGGATTGCTTCACGACGTTCACGCTCAGCTTTCATCTGTTTCTCCATTGCATCCTGGATAGCTGCCGGAGGAATGATGTTCTTCAGTTCCACACGATTGACCTTGATCCCCCATGGATCAGTAGCTTCATCAAGAGAAGCTCTCATCTTGGTATTGATCGTCTCACGTGATGTAAGTGTCTCATCCAGTTCCATGTCACCGATAATATTTCTTAAGGTTGTTGCGGACAGATTCTCGATTGCCATGATCGGATTCTCCACACCGTAAGTATAAAGCTTCGGATCTGTGATCTGAAAGAATACGACAGTATCGATCTGCATGGTTACGTTATCCTTTGTGATAACCGGCTGCGGTGGAAAATCCACTACCTGTTCCTTCAGATTTACCTTTCTGGCTACTCGTTCAATAAACGGAACCTTGAAGTGAATTCCTGTACTCCAGGTCGCCTGATAAGCTCCCAGACGCTCCAGGATTACTGCATATGCCTGTGGTACAATGCGGACGCAGGATGCAAGGACCCATACCGCAATAACGATAATAACTATCAGAAAAACCACGCCCATAACTAATCCTCCTTATTCTGTTTTACGATAAGTTTCACACCTCGGATCTCTTCGATCGTTACAACGGTGCCTTCGCCGATTTTTTCGTCATCAGCAGAACGTGCAGTCCATTCAATGTCATTGATACGAACCTGGCCTGTCTGCGCCAGATTGTCAATCTCCTGAATCACAACTGCTTTCTTTCCAATCAGACTGTTTGCATTGGTCTGTATGGTTTCTTTGTTGAAGTACTTCATTGCCAGTGGTCTGGTAAAGATGAGAAGTACCAATGAAACACACAGAAACAGCAATATCTGTACAGTGAGGTTCGCTCCTGCATAACATGCAATAGCAGCGACCAGTGCGCCGCCGGCAAACCAGATGGTGGTCAGTCCTGCCGTAATTGCCTCTACAACAAGCAATAACGCAAGAATCCCAAGCCAGATCAAAGGCTGCATGAAACTCCTCCTTTCGTCTGCTATCGTCTCTGACGAGCAGCTTCATACATGAGAATTCCGGATGCCATGGCAGCATTCAGAGATTCTACTTTTCCACACATAGGAATCCGTATCAGACAATCAGCACTGTCTGCCGCTTCATCTGTCAGTCCTTTTCCCTCATTGCCGATCAGGAAAGCAGTTCCTCCTGTGTAGGATTCCTGATCATAAGAGTTCTTACCATGCAGATGCGCCGCAAATGTGCGGATATTTCTGTCTTTCAGTTCCTGTGCTAATGATACCACACTTTCCACATATAGGAAAGGCATTCTGTAGACAGAACCCATGGTTGATCGTATAACCTTCGGGTTTGTGATATCCACGCAGGTCTTTGTCAGAAGAACTCCGCTTACTCCGGCACCCTCTCCTGTACGGAGAATAGTTCCCGCATTTCCCGGATCCTGCAGATCTTCCAGAATCATAACCAGCGGATTTTTCCCGCCGAGAATATCTTCCATTATATAGGAAGGTTTCTTAAGCACTGTCATAATTCCCTGCGGCGTCTGCGTATCGCTCATCTGTCGAAAAACAGAATCTGTTACTATTTCATATGGAAGTTTCTCCACCTGAGCCATCAGTTCTGCATCACCGCTGAGAGCTTCTGATACATACACCTTCGAAATCCAATCCCTAGGTGCTTCGCCGAACATTTTTCTTCCTTCTGCAACAAAAAGCCCTTGTTCTCTGCGGGCTTTTGTTTTCTGATTCAGCTGTATGATATTTTTTACCTGTCCGTTATTTACACTGGTGATCATATCTTATCCTCAATTTTCCGAAACCTTATTCAGGTCACTGTTTGCTCCTGCTGCAACAACTGTGCAGTCTGCCGGAAACACTTCATCCGGCGCCACATTCATATTCATCTTATCGCCATGCTTCAGACCGATCAGATTGATGTTATACTTTTCCCTGACCTTCAGCTCCCGAAGTGTTTTTCCTATCCATTCCCGCGGGATCTTAAATTCTGCCATACTGAAATCAGAAGAAAGCTCAAACATATCGACAAATCCACTGGAGAGAAGATTTCTTGCAACTCTGATACCCATGGAATGTTCAGGATAAATCACCTTATCTGCCCCTATTTTCTCCAGTATCCTGCCATGAAGAGAATTCATTGCCTTCGCCATGACAAAAGGAACTCCAAGTTCTTTCACCTGCATCGTTGCTGTAATACTGGCCTCCATATTCTCGGCTACTGCGATGACCGCAACATCTACGTTCTGAACTCCAAGCGATTCCAGAATTCCCGGATCACGCACATCTGCCTTGACAGCATAAGAAACTTTCTCTGCGATATCCTGCACATTATCATCTTTATCGTCAATGGCAAGTACATCGCAGTTCGCCTCTGCCAGAGTAAGGGCTACCGTCATCCCGAACTGCCCAAGACCGATCACTGCATAAGATTTGTTCTTCATTTTCTTCCTCATTTCTCTTTCTGAACATATATTCGTTATCCTCTGCGAATATCTGCCTGACTGCCAAACCGTTACTATCCAATCATAATATCTTCTTCTGCCAGATGTGAATCTGCCGGCATTTTCTGTACACGTACAGTCACTGCAGTTCCCAGAGTCAGCGGACCGATTCTTCCCAGATACATAGTCAGGATCACGATCCATTTGCCTGCTGTATTCAGGCAGGATGTCAGCCCTCTGCTAAGTCCTACCGTTGCAACCGCAGATGTAATTTCATAAACAACATCTTCTATAGGTGCTTCCGGCATGGCTGCACACAACAGCATACTCATGAGAATAAGTACTGTAAGTACCATACCTGTCACTACGATGGCAGAACGGATATAGCTGTCTCTGATTCTCCTGTGGTGTACTTCCACATCCCGTTTTCCCTGAAGATTGGATTTCAGACTCAGCAGAAGGACCGCAACTGTTGTTGTCTTAATTCCACCTGCTGTTCCCATAGGGGAACCGCCGATCAACATCAATATCAGGCACAGCATATAAGTTGCATTGGAAAATCTCTCCTGGCTTACAGTGAAAAATCCGGCTGTTCTTGTGGTAACTGACTGGAACAAAGATGCCATCCACTTCGTTCCCGGCGAATATGTCCCGATACTTTCAGGATTTCCATGATCAAACAGAAAGATCAGTACTGTACCGCCCACAACAAGTATCAGCGTCATCATCAACACGATCTTACTGTGAAGACGGAGATTTTTAAATATACGTCCCACAGGAAGTTTCCCTCTGATGACTCGTTTGATCTTATCCCAGATATCCCACCAGACCACAAATCCAAGTCCTGACATAATGATCAGTCCTACACTTGTAAAGTTTACGATCGGATCAGCAATATACTGAGCCAGGCTGTCCTCTCCCAGCAGATCAATACCAGCATTACAGAATGCAGATACTGCCGTAAAAACAGAGTATCCCAGACCTTTTGCCAGACCGAACTGCGGAATAAATCGAACTGCATAACACACTGCACCGATTCCTTCTGCTCCAAACACACAGATCAGAACTTTCTTCACCAGCCTGACCATCCCACCCATTCTATCCATATTATAGGACTCCTGGATAACACGCCGGTTCCTCAGCGATATTTTCTTTCTCAGACTTATAAAAATAATACTGCCCAGGGAAATCAGTCCAACACCTCCGATCTGGATCAGGACAAGAATAATAATCTTGCCTGCCAGAGTCCAGTGAGTTGCCGTAACAACTGTCACAAGCCCTGTTACACATATACTTGTGGTTGCGGTAAACATGGCATCTGTAAAAGATGTGTGGTATCCGGGTGCCGTACAAAACGGCAGCCACAGAAGTAATCCCCCTAAGATAATCACCCCCGCAAAACCGAGGGTAATTATCTGAGCAGTATTTAATTTATGCAGTCTGTTATATAACTGCATCTTTTTATTCATTTGTTATTTGTTGTTTTTATCATAGTTATGAGAAAGTGACTGGCATACTTCCCACTGATAGTCAGAGATACCTTTCTGCATAGCAAGTGCTTCATTGATATCGAAGTCTACGAATTCACCGTGACGATATCCGACAACGCGGCATGTCTTGCCTGCAACAAGAAGGTCTACAGCCAGGGCACCCATCATAGATGCATATACACGGTCTTTACATGTCGGGCTTCCACCACGCTGCATGTGTCCAAGGATTGTAGCACGTGTTTCGATACCTGTGGCAGCTTCGATACGTTTTGCCATTGCTTCAGAATGACCGATACCTTCTGCATTGATGATGATGTGATGCTTTTTGCCTTTCTTACGACTCTCGATAATGTTATTGATCAGCTTCTGCTCATCATAGTCATATTTTTCAGGAACCAGAACGTCCTCAGCACCGTTGGCAATACCGCACCACAGAGCAATATATCCTGCACCACGTCCCATAACCTCGATGATACTGCATCTCTCATGAGAAGTGGAAGTATCACGTACTTTATCAATTGCTTCCATTGCTGTGTTTACAGCTGTATCAAATCCGATGGTATATTCTGTACATGCAATGTCAAGGTCGATTGTTCCGGGAAGACCGATTGTATTGATTCCGAGATTCGCAAGCTTCTGAGCACCTGCGAAAGATCCGTCACCACCGATGACAACAAGTCCGTCAATTCCATGTTTTCTGCAGATCTCTGCTCCACGTTTCTGGCCTTCTTCTGTACGGAATTCTGCACAACGTGCTGTATAAAGGATTGTACCTCCACGCTCGATTGTATCAGATACATCTTTTGCGCTCATGTCAATAATCTCTTCGTTTAACAGACCATTGTATCCTTTCAGAATACCTTTTACATTTAATCCATTGCTTAAACCTCTTCTGACAACTGCACGAATTGCAGCATTCATTCCAGGTGCGTCACCACCGCTGGTAAGGACACCAATGGTTTTTATCTTGTTTTCTGCCATCTTTTCTTCCTCCATCTTCTGAATCTATCTCATTTTTACTATACACATATTCGGGTATAGTTTAGCGCATTTCTATAAGTTTTTCAATCCTCTTTCTACAACTTTAACATTGGTTTTACCATATTTTTCGTACATATAGTTCAGCCATGAGTCCTGAATTTGTGCATGATATCCAACCGGAAGCTTCTTTATGGCCTTTACGTCTTTCAGGTAAATCACAACAGCACTGTCACCCGGTGAACGTCTGAGGTCTGCAAGCAATTCCTGAGATTGCTGTGTGTAGCTTTCTTTATTGTCAAACTGTATCCAGATTTCCCTTGGCATATTGTCAAAAGGACGGATTTTTTCAAGGATCAGTTTACTGGCGCGATCGTCCTCTGCAGATACTCTGCCCTGAATAAATACTCTGCCTTCTTCATTCAGGAACTGCTGACTTTTCTCATAATCTCTGGGGAACACAACTACCTCCACTGTTCCTACCAGATCCTCCACTGTGAGGAATGCCATAACCTTATTATTCTTTGTATATTTGATGGTTTTATCCGTAATCATTCCACCGATAATTACTTTCTGACCATCCATGACTTTCGGAAGATTTGTTTCTTCATCCTGCTGAAAATCAGAGGTTTTCGCAGAAATGGTTTTCTCCATCATTCCCCGGTAATTTTCCAGAGGATGACCACTGAGGTAGATTCCCAGAACTTCCTTCTCATATCCCAGAAGTTCCTCTTTTCCGAATTCCTCCACATCGGGCATACGGATTTCAAATTCTTTTTTGTCCTCCTCGCTTACCAGATCAAAAAGGCTCATCTGGCCTGCCAGTGAATTCTTCTTATCCTGACTGATACTGTCTGAAATCTTCTGATAAACCAGCATTTTCTGGCGGCGGTTACCATCCAGGCAATCCAGCGCACCTGCTTTGATAAGGTTTTCTACTGCTCGCTTATTCATCTGCGGAGAGTTTCGTTCCATAAAATCCTTCAGGGAACGATATTGTCCGTTCTCTTCCCTCTCTCTTACCAGGCTTTCAATAACCGGACGTCCCACACTCTTTATAGCGGACAAACCATATCGGATCGCACCGTTATCTACAGAGAATCCGTACATTCCACAGTTCACATCCGGCGGCAGGATCTTAATCCCCATCTGTCTGCAGACCAGAATATATTCTGCAACCTTATTGGGAAAATCAATAACCGATGTCATTAATGCGGCCATAAATTCCACAGGATAGTAATATTTCAGATATGCAGTCTGATAGGAAACAACTGCATAGGCTGCTGCATGGGACTTATTAAAAGCATATTTGGCGAAATCAATCATTTCATCATAGATTTTATTTGCCGTTGCCTCATCAATTCCATTTGCAATACAGCCTGGAACTCCCTCTGCTTCATTTCCGTAAACAAAGTTCTGGCGCTCCTTTTCCATGACAGAGGCCTTCTTTTTGGACATTGCACGGCGCACCAGGTCGCTTCGGCCCAGAGTATAACCTGCCAGGTTACGAACGATCTGCATAACCTGTTCCTGATAGACAATACACCCATAAGTAGGCTTCAGGATCGGCTCCAGCTGAGGGCAGTCGTAACGGATGGTATCCGGACGGTTTTTGCCCCGGATATACTGGGGGATAAAATCCATGGGGCCCGGGCGGTAAAGAGAAATTCCTGCGATCACATCTTCCAGACTCTGAGGCTTCAGTTCCTTCATGAAGTTTTTCATTCCCGCACTTTCAAGCTGAAATACACCATCAGAACGACCGGTGCCAAGGGAATCCAAAACCTTTTTATCATCATAATTAATCTTCTGCATATCCAGAGTCACTCCTGCATCCTTCTGGATCAGCTTTACTGCATTCTGGATCACAGTCAGAGTACGAAGTCCCAGGAAGTCCATTTTTAAAAGTCCCAATTCTTCCAGTGTTGTCATGGTAAACTGAGTGACAATAGACCCGTCTGATGCTCTGGAAAGCGGTACATATTCTGATACGTCCTTCTGGCTGATAACAACACCTGCCGCATGCATGGAGGTATGTCTGGGAAGTCCCTCCAGACGTCTTGCCATATCAATCAGATAATGAATTTCATCCTGTTCTTCATATGCTTTTTTCAGCTCAGGGTTCATAGTAAGGGCTTTATCTATAGTAATATTTAATTCCTGCGGGATCATTTTCGCAATGGAATCCACCTGTGCATAAGGCATATCCAGTACACGGCCCACATCCCGGATCACACCACGGGCTGCCAGCGTACCAAAAGTAACGATCTGAACCACACAATCATCCCCATATTTACGGCGGACATATTCAATAACCTCCTGCCTTCTTTCGAAGCAGAAGTCAACGTCAATATCAGGCATAGATACTCGTTCCGGATTCAGAAATCGCTCAAAGAGCAGACTGTAACGGATCGGATCCAGCTTGGTGATTCCCAGCGTATAGGAAACCAGACTACCTGCCGCACTGCCTCGTCCCGGACCGACCATGATATCATTTTCTCTGGCAAAATGAATAAAATCCCAGACGATCAGAAAGTAATCCACATACCCCATTTTCTGAATAACCGAAAGCTCATATTCCAGACGTGGCTTTAACTCCTGCACCCGTTTGGGTGAATACCGCTCATCAAGTCCCTCATAGCACAGTTTGTTCAGATATTCCCAGGATGTATAGCCATCCGGCACATCGAATTTCGGCAGCTTTGTCACACCGAATTCAATCTCCACATGGCAGCGGTCTGCAATTTTCTGCGTGTTTTCAATCGCATCCAGCGCATAGGGAAACAGTGCCTTCATCTCTTCTTCTGATTTCACAAAATACTGACCGCCCTCATAGCGCATACGATTTTCATCCGAAAGCTTTTTGCCGGTCTGCAGACAAAGCAGAATGTCATGTGCCTCCGCATCTTTTTCATAAGTGTAATGCACGTCGTTGGTAGCCACCAGATCGATGCCA
>OGQC01001210.1_pt1 | contig 11111 bp, 10 predicted proteins | sample 1553081 | NCBI WGS metagenome assembly OGQC01 (sample SAMEA2580267, study PRJEB22360) | human gut metagenome | biome: human gut; feature: human-associated habitat; material: faeces | place: Denmark | collected 2008/2010
AATCCATCCCTTTGTGGATCGTAACCCTGTTAGGCAGTCTGCTAATTACCGTGCTTTCCTTTGTAATGATCCTGACCGTATATGGAAGAATGTTCAAGCTGTACATGTACACGGCCATCGCACCGATTCCGCTGGCAACCTTTGCCGGGGAGCCAACCCAGTCCGTAGGAAAGAACTTTATCCGTTCCTACGCCGGGGTATGTCTGGAAGGAGCCATCATCGCACTGGCCTGCATCATCTTTTCGGTGTTTGCATCAAGTCCGCCGGCCATCGGGGACACCAGCCTGTCCGCCGTGACCATTGTCTGGAATTATGTCGGGGAACTGGTCTTTAACCTGCTTGTACTTGTCGGGGCAGTCAAGGCATCCGACCGGATCGTAAAAGAAATCATGGGATTATAGGAGGCAAGAAAATGGAAGAACCAAAGACACTGAGCTACGACTGGCAGTATGGCCGGGAGGAATTATTTCTCAGGGTAGACAGTTACATGAGCGATGACAATCTCTATATCGGGCTTTACCATATGGAAGATGGATACCCGGAAAGCTTTGCAGACCTTACGGTAAACCTGCCTTTTGCTCCGCTGGGCGGTATCAATGAAGCCTATATCGACCACAATTTCAGCAAAGAAAAGCTTCGTTTTATAAAGCAGCATAAGCTGGGAACGATACAGCCGGATACCGCATCCTCCGGTTACTGCATCTTCCAGAGGGTTGCATTCGACCTGAAAAAACTGGCAGAGCTTGATCCGGAAGGAACAAAAAGATTTATGGAAAGAAATGGCATCCGGCAAAGGGATGTACCAAAACAGAAACAAAAGAAAAAACAGAGATTACAAAGAGAAAGGTAGAAAACAACATGGAAGTGAAAATGAATAAAGAAATCCGAGACTATCAGGAGTCAATGTTCTGGGGCTTAAGCTTCCGGCAGTGCTTATTTTCGGTACTGGCGATCCTGGCAGCCCTTGGAATCTATTTTGTCACCCGGAAATATGCCGGGGAACAGGTAACCGGATGGCTGTGCATCCTTGGGGCGGCTCCCTTTGCAGCCTGCGGCTTTTTTCGTTACCACGGCATGACGGCAGAACAGTTTGCATGGGTAGTCATTAAATCCGAACTGCTGTACCCGAAGCGGCTGGTATTTAAGTCGGAGAACCTGTACTTTTCCTGCATGGAAGAGAGCCTGCGGCTGGGTGAGAAAATGATGGAAAACGGAGCGGAACTTCTGGAAAAGAAGCGGACGAAACAGAAGAAACCAAAGAAGCGAAGAGGAAGGGGTGATGCCTTTGATTAAAACCCTGAGTCAGACACTGAAACAGGACAAGGAAAAATTTAAAGTACCGAAGTCTGTCCAGCAGGCCATCCCGATTCGCAAGATCTGGCCAGATGGTATTTTTCAGGTGGAGAGCAAGTATTCCAGGACATTCCGGTTTACGGATATCAACTATTCCATTGCCAGTAAAGCGGACAAGACGGAAATGTTCCTGGACTACTCTGAACTTTTAAATGCACTGGATTCTGGCTGTACGGCGAAGATCACCCTGAACAATCGTAAGATCAACAAGGAAGAGTTTGAGCAGTCCCTGCTGATCCCGATGAAAGGGGACGGTCTGGACGAGTACCGGAAAGAGTACAATGACATGCTCCTTTCCAAGATCTCCGGTACCAACAACAGTATCTACCAGGAACGCTATCTGACCATCAGCGTCCACAAGAAAAACATCGATGAAGCCAGAACCTATTTCGCACGTGTGGGAACGGACATCATCACCCATCTGGCCAAGCTGTCCTCTATTGGGGAAGAGCTGGATGCAGAGCAGAGGCTACAGATCTTCCGGGACTTTTTCAAGGCAGACGTTCCACAGAGTTTTCCATTTGACATGAAAGCCTTTGCGAAAAAAGGACACAGCTTCAAAGACTGGATCTGCCCGGACACGATGGAATTCCATAACGACCATTTCAAGCTGGGCGAGCAGTACGGCAGAGTCCTTTTTATGGAAGATTACGCCAGCTATGTAAAGGATGAGATGATCTCCGAACTGTGCAGCCTTGGCAGGAACCTGATGCTGTCCATTGATATCATCCCCGTACCGACAGACGAAGCGGTGCGTGAGATCCAGAACCGACTGCTGGGCGTGGAGACAAACGTCACCAACTGGCAGAGACGCCAGAATGCCAACAATAACTTTTCAGCCGTAGTTCCCTATGACATGGAGCTGCAGAGAAAAGAGACCAAGGAAATGCTGGACGATCTGACCACCAGGGATCAGAGGATGATGTTCGGCATCCTGACAATGGTACATATGGCAGACAGCAAGAAACAACTGGACTCCGATACGGAAACCCTGTATTCCATTGCGAGAAAACACCTCTGCCAGATGGCAACTTTGAAGTGGCAACAGGTCGATGGACTGAATACCGTCCTGCCGTATGGTCTGCGGAAGATCGATGCGGTGCGTACCCTTACCACAGAGTCCACTGCCGTCTTGATTCCGTTCCATACACAGGAGATCATGCAGCCGGGCGGCATCTATTATGGGCAGAATGCAGTCAGCAAAAATATGCTGGTGGCAGACCGAAGGAAGCTGTTAAATGGCAACTCTTTCCGACTGGGTGTCAGCGGCTCCGGCAAGAGCTTCTCGGCAAAAGAGGAGATCGTAGACCTTGCCCTTTCCACGGAAGATGACATCCTCATCCTCGATCCGGAGTCGGAGTTTGCTTCTCTGGTGGAAGCCTTAAACGGAGAGGTCATCCGGATCTCGGCAACCTCGGATACCCATCTGAATGCACTGGATATGGATTCTGCCTATGGCAATGACCGAAATCCTCTGATTGAGAAGTCAGAATTTATCCTTTCCCTGTTTGAGCAGCTCGTAGGAGCCGGAAACCTTTCGGCAAAGGAGAAATCCATCCTTGACCGCTGCACCGCAGATGTGTACCGGGATTATATGAGGGGCGGTTACAAAGGGCAGGTGCCGACCTTAAAGGACCTGTACCGACAACTCATGCTCCAGCCGGAAGAAGAAGCCAGAGGGCTGGCTCTGTCTTCGGAACTGTTTATCAATGGCAGTCTGAACACCTTTGCCCAGGAAACCAATGTCAACACGAAGAGCCGTATCATCGACTATGACATCCGGGAGCTGGGCGAACAGCTGATGCCCCTTGGCATGCTGGTCACACTGGATTCGATTTTTAACCGTGTGATCCAGAACTGGAAGAAGGGAAAAACGACATGGATCTTTGCGGATGAGTTTTATCTGCTGTTCCGCTATGAATACAGTGCGGACTTTTTCTACCGCCTGTACAAGCGTATCCGTAAGTATTCCGGATTTGTAACCGGACTTACCCAGAACGTTGAGGAACTTCTGAAATCCGATACCGCCCGCCTGATGCTGGCGAACAGTGAGTTCCTGATCCTTTTGAATCAGGCTACCACCGACCGGGATGAGCTGGCGGCACTTCTGAATATTTCAGACAACCAGTTATCCTACATCACCAATGTGGGTGCCGGCCATGGTCTGATCCGCTGTTCCGGAAATCTGGTGCCATTTGAAAATTCGTTTCCAAGAAATACAAAACTGTACCGCCTGATGACGACCAAGCCGGGCGAAGCGTAAGAGCGGGACAAGCCGGGACTGGAGGTGAGAGATGAAGGATATCAAAACCAAAGAAGTTACAACAAAACCAAAGACCAAAAATCCTGCCTCCAGAATCCCCAAGGAGCTGATGCGGACGGCCATACTGGAGAGCAAGGAAAAATCCCAGACCATCGCAAATGCCAGGGACAATGACATGGGAGAACAGTCCCCATCCGAATATGCCAGTGGGAAAGTCACATCCGCAGAGGAATGGGCTGCAAGAAAGACAGGCAGAACTGTAACCAGAGCCGGAAAGACAGCCGCACAGACTTCCTACGAGAAGATCAAACAGAGAGCCGCTGACAAAAAAGAAGCGGAGAAAGAAACCGCCAGAGGAACAGGGGACACACAGACCGCCAATCCTGCCAGCCGGGAAGCTCAGGAAGCACAGATCCGGGAAGTACAGATCCAGGAAGCCCAGCGGCAAAAGGTGGTTTCAGATGCCGTCAAAACGAAAGAGCAGAAGATCCGGGCTGCCAGGGAGACACCAAGAATCCAGAACAGACAGGAAATAGCAGAAATGAAGCAGCTCTCCATCCGAGAACAGAGCCGGAAGAAGGAAGCAAAAGATACAGTAAGGCAGACCGCCATCCGACAGAAACAGCCGGAAACCATTCGGATTAAAGAAAAACCAAGGAAACAGCCGGAGCCGAAAACCATACAGAAGCGTATCATCAAGACGGCTCCCCAGTCTGCGAAGATCAGCGTCCAGCCAGAGCAGAAGCTCCGTGCGGCCAGCTCCAACGCCCTGACAGCCCGGATGCAGAAGCAGATGGAACGAAGGGCAGCGAAACAGGCGGCGAAGAAAGCAGCCTTGCAGACTTCTGATGGAATCCGTCGGATACAGAAAACGGCAAGGGCAGGAGAGAATACCTTCAAGGCAGCTAAGGCCGCTGTAGAAGCGGCAGCGAAAACCGTGCAGTCCATGATGGCTGCACTGGGAGCAGCCGGAGCGGTCATGGTTCTGCTTCTGGTTATCATGGTCGGGATCATTGGCGGTGCGGCATTCTCTGGAAACTCAGAGAGCAACGAAGCACTCAGCCAGGAAGTACTTTCCTATACGGCAACCATCCAGAAATACGCCAACCAGTATGGAATCCCCGAATACGTCTCCGTGATACAGGCAATCATGATGCAGGAATCCGGTGGGCGGGGAAGTGATCCCATGCAGAGCAGTGAGTGTCCATACAACACCCGGTATTCCAACAGCCCGAATGCCATCCTGGATGCCGACTATTCCATACAGGTGGGAATCCAGTATTATGCGGACTGCCTGAAGGAAGCTGGATGCACCAGCCCCCAGGACATGGATAAGCTGAAGCTGTCCCTGCAAGGGTATAACTACGGCAACGGATACATAACGTGGGCGCTCCGAAACTACGGGGGCTACAGTGCAGAAAATGCCCTGCAGTTTTCCAATGAGCAGGCTGCTTCGCATGGCTGGAGTGCCTATGGTGATCCAGAATACGTCCCTCACGTTCTGCGGTATTATTCCAGCGGCGGATTGTTTGCCGGCCTGTTTGGAGGCAACGGCCAGATCGTATCCGTGGCACTTACCCAGCTTGGAAATGAAGGAGGCCAGAAGTTCTGGTCATGGTATGGATTTGACAGCCATGTGGCGTGGTGTGCCTGCTTTGCCAGCTGGTGTGGGGATCAGGCAGGACTGATCGAGAGCGGCAAGATGCCGAAGTTCTCCCTGTGCGATGACGGAATCGCATGGTTCCAGAGCAAGGGGAAATGGAAGAGCAGAGGATACTCGCCAGCACCCGGAACCCTGATCTTCTTTGACTGGAACGGGGACGGAACCTCAGACCATGTGGGAATCGTGGAGAAAACTGAGGGAAGTACCGTATATACGGTAGAGGGAAACTCCAGTGATGCCGTGAACAAGAGAAGCTATGATATCAATAACGGAACGATCATGGGATATGGTATACTTTGAAAATTAAAATAGAATATAAGGTATAACCTATGAAAAGAAATTTGATATGTGTAAGTTGATTTTTTTATTTGATTGAAATTTTAATTTTATATGAAATGAAAAGAACCAGTGAGAGAATCGTTAAATTTCACTCACTGGCTCAATTCGTTTCAAATTTCTCGGACAACTCTGTCAGTTCTTTCACCGTTTCCTGGGTGTGATGCAACAGGGTGTCACGCATTTCTGGCGGACAGCTGGAATAAAGCATTTTCATCTGATTGACACCCTCATCCTCCAGAGAAATATCTGGATTTATAAGCGTATCTAAAGAGATGTGCAGGACCTTTGCCAATGCTCTTAAAATCAAATAGGAAGGATTCATTTTCCCCTTTTCGATATTGGCGATTTGCTTTACAGAAACATGGCTCAGATCAGAAAGCTCCTGCTGCGTCAGATCTTTATTCTTTCGGGCTTCCCGCATTTTCTGCCCTAAAGCAGTTAAATCATCAATCGGCATAATCATTCACCTCAATAATATTGTATCGTTCCGGTTTATATGATGGAATGACCTTATTGTGCCTGAAAAACTGTACGATTATGCCGATTTTATAAAGCTGCGATTGGTGATAAACTTGTATTGTTCGAGACAAAGAACTATAATGTACTCTGTGGAGGTGCAGAATGGATTATATGACACTAAAAGAGGCCGCCGAAAAATGGGGCGTGACACCTCGTAGAGTAAATTACTATTGCGCTGCTGGGCGCATATCTGGAGCTGTAAAGATGGCAACTATCTGGCTAATTCCAAAGGATGCGGAAAAGCCGATTGATGGTCGAACAAAACAAGGAAAGGCAGAAAAGTATGAGTAATATATTACTTCTTGAAGATGATCTAAGCCTGATTAACGGGCTTTCTTTTGCTTTCAAAAAGCAGGGATTTGAATTAAATATCGCCAGAACGCTCAAAGAAGCGGAGGAATTGTGGACAGACGGAAAATATGATTTGTTGGTGTTGGACGTATCTCTGCCAGATGGGTCTGGCTTTGAATTTTGCAAAAGAGTTCGACTTACATCAAAGGTGCCAATTATTTTTCTGACGGCTTCGGATGAGGAAACAAGTATTATTATGGGGCTGGATATTGGAGGTGATGACTATATCACAAAACCGTTCAAACTGGGGGTTCTCGTTTCAAGGATTAACGCCTTACTTCGACGTGCAAATTCTTTTCAAACAGCAGACACAGAATTGCAGTCGAATGGCATCAAAGTTCTTTTGCTGCAAGGACAGGTTTTCAAAAATGGGGAGCTGTTGGATTTGACTGCCGCGGAATACAAGCTACTGTGCTTGTTTATGAGAAACCCAAGCATGGTGCTGACAAAGGGACAAATTTTAGATAAGCTATGGGATTGCGACGGGAATTATATCGACAGTAGTACCCTTACGGTCTATATGCGTCGGCTTCGTATGAAGATCGAGGATAATCCAAGTGAACCACAAATGCTCCTGACTGTTCGAGGTATGGGATATAAATGGAATATTATCGGGTGAGGTACAGAATGAAGATACTGGCAAATAAAGAAATCAAAAATCTATTTCTTTCGCTTTCACTGGTTTTTGGGGTTACATTTCTCTTAGCCGAGGTTTTTCTATGGCTGTCATATCGACGGCTTTCTCTGTTATTGCTAATCCTTTTTCTATTGGCTGGCGGTGCTGTATGGGCAGTCTGCTTTGTATATTTTAATCGGCAAAATCAGATCATGGAGCAGGCGATATTACAAATCAATGCGTATCTTGATGGTGATCGCAATGCCCGTATTGAATGTGACAATGAGGGCGAATTGTACCGACTGCTTCATTCCATCAATTCTTTAGCGGCAGTGTTAAATGCCCATGCAGATAACGAGTTACGAGAGAAAGAGTTTTTGAAAAATACAATCTCCGACATTTCACACCAACTGAAAACACCGCTAGCAGCACTCAATATTTATAACGGACTCCTTCAAGACGAGGATATAGAAGTGTCCTCCGTGAAAGAATTTGCGGGTTTGTCTGAGCAGGAACTTGACCGTATCGAAACACTGGTGCAAAGTCTGCTCAAGATTACAAGATTGGATGCCGGAGCCATTGTCTTGGAAAAGAACGCAGAAAATGTTGCAGATATGATGCGGGATATTGAACTGCATTTTGCATATAGAGCCAGACAGGAAAAGAAAGAAATCATTCTGTCTGGCTCGGATCATCTTTCTCTTTTTTGTGATCGTGATTGGTTGAATGAGGCAATCGACAATATTGTGAAAAATGCGTTTGACCATACAGAAAGTGGTGCAACAATTCGTGTTGCGTGGAACGAGTTGCCGTCTGGTGTCCAAATTGTGATAACGGATAATGGATGCGGCATCCACCCAGAGGATATACATCACATCTTCAAGCGGTTTTATCGCAGTCGTTTTTCTAAGGACAAGCAAGGGATTGGACTGGGATTACCTTTGGCAAAGGCAATCGTTGAAGCACATAACGGCACCATTGAGGTTGACAGCGAATTAGGTATCGGGACAACTTTCACAATGAATTTTCTGATTCCTACAAAATTGTAGGCTGGCTGTAGGCTTACAGTAAGATTCAGGTGCTATTCTCTCACACATAGGCAGGACAAACAAAGACAGCCTGCCTATATCGCAAAATCATTCAGAAAGAGGTGTTTACACTATGAACTTATTAGAAGTCAAAAATATCAGTAAGACCTATGGCAACGGAGAAACCGCTGTCAAGGCATTAAAGGATGTCAGCTTTTCTGTTCCTAAGGGAGAATATGTGGCAATCGTCGGAGAATCTGGTTCGGGCAAAAGCACACTGCTGAATATGATTGGTGCTTTGGATGTGCCAACGACCGGAAAGGTGCTGATTGATGGTAAGGATATTTTTTCCATGAATGACCGAAAACTGACGGTATTTCGCCGCAGGAATATCGGCTTTATCTTTCAGGCGTTTAACCTGATCCCGGAGTTGACGGTGGAACAAAATATGATTTTTCCGCTGTTGCTGGATTATCAAAAGCCGGACAAGAGATATTTGGAGGAACTGCTGACGGTTTTGAATTTGAAAGATCGTCGTAATCATTTACCCAGTCAGCTTTCCGGCGGTCAACAGCAGAGAGTGGCGATTGGCCGTGCATTGATTACCCGTCCTTCTCTGATTCTGGCAGACGAGCCAACAGGAAATTTGGACTCACAAAACAGCAGTGAGGTAATAGCATTGCTCAAAGAAACATCGAAAAAATACGAGCAGACCATCATTATGATTACCCACAACCGCAGTATTGCGCAAACGGCAGACCGGGTATTACAGGTATCGGATGGCACTTTGACTGATTTTGGGAGGTGCCGTGAATGAAAAGCTATCTTAGTCTCATTCCCATCTCCGCTAAAGTTCACCGCCGACAAAATCGTATGACGCTGCTTTGCATTGTATTTGCTGTGTTTATGGTAACAGCAGTATTCAGTATGGCAGAAATGGGCTTTCGGATGGAACAGGCTCGATTGGTTGGGAAACATGGAAGTTTCTCTATTGGAGACTTGCTCGGCAGTTCCATGGGACAAACCCTTCTTTCTGTTGCGGTTGTTCTGTTCCTGTTGATTTTGGTTGCAGGCGTTTTGATGATTTCCAGCAGTATGAACAGCAGCATTGTCCAGAGAACCAAATTTTTTGGAATGATGCGTTGCATTGGTATGAGTAAGCAGCAGATTATTCGGTTTGTTCGCCTGGAGGCATTGAACTGGTGCAAAACGGCTGTACCCATCGGTCTTATTTTAGGGGTTGTTACAACATGGGGGCTGTGTGCGCTGCTGCGCTTTGTCGTCAGAGAAGAATTTTCTGAGATTCCCCTCTTTGGTATCAGTATTTTGGGCATTGCCTGCGGTATCTTTGTTGGACTGATTACTGTACTGATTGCCGCAAATGCTCCGGCGAAACATGCCGCGAAGGTATCTCCTATCACAGCGGTGTCTGGAAATGCAGACCACGGAAAAACAATGCGTCATTCCCAGTATACAGGATTCGGAAAGATTGAAGCCCTTCTCGGTATCGGCCATGCGGTCTCCGGGAAGAAAAATTTATTCCTGATGACAGGTTCTTTTGCACTTAGCATCATCTTATTTTTGAGCTTTTCCGTTATGATTGATTTTGTGGATTATTTGATACCTCAGTCAGCTGCCACATCAGATATTGATATTGCAAGTGCTGACGGTAATGCGATTCCTCGGGAACTGCTTACATCCATCCGTGAAATGGATGGAGTGAGAGAGGTTTACGGGCGGCGTAGTGCGTTTGATGTTCCTGCCAGATTAGATGGCGATACCGGATTTTCCGGTACAATCGACCTGATTTCTTATGATGATTTTGATTTGCAATGTCTGAAAAAAGATGGTGCTTTGAAAAGGGGGAGTGATTTGTCCAAAGTTTATGGAGACAGTCTCTTTGTTTTGGCAACATCCGATCAGGACAGTACATGGAAAATCGGCGACACTGTTCAAATTGGGGATGAAACCCTTACCATAGCTGGATTGTTAAAAAATGATCCCTTTAGCGAGGATGGATTGACAAACGGAAAACTCACATTGATTACCTCCGGAGAAACATTTATCCGTTTAACAGGGAATGATGATTATTCTCTTGTGCTGATACAGACAGCGGGGAATGTTACGGATGAAAATGTTCAGGCAATCCAAAATTCCGTAGATAAAACATATAGTTTTCGGGATAAACGCGACGAGCGTACGACGGGAACTTATATGGCTTTTGTTTTCTGTGTTTATGCGTTTTTGGCAATTATTGCACTGGTAACGGTAATGAACATTGTCAATAGCATTTCCATGATTTTTGCAAATAATTCAACTGTACGGAAACTTTGCCATTGTTCAAAAAAATGACATGACTTTTCCGCCGTTATGGGTTATACTGAACACAATTTGTACACAGGAGGACACTCCCCTTGAAAAAACTCTATGACGGGGTGCAGCGCTTCTGCGCCGCCCATCCCCGGTTCGGCATTCCCAACCTCATGCGCGTTATCGTCATCGGCAATGTGGCGGTCTATGTGCTCATGCTGCTGACCCAGGCCAACAACGCCAACGCCCTGAGCTTTCTGACCTTCAATCTCAATGCCCTGCTCCACGGCGAGGTGTGGCGGCTGGTGACCTTTGTGTTCGTGCCCGCCTACTCCAGTCCCTTTGCCCTGCTGATCAGTCTCTACTTCTATTACTGGATCGGCTCCACGCTGGAGCGACAGTGGGGCACGGCCAAATTTAATCTGTACTACATCAGCGGCGCGCTGCTGACGGTGCTGGGCGTGGTACTGGCCAGTCTCATCACCGGCAACCCCTACCTGACCGCAGCGGGCACCGGCTATGTGAACCTGTCCATGTTCTTCGCCTTTGCCTTCCTGTTCCCGGACACCACGGTGCTGCTGTTCTTCATCCTCCCGGTGAAGATGAAGGACCGGAAAGTTTTTCAGTCCTACCACAAGGCTTAAAATGGCAGAGAGAAGCTGGGAAAGG
>OGQC01001224.1_pt1 | contig 10993 bp, 5 predicted proteins | sample 1553081 | NCBI WGS metagenome assembly OGQC01 (sample SAMEA2580267, study PRJEB22360) | human gut metagenome | biome: human gut; feature: human-associated habitat; material: faeces | place: Denmark | collected 2008/2010
CAGGTGCCGTTTCCACCATCTCTAGTAAAGACCTGAACAACCGCCCGGTAGTGTCTGCTGCCAATGCATTGCAGGGAGCCGATCCGTCTGTAAATCTTACTTTTGGTACAGGTTCGCCCGAGTCAGGGTATTCATTAAACATTCGTGGAGGTATCTCTGTCAACGGTGGCACGCCGTTAGTATTGTGTGATGGCGTAGAAGTACCGCTAAATCAAGTCAATGCAAATGATATCGAATCGATTTCTGTATTGAAAGATGCATCTTCATGTGCCATTTATGGAGCAAAAGCATCGGCTGGTGTGGTACTTATTACCACTAAATCGGGAAGTGCCGCAACAAAAGGAAAAGCCAAAATTTCCTATAACGGTCGTTTCGGATGGACACAGAATACGACTTCCACTGATTTTATCCGTACCGGGTATGATTATGTAACTTTCGCCAACAAGTTCTACCATGCATACAATGGTGTGAATATGTATTTGTATGAAGATGAAGAACTCCAGAAGCTCTACGACCGCAGGAATGATATGACTGAGAATCCTGAACGCCCCTGGGTAGAAATCGGAGAAGACGGGAAGTACTATTATTATGGAAATACAGATTGGTATGGATACTTCTATAATCGCACCCGCCCACAGATGGAACATAACGTTTCCATCACCGGAGGTGGCGAAAAGGTGAATTATTATATCAGTGGACGCTACTATCAGCAGTATGGTATGTTCAACATTGATAAAGACCTCTATAAAGATTACTCATTCCGTGCCAAGATGGATGCCCAACTGAATAAATGGATAAAATGGTCGACAAATATCGGATTGGACAACAACAATTACAGATATAACGGAACTTCCAATTATGCAATGACTATTGCTCGTCTGGAATCGAATATTAGTCCGTCATTCGTACCTTTCAATCCTGACGGAACAATTGTGCAATATACAAACCAACTTTATGCCAACTCCCCTCTCGGAGCCGGTGACGGTGGCTATCTGACATCTCAAAGAGGGCATAATACAAAATCCAGGACACTCTTATCCGTAGTCAACCAAATTGATATTACTTTATTGGAAGGATTGACTCTGACCGCCAATTACAGTTATCAACAAAGAAAACAGCTGTATCGCTATCGCAGCAACTCATTTGAATATTCACGTAGTCAGGGAGTGACACAGACATTCACTTCCGGAAGTATCTTGAACAAGTATGAAGAAGACGAATCTTTCCCCGTCACTCATATGCTGAATTACTATGCTACTTTTGAACATTCATGGGCAAAGAAACATAATCTTAAAGTGGTGGCAGGTAGTCAGTATGAGACTTACCGTAATGTCAACAAAGATACTTCCATGACCAACTTGTCCAATGATAACCTCGACTCCTTTTCTGCAGTAACACCCGAAAGTGTGCTCACCGTATCACAAGATATCAGTGCCTATAAGACTCTTGGTTTCTTTGGTCGTATCAACTATGACTACATGGGCAAATACTTGCTTGAGATATCCTGCCGTGCTGATGGTTCTTCCCGATTTGCAGAAGGAGACAGATGGGGAATATTCCCCTCGGTATCAGCAGGGTGGAGAATTTCTGAAGAGAACTTCTTCAAACCTGTAAGTGACTGGTGGAGCAGTTTGAAATTACGCGCTTCTGTCGGTAGTCTGGGTAACCAACAGGTAGATTATTACGCTTATCTGCAAACAATCACTTCCGATAACCAATTCAGTTATACCTTTGATGGAGAAGGAAAAGCATACTATGCGAAAATTTCCAATCCAATCTCTTCCGGGCTGACCTGGGAAACTGTTACAACATACAATGTCGGATTGGATATGTCATTCCTTAGAAACCGTCTAAGTATGAGTGCCGACTATTATGTCCGTAAAACAACGGATATGCTGACCACCTCATTGACTTTACCGGATGTATACGGTGCTTCTACCCCAAAAGCCAATTGCGCTGACTTACGGACAAACGGATGGGAATTATCTGTTTCATGGAACGATTCGTTCAAAGTAGCCAACAAGCCTTTCCGATATGGGATACAAGCTACTTTGGGAGACTACCAACGCACAATCACCAGATACAACAATCCGGACAAACTGATTTCCGACCACTATGTAGGAAAGAAAATGGGAGAAATCTGGGGATACCATGTAGACGGATTGTTTAAAACAGACAAAGAAGCTGCGGAATATCAGGCAAAGATTAATGACAAAGCCGTAAACAAACGTGTTTACAGTAGTAAAGTAGACGGTTATCTACGTGCCGGTGATGTACGCTTTGCCGACTTGAATGGAGACAACGTGATCGGAGCAGGAGCAGGAACCGTAGATGACCCGGGCGACAAACGGATCATCGGAAATACGACTCCAAGATACAACTATTCTTTCCGCCTGGATGCAAGCTGGAATGGTTTTGACGTATCTGCTTTCTTTCAAGGGATCGGTAAAAGAGACTGGTATCCGTCCTCCAGTTCCAGTTCACAAGGAGCGAATTCTTTCTGGGGCCCCTACTCTTTCCCTTCTACCTCATTTATAGAAAAGTCATTCCCGGAAGACTGTTGGACAGAAGACAACAGAAATGCCTTCTTCCCACGCATCAGAGGTTATCAATCCTACTCCGGAGGTTCACTCGGAACAGTCAATGACCGATATATACAGAACATTGCTTATCTGCGTTTCAAGAACCTCTCTATCGGATATACCCTGCCCATCAACAAGCGTTTTTTCGAAAAAGTCCGTGTTTATGTTTCAGGAGAGAATCTATATTATTGGTCGCCTCTGAAGAAGCATAATAAAACCATTGATCCGGAATTGGCTATCTCTAGTAGCACTTACTCATCCAACACAGGTTCGGGATATGCTTATCCACGTGTTTATACTGTTGGAGTAGATATTACTTTTTAATTAATGATTAATCAGATATAGTATGAAAGCTATCAACAAAATAATTATCTTGGGAATGGTGACAACCCTGTTCAGTAGTTGCGACCTGACACTCCTACCGGAAAATGCAGTGACACCGGAGAATTACTTTCAAAATAAATCCGACCTGGAGTTATGGACCAATCAATTTTATACTTTGCTGGATGAACCGGACGCTTCAGCCGGTACAAATGCAGACGATATGATTGACAAAGGCATGGGACAGGTGATTGAAGGTACCCGTTCGGCTGCTAGCGAAACCGGATGGTCATGGAGCAAACTCCGTCACATCAATTATTTTCTGCAACATTCCTCCAATTGTGATGATGAAACCGCCCGCAGCCAATATAACGGTGTGGCACAGTTCTTCAGAGCTTATTTCTATTTCGTAAAGGTACGTCGTTATGGAGACGTGCCCTGGTATAATCAGGTATTAGGTTCGGAAGATCAGGAATTACTGGCTAAAGCCAGAGATTCACGCGAATTTGTGATGGATCGGGTCCTCAAAGATTTCGAAGATGCCGCCACCAGCTTACCAACTAAAAGCACAGACACTCGGAATACAAGAGTCACTAAATGGGCAGCACTGGCATTTGCCAGTCAAGCTGCACTCTATGAAGGAACTTATCGGAAATACCACGGACTGGACAATTATGAGAAATATCTGGAAATTGCAGCAAGCACTGCCAAGCAGTTTATTGATGAAAGCGGCTTCAGTCTGTATAAAGAAGGAACAGAACCTTACAGAGATATGTTCTGTGCGGACAATGCCAAAACAACAGAAGTTGTACTGGCAAGAGCTTATAACTTCGAAGGTCTACAATTATCACATTCCGTACAATTCAGCATCGCCAATCTGCAGATGGGCTTCACCCGCCGGTTTATGAATCACTACCTGATGACTGACGGAACGCGTTTCACAGATAAACAAGGATATGAAACTATGTTCTATACGGACGAGGTAAAAGACCGTGATCCACGCTTACAACAAACTGTACTTTGCCCGAACTATATCCAGAAAGGAGAAACCACCGTTACTGCTAATGATTTAACTGCCTACTGCGGATACAGACCTATCAAATTCGTAGGAACGAAAGACCATGACGGAGCCGCCAAAAGTACCTCCGACTGGCCACTGATGCGAGCCGCAGAAGTGTTCCTGAATTATGCCGAGGCTAAAGCAGAATTAGGAACTCTTAAACAAGAAGATCTGGATATCTCTATCAATAAAATTCGTGAACGGGCAAAAATGCCGGATTTGATTCTTACAGACGCCAACAACAATCCCGATCCGTATTTGAGTACCTGCTATCCAAACGTTGAGCAGGGAGCGAACAAAGGAGTCATTCTCGAAATACGTCGCGAACGTACCATTGAATTAGTTATGGAAGGCTTGAGACAATGGGATTTATTCCGGTGGAAAGAAGGAAAACAAATGTTCAATCAGTACATTCCTTACTACGGCATCTATATTCCTGGAGTAGGAACATATGACATGGATGGAGACGGAAAACCTGATTTGGAAATCTACGAAACCACAGCTACTTCGCAATGTGATAATAAGAAGAAACTGGATAAGGATATTTACCTCTCCAATGGTACATCCGGCTATATTATCGGATTTCCTAAAGTTACTTATGGCAATGACTGGAAAGAGGAAAGAGACTATTTATGGCCAATTCCTGCCGATCAGCGCGTATTGACACAAGGCATTCTGACCCAAAATCCGGGTTGGGAAGACGGCTTAAGTTATTAATTAATCCACAATTTATATTTTTATCAGTAAGGTGTATCGGTAATCCCCGATATACCTTACTATCACTATTGCTTTTTTTTAAAGCAACAAACACTAATCACCATGTTAAAACAACTTATCAAATTCTATCAAATCAGCACTCCTGCACCAGTTCTTAAAGAGAACAAGAAGAAGCTCAAAAAGCTACAATGGGCAACCTTTTTTTCCGCAACTGCCGGATACGGTATTTATTACGTTTGCCGACTTAGTCTGAATGTAGTAAAAAAGCCGATTGTCGAAGAAGGTATATTTTCAGAAACCGAACTCGGTATCATTGGTGCTGTGCTGTTTTTCACATATGCCATCGGAAAATTCACCAATGGATTTCTAGCAGACCGCAGTAATATCAGACGCTTCATGTCCACCGGATTACTGATTACCGCTTTGACTAACTTATGTTTAGGGCTCACTCATTCTTTTATTCTATTTGCCGTACTATGGGGAATCAGCGGCTGGTTTCAGTCAATGGGAGCAGCTTCCTGTGTAGTCGGACTATCCCGTTGGTTTGAGGACAAGAAACGAGGGTCGTTCTACGGTTTTTGGTCGGCAAGTCACAATATCGGAGAGGCTATGACTTTCATCATTGTCGCTTCCATTGTGAGTGTTTTAGGGTGGAGATATGGTTTCATAGGAGCCGGTAGTATTGGAATAATCGGAGTTTTAATTGTCTGGAACTTTTTCCACGACTCTCCCGAAAGTGAAGGACTGTCAGCAGTTGATCATCCACAAATAAAAAATGAAACCGATGATAAAGCTGACTTCAACAAGGCACAAAAACAGGCGTTAACGATGTCGGCAATTTGGATACTTGCTATATCAAGTGCGTTGATGTATGTCAGCCGATATGCAGTGAACAGTTGGGGAGTCTTTTATCTGGAAGCCCAGAAAGGGTATTCTACGTTAGATGCCAGTTTTATCATCTCCATCAGTTCGGTTTGTGGGATTATCGGTACGATGTTTTCCGGGGTAATCTCCGACAAGTTTTTCAATGGACGTAGAAATGCTCCTGCGCTTATCTTCGGTTTGATGAATGTAGCAGCACTATGCCTGTTTCTACTAGTCCCGGGCGTCCACTTCTGGATAGACGCATTATCCATGGTACTATTCGGAACCGCTATCGGAGTACTTCTCTGTTTTTTGGGTGGATTAATGGCTGTCGACATTGCTCCCCGGAACGCTTCTGGTGCAGCGTTAGGTATTGTAGGCATTGCCAGTTACATCGGAGCAGGTATACAAGATATAATGAGCGGAGTTCTCATTGAAGGGCACAAAAGCATCGTTGATGGTAAAGAAATCTATGATTTTTCTTACATCAATATTTTTTGGATCGGAGCAGCATTACTTTCCGTTTTTTTCGCTTTATTGGTGTGGAATGTGAGATCAAAGGATTAACAGAACTGTCAGTATCATAAAAAACGTGAGTTCTTTTCGTCCTCATATGAATTTATTTCGTATTTTTGCGTGGACATCCCCTTTTTTGATGTTCAGGAAGATAATTTGTTGTTAAAGCAAAGCGAAGATTGATATATGAGTGACGAAATCAACGAGATAACGGAAGAACATTCAGACTACAAACCAGCGGACGCGCGGGACGAAAGCGTAAAACATCAGTTAACAGGCATGTACCAGAATTGGTTTCTGGACTATGCTTCATACGTTATTCTGGAACGTGCCGTACCTCACATCAATGACGGTTTAAAGCCTGTGCAACGTCGTATCCTGCATTCTATGAAACGTCTGGATGACGGGCGGTATAACAAAGTGGCAAATATTGTGGGACACACCATGCAGTTCCACCCGCATGGGGATGCTTCTATCGGGGATGCCCTAGTACAGTTGGGACAGAAAGACCTGTTGATTGACTGTCAGGGTAACTGGGGTAATATTCTCACCGGAGACGGTGCGGCTGCTCCCCGTTATATCGAGGCACGTTTATCCAAGTTTGCGCTGGATGTTGTCTTCAATCCCAAAACTACCGAATGGAAATTGTCATACGACGGACGAAATAAGGAACCAGTCACTCTTCCTGTGAAATTCCCGTTATTACTGGCGCAGGGAGTGGAAGGTATCGCCGTTGGACTTTCTTCCAAGATATTGCCGCATAACTTCAACGAACTTTGTGATGCTTCCATCAGCTATCTGCGTGGGGAAGAATTCCAACTGTATCCCGATTTCCAGACAGGCGGATCGATCGATGTAGCCAAATACAACGACGGAGAACGTGGCGGAGCAGTGAAAGTACGTGCCAAGATCAACAAGATTGATAACAAAACGCTTGCAATTACAGAGATCCCTTATGGGAAAACCACTTCAACAGTGATCGACTCTATCCTGAAAGCTGTTGATAAAGGAAAAATCAAAATTCGCAAGGTAGATGACAACACAGCTGCCAACGTAGAAATATTAGTGCATCTGGCACCAGGTACATCATCGGACAAAACAATCGATGCATTGTACGCATTCACCGATTGCGAAGTAAGTATCTCACCCAACTGCTGCGTGATTGACGACTGCAAACCTCATTTCCTCACTGTCAGCAAAGTCTTGAGAAAGTCGGCAGACAACACGCTGGATTTGCTAAAGCAGGAGCTGGAAATCAAGAAAAACGAAATACTGGAAGCGTTGCACTTTGCTTCGCTCGAAAAGATATTTATCGAAGAACGCATCTATAAGGACAAAGAGTTCGAGCAATCCAAAGATATGGACGCAGCTTGTGCACATATTGACGAACGACTGACGCCTTATTATCCGAAGTTTATCCGTGAAGTAACCAAAGAGGATATTCTCAAACTGATGGAAATCAAAATGGGACGTATTCTGAAATTCAATTCGGATAAAGCGGATGAACTGATTGCCAGGATGAAAGAAGAAGTGGCCGAGATTGATAATCATCTGGCTCACATCGTAGATTATACCGTCAACTGGTATCAGATGTTGAAAAACAAATACGGCAAGAACTTCCCGCGCCGTACAGAACTGCGCAACTTCGACACCATCGAAGCTGCCAAAGTAGTAGAAGCAAACGAGAAACTTTATATCAACCGCGAAGAAGGATTTATCGGAACAGCCTTGAAAAAAGACGAGTTCGTTGCATGTTGTTCGGATATCGATGATGTCATTATCTTCTTCCGCGACGGTAAGTATATCGTTACTCCTGTTGCCGACAAGAAATTCGTCGGCAAAAACGTTCTCTATGTCAATGTATTCAAGAAGAACGATAAACGTACGATCTACAATGTAGCCTACCGCGACGGAAAAGAAGGAACGACATACGTAAAACGTTTCGCCGTTACCTCTGTAGTTCGCGACCGCGAATATGATGTCACACTGGGAACTCCCGAATCACGGATTACCTATTTCAGTGCTAATCCGAACGGAGAAGCCGAAATCATCAAGGTGACATTGAAACCGAATCCGCGTGTACGCCGTATCATCTTCGAGCATGATTTCAGCGAGGTCAGCATCAAGGGACGTCAGGCACGAGGTGTGATTCTTACCCGCTTGCCGGTACATAAGATATCCTTGAAACAAAAAGGAGGTTCTACGCTCGGTGGACGTAAAGTATGGTTTGACCGTGACATACTCCGCCTCAACTATGACGGACGAGGTGAATATCTGGGTGAATTCCAAAGCGACGACAGCATATTGATTGTTCTGAACAACGGTGATTTCTATACTACCAACTTCGACTTGAGCAACCACTATGAAGATAATGTAAGCATCGTGGAGAAATTTGATCCTAACAAGATATGGACTGCCGCGCTTTACGATGCCGACCAACAGAATTATCCGTATCTGAAACGTTTCTGTTTTGAGGCCTCCAACCGTAAACAGAACTACTTGGGAGAAAATAAGAACAACCGTCTGATCCTGCTGACCGACGAGTACTATCCTCGTCTGGAAGTCATATTTGGCGGACACGACAATTTCCGTGATCCGTTGAATATCGATGCGGATGAATTCATTGCTGTCAAAGGTTTCAAAGCCAAGGGAAAACGTATCACTACCTATGCAGTGGAGACGATCAATGAGCTTGAACCAACTCGCTTCCCCGAACCCTCACAAGAACAACAGGAAGTTCCTGAAGAGGAGCCGGAAAATCTGGATCCGGACAGCGGCAAGAGCGAAGGCGATATTATTGATGAAATCACCGGGCAGATGAAATTATTCTGATGAAGAAAAAACTAATATACCTGGGGCTGACAGGTTGCATCCTGTTCGCCCTTTGCACAAGATTACAAGCGCAGATCGACAGTCTGCAAGCCCATCGGTATGTAACACGTGCCACCATGTATGGTGTCGGATTTACTAACGTTTTCGACACCTATCTTTCACCGCAGGAATACAAAGGAATCGACTTCCGTGTTTCCCGTGAATTGATTCGGATGACCAAGTTGTTTGATGGAAATGTATCTGTGCAGAACTTCTTTCAGGCAAACATCAGCTATACGCACAACCGGGCCGATAACAATAACACTTTCTCCGGATTAGTCAACTGGAACTATGGATTACATTACCAGTTCCGCCTGACAGATAATTTCAAATTATTAGCCGGAGGATTGATAGATGTCAACGGAGGCTTTGTCTATAATCTCCGGAACACCAACAATCCGGCATCCGCACGGGCATACGTCAATCTGGATGCCTCCGGAATGGCTATTTGGCACCTGAAAATCAAACGGTATCCGATGGTGCTTCGTTATCAGGTCAATCTGCCGGTTATGGGAGTGATGTTCTCTCCCCACTACGGACAATCTTATTACGAGATATTCTCTTTGGGAAATTCGAGTGGAGTAATAAAATTTACCTCCCTGCACAATCAACCTTCGTTGCGACAGATGCTCTCCGTCGACCTGCCGATAGGATATACCAAAATGCGCTTCAGCTACCTGGCTGATTTGCAGCAATCCAACGTTAACAATATCAAGACACATACCTACTCACACGTATTCATGGTAGGATTTGTGAAAGACCTATACCGTATCCGAAATAAGAAAGGAACCGCTCTTCCTTCATCGGTTAGAGCTTACTAAGAGAACAAAATTTAATGTTGAAACTTCAAGTGAGAGATCAATTAATGATGAGAAATAAGATTAGACAAATACTTTGGCTGCTCTGCTGCCTTCCGGTGCTGACTGGTTGCATTGGGGAAGATGACTACGCCAATGATCCCAGAGGTAATTTCGAACAACTATGGAAGATCATTGACGAACAGTATTGTTTCCTGGATACGAAAGGTATTGACTGGGATGCTGTTCATGACGAATACAGCAAACTGATTATTCCGTCAATGTCTAATGATGACCTGTTCGATATCCTAAGCCAAATGCTTTATATCTTGAAAGACGGGCATGTCAATCTATCTTCTGCCAGTCGTATTTCTTATTACGATGCATGGTATCAGGGCTACCCTTGGAATTATAGAGAAGATATTCTTTATAACTATTATCTGGGTAGTGCCAATTCAGGCTATCGCACATCCGCTGGTCTTAAATATAAAATATTCGACAATAACATAGGATACATACGTTATGAAAGTTTCAGTGCCGGAGTTGGAGATGGCAATTTGGATGAGGTCCTTTACTATTTACAAATCTGCAATGGACTAATTATCGATGTCCGTGATAACGGAGGAGGTAATCTAACCAATTCTTCACGCATAGCTGCCCGGTTCACTGATAAACTGGCACTAACAGGATATATCCAACATAAGACAGGTCCGGGACACAATGATTTCTCAGAGATGGAACCCATTTATTTAGAACCCTCCAACAGTATTCGTTGGCAAAAAAAGGTCGTGATACTAACCAATCGTCGATGTTATAGTGCCACAAATGATTTTGTTAACATAATGCGCAGCTTAAACAATGATAACGAAGATAAAAGAATCATCCAGCTGGGTGACCAGACTGGTGGTGGATCAGGACTACCATTTTCATCAGAATTACCCAATGGTTGGAGCGTCCGCTTCTCAGCCAGCCCCCACTTTGATAAGTATGGAAAGTCATTGGAAGATGGAATAAAACCTGATGTATACGTAAACATGGATAAGATTCTGGAAGAAGGGATAGAGCAGGGTGACATAGAATCACAAAAGAAAGATCCACTGATTGAAAAGGCATTCGAAATCTTAAGTGAATAACTTTATTGCCAAATTATTTGCCAAATCAGAAAATCTTCCTATCTTTGCACCGCTAAACAAAAAAGCTACACATGCGGCTGTGGCGTAATTGGTAGCCGCGCCAGACTTAGGATCTGGTGTCGTGAGACGTGT
>OGQC01001227.1_pt1 | contig 10976 bp, 9 predicted proteins | sample 1553081 | NCBI WGS metagenome assembly OGQC01 (sample SAMEA2580267, study PRJEB22360) | human gut metagenome | biome: human gut; feature: human-associated habitat; material: faeces | place: Denmark | collected 2008/2010
CTCGACCTCGCGCCCCAGCCGCTGTTGCAGGGTACGGCCGACGTGAGCGGCGACCGTTCGGTGCCGGTCGAGTGCGTCATCCATCTGGGCGAGCGGCTGACCAATCCGGCCATCGGATTCGACGTGCGCGTGCCGGGTGTCGACCCCGAGATGCAGAGTATCATCGCCAATGCGCTCAGTACGCCCGAGTCGGTCGACATGCAGTTCCTCTACCTGCTGCTCTTCAACAGCTTCATGGCCGAGAACTCGGCCACCGGCAGCAACATGGGTGCCTCGGTGTCGGCCGCCACGGGCCTCGAGTTCCTGACCAACCAGCTCAGCAACTGGCTCTCGGCCGACGACTACAATCTGGTCATCCGCTACCGGCCCAAGTCGGAACTGACCAGCGACGAGGTCGACTTCGGCCTCTCGAAGAGCCTCATCAACAACCGGCTTTTCGTCGAGCTGGAGGGCAACTACATCATCGACAACAAGCAGGCAGTCAACAACGACGCCATGTCCAACTTCATGGGCGAGGCCTATGTGACCTACCTCATTGACCGTTCGGGGGCGCTGCGGCTGAAGCTCTTCACGCAGACCATCGACCGCTTCGACGAGAACCAGGGTCTGCAGGAGTACGGCCTGGGTATCTATTTCAAGGAGGATTTCAACAATTTCCGCGATTTCCGCCAGCGGCTCAAGGAGCGTTTCACCAACCGCAAGCGGCGGGCCCGTCGTGAGGAGCGCCGCGCCGAAAAGCAGCGGCTGCGCGAAGCGGCCAGGGCCGGCGAGGGGCTTTCGGCGGCCGATGCGGAGGAGGCAACCGACGCGGAGGCGCCCGACAACACAGAAAACTCAAATAACAAATAAAAACAAAAAACGACGTTATGATGACTTTTTTACAGGCTGCCGAAATGGTGGCTGCGAGCGAAGAGACCCGCATGGGACTGTGGACCCTGTTCACCAAGGGCGGTTGGCTGATGTGGCCGCTGCTGGCACTGGGCGGCGTGACGATTTTCATCTTCGTGGAGCGTTTCCTCGCCATCCGCAAGGCCTCGGTGCTCGACATGAACTTCATGAACCGGATTCGCGACTATATCTCGGACGGCAAGATTGCCGTGGCTGTCAACCTCTGCAAGAAGACCGATACGCCCATTGCCCGCATGATTGAGAAGGGCATCGAGCGCATCGGCCGCCCGATGGGCGACGTGCAGACGGCCATCGAGAACGTGGCCAACCTCGAAGTCTCGAAGCTCGAAAACGGGCTGCCCTTCCTGGCGACCATCGCCGGCGGCGCCCCGATGATTGGCTTCCTCGGTACGGTGCTCGGCATGGTGCAGACCTTCATGGACATGTCGGCTGCGGGCGGCACGGTGGACCTGGGGCTGCTTTCGAGCGGTATGTACGTGGCGATGGTCACCACGGTGATGGGCCTCATCGTCGGCATCCCGGCCTACTTCGGCTACAACTACCTGGTGGCGCGCATCGAGAAACTGGTCTTCCAGATGGAGGCCAACTCGATTGCCTTCATGGACATCCTTAACCAACCCGTTCAAAAATAGTGCGCCATGGCAATCAAACACGGTTCGAAGGTCGATAAGAGCTTCTCGGCGTCGTCGATGACCGACCTGATGTTCCTGCTGCTGCTCTTCCTGCTGATAGCGACGACGCTCATCAACCCCAATGCCCTGAAGCTGATGCTTCCCAAAAGCTCGAACCAGCTGAAGGACAAGGCGATGACGACCGTTTCGATTCAGGATACGGGCCACGGCTACCGCTACTATGTCGAGCTGCAGGACGTGGGGTCCATCGAGGGAGTCGAGCGTGCGCTCACGACGCGCCTCGAAGGACAGGAGGAACCCACCGTGTCGCTGCACTGCGACAAGACGGTGGCCGTCGACGAGGTGGTGAAGGTAATGAATATCGCCAAGGACAACAAGTACAAGCTCATCCTGGCCACGTCGCCGCGGTAGGAGAGCTGTTCGCGTGCGGCCTCCGGCACGGAGTGGTGCGGGCCGCTCGTGCGCGAACGAAGGATATTGAAACGTAAGAGAACATGTATTATTACGACCCGAACGACAGGACTCCCCGGAAGTGGGCGACGGTTGCGGCCGCGTGCTATGCGCTGCTGCTCGTCGTCGCGTTCGCGCTCGTGTCGTTCGATTTCAGGCGCATCGAGGAGAAGCCCGGCGATACGATTGTCATCGACTTTACGGAGCCGCCCGCACCCGAGCCGCAGCGGCCTCCCGTGCGGCGGGCCTCGGAACCGCGCATGCACGACGAGGTGGCTCCCGTCGAACAGACGGCTCAGGTGAGCGGCAAGGACGAGACGACGCAGACGCCCAATCCCAAGGCGCTTTTCCGGATGAACAAGGGCGGGGCCGACGAACCCGAAAATGCGGGCAACCCCCGCGCGCCGAAGGGCGAGGACAAGGCGAGCGGCAAGGGGCCTGGGCTCGATGTCGACGGCCTCGACCAGCTCGACAAGGGGCTGCAGGGACGCGGCCTGGTCGGGGCGCTGCCCAAGCCCGTCTATCCGGGCAACAAGAGCGGCAAGGTGGTCATCCGCGTGACGGTGGGGCCCAAGGGCAACGTGACAGGCGCTTCGTATGAGCCCAAGGGGTCGACCGAAAGTGACCCCGCACTGGTGGCGGCGGCCCTCGAGGCTGCCCGCAAGGCCCGCTTCACGGAGAGCCGTGCGGCGGTGCAGGGCGGAACCATTACCTATGTCTTCCGCATGGAGTAGCGGCCCGGAGCGGGGGCTGCATGCCCTCCGTGCGGCGGGCTGTTGCTGCCGGTCGCAGCGGCCGATTGCGGAGTGAGAACAGCGAACTACGGCGGAGCGCCCTTTGCGGGGTGCGTCTGCAAAAAAAGAAACGATTATGCGTAAATTTGTTTGGACATGCATCGGGTGCCTGCTACTTGCGACGGGCGAGGCCCGGAGCCGGGAGGCGAAGCCTGCGGCTGAGGTTCCGGCGACCGCATCGGAGCAGAGGGATGTCGTTGCCGGCAACGCTCCGAAGAGGGAGGAGGGCGCCACGCGCCGCGAGCGGCGGAGTGCCGCACGCAAGGAGGGAGCCCTGCTGCGGTTCACCGAATCGGTTTACGACTTCGGCCGCGTACCGCGCCGGGGCGGCGATTTGGCCCATGACTTCGTCTTTGTGAACGAGGGTACGGTGCCGCTGGTCGTCACGCGGGTCTTCACCTCGTGCTCGTGTCTGAAGGCGAGCTATTCGAAGCGGCCTGTGGCTCCGGGCGGCGAGGGGGTAATCCGCATCACCTACGAACCGCACAAGAGCGAGCCCGGTACCTTCTACAAGGTCATTCAGGTCTACTCCAACTCGTCGGCCGGACGTACCGTCATCACGGTGCAGGGCAGCTCCTACGACGAAGAGGAGGAGTAACCCGGTCGGGGATGCTCGCGGCATGTCAGGCCGGCATCCCGACACGGAGAACCATACCCGGACGCACGCTCGCCCGGGTATGTTGTCCGAGGCGGCAGGCTTCGGACGGCAAAAACAACTCAACAAACATTCATTATGACATCCATTCTGTTCCGAAACGCGACCGTGCTTCCCATGACGGCGGAGGCGGACGCACCGAAATACTTCACGGGCTGGGTCGGCATCGTCGGCAACCGCATCGAGCGGGTCGAGGAGGGCGATGCCGGGGCCGACGAGTTCCTGGCAGCGCATCCCGATGCGCGGCTCTTCGACTGTCGCGGCAAGCTGGTCATGCCGGGCCTGGTCAACACCCACTGCCATGCGGCGATGACGCTCCAGCGGGGCTATGCCGACGATATCGCCCTCATGGAGTGGCTCAACGACTATATCTGGCCCTTCGAGGTGCGCCAGACGGCCGACGACGTGGCGCTGGGCATGACGCTGGGCATCGTCGAGATGCTGCTCGGAGGCGTCACCTCGTTCGTCGACATGTATTACCACGAGGACCGCTGCGTCGAGGTGGCCGAGCGGATGGGCATCCGTGCGATGCTGGGCTGCAACTACTTCGACAGCAACATCGACGAGGTCTTCCCGCAGGTGGAGCGCGCCGTAGCGGCCGCTGCCGGCAGTTCGCGCGTGCAGATTGCCGTGGCGCCCCATTCGGCCTACACCGTCTCGCCCGAGAATCTGCGCAGGGGGCGTGAACTGGCCGACCATCACGGCCTGCGGATGATGACCCACGTGGCGGAAACCCAGGACGAGATGCGCATCATCCGCGAGCGCTTCGGCTGCACGCCTGTCGAGCATCTCGACCGCCTCGGACTGCTCGACGAGCGGCTCATTGCGGCGCACTGCGTCCATCTGACCGACAGTGACCTGCGCACGCTCGTCGAGCGGCGCGTCGTCGTCTCGCACAACCCGCAGAGCAACATGAAAATCTCGAGCGGCGTGGCCCCCGTCGAGCAGCTGCGCCGGGCCGGGGCCTGCGTGACGGTGGCCACCGACGGCACCTGCTCGAACAACGACCTCGACCTGTGGGAGGAGCTGCGTACGGCAACCTTCCTGCAGAAGTCCGCGACGGGCGACCCCTGCGCGCTGCCCGCCTACGAGGCGCTCCGCATGGCGACCGCCAACGGCGGCCGGGCCTTCGGCCTCGACGGCCGTCTGGGCGTGCTCCGCGAAGGAGCGCTGGCCGATGTGGTGGTGGTCGACCTTCGGAAGCCCCACCTGCAGCCCGTCCACGACCTGGTGGGCAACCTGGTCTACTGCGGCAAGGCGTCGGATGTCGAGACGGTGGTGGTCGACGGCCGCGTCGTTGTCGAGAACCGGCAGCTGGCAGGCGTCGACCTCGAGCGGCTCTATGCCGACGTGGCGGCTGCCGTCGAGCGCATCAAGCGCGCGTAGCCGCTGAGCCCTCCGGCGGCGCCAAGGGGCCGCCGCACGGGCGCCTTTCCCGCTGCTGCGAAACGGGTGGGCGACAGAACTTGCGAGGTGCCCTCCGCATCCCGATTCAGGGGTGCGGAGGGCGCTGTCGTTTTAGGATGTATGCGCGAAAGAGGGCGAAGCGGGCGGTTTGTCGCGAAAAAGCACTATCTTGTTACGAGAAACGTCCCCCTCGGGAAGCCAAATTTCCCGGCCATGAAGAGGAACCTTCGTTTTTTGCTCCTTCTGTACAGCCTTTGGATGCTCGCAGCCGTGCCGGTGCGGGCCATGTCCGTAGCCCAACGCATGGAGCGGCTCTACCTGAACCGGAGCCGTGCGTAGGTGATTGTCCCGGCGCTGCGGATATTCACCAATGTGTTGTGCATGTGTCGGATTGACACAATCCTGCTCCCCCGTATGGGGCTTGCCGACGGCATTATCCACGAACTCTACCGGCAATACCACCTTATGTCGTAACGTTCCGACCCGGAAAGTTCTGTTGGAGAAGTAACTATAGAACGAATTCTTATTCGCTCTATGCGGCTTGTATGTGCGGTGATTTACCGCATAACTTGAATATTCAATACTCTCTCGATATTTCGCTGAAAGTTACAATACAAGGGAGGTGAAACAAATGCAAGTACGATAATCTGGCATATCCTTAAAACAGCCGATTTCAGCTATCGAATTCATGGATATCCACCCCCAGGTATTGGCAGGCCTTTTTCTTGCTGATTCCGTCTTTGAGCATGCGTTCGTAACATGCCCGCTTTTCGTCGTGGACTTCAATCCGATTAAACAGCATATCAGCTAAAGCATCCACCGCCTCCGAAAAGGCCGCCTCGCCTTCGGGCGTATCAAAATCAATCTTACAAAAAGGCGCCCGTTCCTTATGCAGAATCAGGTAATAGCTCCCCGAAATCAAGAGGGCGATAATGCTTCGGATATTGATATGAGCGGATTTGAACAGCATGTCGTAATATTCGACCAGATTCATGTTCATCAAATCCCGGATACAAGCTGTTCTCCGGGTCGTCTCATTGTCGGCCGACATTTCCCAAAGCAACAGTTTCTGCATGACCACATTGTTGCATAACTCCCTGTACAGCATTTTTAGGGTTTTTGCAAAGAACAATTTAGGTCCCAGGACGCTCAACTCTGACGTGTCAATCGTGTTATTAATCCAGAAGTCATATCTCTGAGCCAACTTGTCATAAAGATTGTCGATAGATCCATAGCGCCGATAAAAGACAGGGGGGTCCAAACGGGCGTTGGCCATCAATTCCGTGACAAGCACGTTGCCGAAACCACACTTGACGACCAGTTTTTCGAGTTCAGTCATTACGGTATTATCTATTTCAGCATTCGTGCGTCTTACTCTTTCCGCCATATCGTAGTATCTGATTGGGTAGGTATTATGGATGTCGATAAACATTCCAACACAAATATATGACATTTATCTTAATATACATGCAAGAAAGCCGTCTTCTCCATCCAACACAAGAAATTCACCGCAGTGCAGATATTTTTAAACAAAACTGTTATATCTAAAATATTTTGTATATATTTGCAATAGTTGGAACAAATGAGTTTCCTGAACCGAAGGAATTGGATTAGAGAATTTGTTGCATGAAAGTCTGCGGTCGATGAAATATCCAATTTAACGGCATTCTCCGAGGAGGATTTTGGGCGGTCATTTATGTTTATTTCTGAAAAGAGCACTTCAATATTGTGGTCGTTTTTGAAATATTGTTTTTACCAATCGAGTATCTGCTTGTATCACTTAACAATAAGTAAAATGAGACCAGTGTTTCGTATTTTCTGCATCCTGCTTTGTCTGTTGTGCGTTACACCTGTCATGCAGGCCCAGCAACCTCCCGTCCCTGCCCCCGCCTCCTCCGGATTCAACCTCACGGCGGAGGCTCTGAAGGATTCCCGCGCTGTCGGGAATCTCGAAACCCTCTGCCGTGTCTGGGGCTATGTGAAGTACCACCATCCGGTCTTCTGTGACACGCTGTGTCGCGTCGATGTCGACAGCGCCCTCTTTGCCCTGTTGCCGCGGGTCGTGCATGCCGACCGGGTGACCCGCAACCGGCACCTGCTCGACTGGGTACGCTCGCTGGGAGATTACACCCCCAACCGGGTCGAGTGCGAACAGGCACTGGCTCCGTATGACCTGGTCGAGACGGCCGACCTCGGGTGGACGGCCGACACCGTGCTGCTGGGCGGGGAGCTCTCGAAGCTGTTGCAGGAGCTGCGTTATGCCGAGCGCGATGAGAACTACTACCTCCGCATGGGAACAATGGAAAACGGACCGGGTTATCACTATCTTTCGTTGCGCAACGAGAGGTTCTATCCGACCCCGCAGATGGATAGCGGGCTCAACCTGCTGACGCTCTTCCGGTTGTGGAACGTCATCGAATATTATGCTCCGAACCGTTCGCTGACGCTGCACCCCTGGAATGAAGTGCTCTCTACCTATATTCCTCTCATGGGGGGCGAGACGGACCCCGTCCGCTTCTCCCGGCTCTATTTCCGGCTGATTCGCGAGCTCAACGACGGCCATGCCTACGCGCCGATTGAGATGCTCTTCGGACAGCGGATGCTGCCCGTATGGCCGCTCCAGGCCGAAGGGCGCCTCTTTGTCGGCTACTCCGGCGACAGTCTCCTCGAACGGGGCGACGAGGTGGTGGCCATCGACGGGGAGCCTATCTCCGAACGGCTGGAGCTGCTGCGGGAGTATGCCTCGCGGTCGAATGAGGCGAGCCTGCGCCGGGCCGCCCGTTATTACGGGCTCTGCACGCGCCGCGATACCGCCGAGGTGGTCCTCCGCCGCGCCGGGGCCTGCGACACGCTCCACGTGGCAACGGTGCCCTATGGCAACGTCTCCCCCCTTTACGACCCGGCCCAACTCACGCAGCCGCCCTTCCGCCTGCTGGCCGATTCGGTGGGTTACATCTACGCCGGGACCTTCTCACGCGAGCACCTCGCCGAGGTCGGGCAGACGCTGCCCCGCACGCGGGCGCTCATCATCGACCTGCGCACCTACCCGCTGAATGTGGCCGACGCGCTGATAGCGTTGATTGGCCAGTCGCTGCGCACCGAGCCGGTCGTTGCCTGGCAGATGGTACATCCGACGCTGGCCCTGCCCGGTCTCTTCTTCCGGCAGGAGCAATGGATTTACGAAGGCTTCGGGGAGGAAGCCAAGCGGTGTGCCGAGCCCTACAAAGGGCGGGTAATCTTACTGGTGAACGAGACGACGCAGAGCAACCCCGAGTACCAGGCCATGGCGCTGCAGAGCTGCCCGCAGACGCTGACCATCGGCTCGCCGACCTCGGGTGCCGACGGTTCCATTGTCTGGATTCCGCTGCCCGGTCAGATAACCAGTTTCTCCGGCGTCGGCGTCCTCTATCCGGATGGAACCCAGACCCAGACCGTAGGAGTGCGCCTCGATGTCGAGGTGCTGCCGACGGCCGAAGGGGTGCAGGCCGGGCGTGACGAGGTGCTCGAACGGGCCCTGGAGTTGGCCCGGCAATAGGGTGGGGCGTGCCGCTCCGTGGCTGTGGCTGGGCCGGCGGTACGGCTTTTGCAGCAGAGAACAGTCCGCGGAGCGGCCTCCGATGGCAGGCATGCGGCGCCGGGCCGCTCGGACGATGTATGAAAGGAAAAGAGCCCTTCGGCTCCGGAGCGGCGTGCCGCACCGGGCTGCGGGGCAAGGACAATAACTAAACAGTAAAACGTTATGGGAGAGAAAGTTTTGTTCGGCGGTCGGCCCTTCGAGCTGGAGGGCACGCCGCGGCGCGTGGGCGATGTGGCCCCCGATTTCGTATTGACGGGTCAGGACCTGGCCCCCGTGTCGTCGGAGCGTCTGCGCGGCCGGGTGCGCGTCTACAGCGTTTTCCCGTCGGTCGACACCCCCGTCTGCTCGCTGCAGAACATCCGCTTCAACCGCGAGGCGTCGGCGCTGGGCGACGAGGTGACCATCGTGGCGATTTCGGTCGACCTCCCCTTTGCGCAGAAGCGCTTCTGCGCGGCCGAGGGCATCGACCGCGTCGAGGTGCTGTCGGACTATCAGCAGCTCGACTTCGGCATGAAGTACGGATTCGTCCTTCCGGGGCTGCGGCTGCTGGCGCGCGGCGTGGTGGTGGTCGGCCGTGACGACCGGATTCGCTACATCGAGTATGTGCCCGAGGTGAGCCACGAACCCGACTATGCGCAGGCCGTCGAGGCGGTGCGTCGGGCGTTGGCGGAGTAACGCATACTCGGCTCGTGACGGGCGGGCAAGCCTTTGCGGGCTGTTTCTCCGCGGCTGCGGGCCGAGTGATTCCCGCTTCGGCTTCGGGGCGGCGACAAAGAGAAGGGGGCGATGCCGTGGCATCGCCCCCCCCTCGCTTTCGGCATGCGGTTGAGACCGCGTTATTTGGTCACCCGCTCGAGCCACTTGACCATGGCCAGCATGGCAATCATCGAGATGGCGCAGACAATCACGAAGATGCTCCACGTAGCCGAGATGGAGATGCGCTTGTAGAGAATCGGGCCGATGAAGAGCAGTCCGTTGCCGATGGCCGTGGCGCCGAGCCAGCAGCCCTGCATCAGACCCTGCAGCTTCTGGGGAGCCACCTTCGAGACGAACGACAGACCCAGCGGCGAGATGAAGAGCTCGGCGACGGTCAGAATCAGGTAGGTTGCCACGAGCAGCCACGGCGTGACGCGGTCGGCGACGGCCAGACCTCCCTGTGCCTGTACCTCGGCCAGTTTGGGAAGACCCAGCGAACCGACAACCATCAGTACGTAGGCAAAGGCGGCGATACCCATACCGATGGCAATCTTCATCGGCGTCGAGGGCTCCTTGCCGCGGTTGCGCAGCCACGAGAAGACGGCAATGACCAGCGGCGTGAGGAAGACCACGCAGAAGGGGTTGGCCGACTGGAAGATTTCGGCCGTGATGGGCATTCCGAAGATTTCAAGACGCGTGTAGTCCTGGGCGAAGAGCGTCAGCGTCAGACCGTTCTGGTGGAACGAGAACCAGAAGAAGATGACGATGGCAAAGACGGCGAACAGCGCGTAGAGACGCTGCTTGATTTCGCGGGCGTCCTGCTGGATTTCGGCCTTCGAGGGGGTCGGACGGTTCTTTTCGGCAACCTTGGGGTCGGGCAGCTTCTTCTTGTTGGCCAGGAAGACCACCAGCGAGAAGAGCAGTGCCACGATGGCGACGCCGAATGCGTAGTGGAAGCCCGTGTTGAAGGCGTTGAGGTAGCTCTCGGCAAAGGCGCCCATGTCGGTCGGAGCACCGTTGAGGCTCACCTGGGCAGCCAGTTCGCTGAAGCGGCCGTCGACCACCTCGGGAGCCATCGAGCCGCCCAGATACTGGTGGCAGAGGGCCGAAAGGTCGGAATTGTAGAGGAATCCCTGCGTGCGGAGCCACCAGTTGCGCACGCCGATGGCGACGAACGGCGCGAAGAAGCCCCCGATGTTGATGAACATATAGAAAATCTGGAAACCCGACTCACGCTTGGCGCTGAACTCCTTGTTGTCGTACATCTGCCCCACGAGCGCCTGGAGATTGCCCTTGAAAAGGCCGTTGCCGAAGGCTATCACCAGCAGGCCGACGCACGTCAGCGTCAGGTAGAGCGGCAGGCTGGACACGGGCGTCGGCGTGGGGATGGCAATGATCAGGTAGCCCAGCGACATCACCACGAGCCCCCACATGATGGTTCCCTTGTAGTTGCGGGTTTTGTCGGCAATGATACCGCCGACGAGCGCCAACAGGTAAATCGAAGCGTAGAATCCCGAATAGATATACCCCGCGGTCGTTTCGTTCAGGCCGAACTTGGCGGAGATGAACAAGGTCAGGATAGCCATCATGATGTAGAAACCGAAACGCTCGCCCATATTGGCAAGGGCCGCCGCGATCAGTCCTTTGGGTTGTCCTTTCATAAGTTGATTTTGGTTTTAGTAATTTTTTTTAATAAGGTGCTGTTTTTTAGTCTTGGACAAAGATAGAAAAAAAATTCATATATTTGTATAAAAGGAAAACCACTATGGAAAAAACGACCCGCAGGCTCCCGATCGTAGAACGCGACGAGTGGCTGGGCCCCCCCCGGGCGGAGGCACACCGGCCCGCCTCCGGGA
>OGQC01001230.1_pt1 | contig 10973 bp, 7 predicted proteins | sample 1553081 | NCBI WGS metagenome assembly OGQC01 (sample SAMEA2580267, study PRJEB22360) | human gut metagenome | biome: human gut; feature: human-associated habitat; material: faeces | place: Denmark | collected 2008/2010
TCTTTTTTCAGGCTGTCGGCGGCTGACGGACAGAGAAATTTCAATCTTTACGAGCTGGTCCCCGCCACTACTTCGGCAGTGTTTGCTACCGATGATGTGCTTGAGTTTGTGACTGAAACCGATAATCTGACTTGCAGCAAAGAACGGCAATACCTGTATGTATCCAAGCTGTTTTCCTACTTAAAACATTCCCTGTACGAACTTTCCGAAGATAGTCCCCACGGATTGAGTCGGCAAATGAATCAAATGCTGATAAGTTTCCATGCTCCGGACAGCGAACGCGACCAAGTGCTCTATTGCAGATTGGGAGAAGGTGATAAAGAACTGATAGACAGATTTGTGCAAAAATATATTTCATCACTCTATCCGCCGAAAACCTTCGATTACAAAGGAGAAAAGATAATAATCTACCCGATGGCGGACGGTGATTTCCTCGCTTGCTATCTCACGTCCGATTTCATGGTGTTGAGCTTCCAGAAAAAACTGATAGAAGAAGTCATTGATACCTACAAGAAGGGAGATTCTCTGGCGGATGATCCTGCTTTCATGCAGATAAACGCACCGAAAAAAAGCAGAGCGGTCGCTACCATTTATACCCGTGTGAACGGCATGATAGGGTGGACGGAGTTTGACATGAAGATGAAGGACGATTATGTCTATTTTACAGGTGTCAGTCATGATCCGGATACCTGTATCGCCTTTATCAACCAGCTTCGGCAACAAGAATCTGTCAAAGGATTTCCGGGCGAAGTGTTGCCTTCCACCACTTTCTATTTTAGCAAACAAAGTGTCACGGACTGGAACTCTCTGCTTGCCTATGGCGACAGTCGTGAATATATACCGGCAGGGGTGGACGATGATAGCGGAATGCAGGAAAGAAACCGTGAAATCTCGCGTTATCTGATGGAAAACACCGGGCATGATTTGGTGACCTGTCTTTTCCAACGGGAAGATACATTGCAGGACGCGGCGTCTGTGCTGAGTCTTTCTGTGCCCGATGTGACGGAGGCTGAGAGGATGATGCGCTCCCTGACAAATACGGCATCCTCTGTAGAAAGGCATAAGAATCCCCGTATAACTTTTTGTTATACTGTGGATAAAGCCTATCCTGTCTACCGACTGCCTCAGACAACGTTGTTTACGCAACTTTCTAGTTTCGTGGAGTCGGCTTCGGAGCTGTACGCTGCCTTTTATGCCGGTCGTTTATTATTAGCACCGGACGAAGACAGTCTGTCGGACTATATACTCCGGTTGGATAAAGGCGAAGTGCTTGACAGTGCTGTTACCTATAAAGCGGGGATGAGTAACCTGTCCGATTCTTATCATTTTATGCTGATGGCAGATTTCGAACACCTCTTCCGGCAAGTGGAAAAACAGGTCTGTTTCGTGCCCGATTTCTTTGTGCGCAATGCGGAATTTTTTCGCAATTTCATACTTTTTGCTCAGTTTACTTGTGCTGATGAAGTGGCATATCCCACCATCGTTTTGAAGTATAAAGCCGACTAAAGACAAGCTGGAAAAATCATTTCGGGTTGATTGGAAAAAGATTTCCGAACGGAGAAAAACCGGATTTGAAAAGAGGAAAAACAGGTGAAAAAACTACCTGCGAAAAAACACTGTTTTTGCAAAAACTAAAAGCGCTGAAACGCCTTCTGGCAGGGCGCAAAAACCCAACCATAACCCAACCATAACCCAAGAGAAGAGAAAAGAAGAGATTAGAAGAGAATAGAAATACTATCAGCGATAGTATTTCTGGGTTTTGGTTGCCGACGTTATTGCTGACCTTTTTTCACCTGTGGGCTTATTCCCCTGAGCCCGTGTCCGGGTGTTGTTCATCTGTGGGCTGAGAAGTGTTTACCTGTGGGCGGAATCTTTACAAAGTGCGGGCATAAAAAAACTCTCGGCAGAAATCAAATTCACCGGGAGTTTTTCAGTGCGTATCGTTACGCCTTGATTTTTTTTGTTTAGAAAGGCAGATCGTCTTTCGCGTCGCCCAGAGTAAATTCCGGAGTAGCGGACGGAGCCGGAGGAGGAACGGGAGCACCCGGAGCCATAGGGGCACCTGCGCTTACACGCTCAACTTTCCATGCACGGATACTGTTGAACCAGCGTCCTTGCCATTCGCGGGCATCAATGTCGAACGATACGTTCAGTTCCTCGCCCACCTGAATATTAAACTGTTTGATTTTGTCGTCACCAAAGACATCAAAGCACATACGACGCGGATACTGGTCGTGTGTTTCGATGACATATTCTTGTACCTTCCATTCGTTGCCGTTCCGCGATGTACCGCCTTTCGGTTCCAGAACCGCAATCACTCTTCCTGCTAATTCCATAAATAGTATTTTTAAATTCGGTGACGAAATTACGACTTTCCATAGAAGAAAACTAATTTTTAAGACCTTTTTTTGTGGGGTGTATGCAATCTTTTCGTAACTTTGGCAATTGGTTTAGAGCATCCACAGATGCATTTAATAATAAAAACAGAACAAAAACAAATATAAAAACAGCTATGAAGTTTATCGTTTCAAGTACTGCTTTATTCAGTCATTTGCAGGCTATCAGCCGAGTAATCAACTCAAGAAATTCATTACCCATTCTGGACTGTTTCCTCTTCGAACTGAGAGACGGTACACTCTTTATGACTGCTTCGGACAATGACACTACGCTGTCTACTTCCATCGAAGTGAATGAATCGGACAGCGACGGCCGTTTTGCCGTTTCTTCCAAGACATTGCTGGAAGCATTGAAAGAGATTCCTGAACAGCCGCTGAGTTTCCACATCGAACCCAGCAACATGGAAATCACCGTGGAATACCTGAATGGAAAATACAGTCTGATGGGACAGAATGCCGACGAATACCCGCAGGCACAGGCATTGGGTAGCAATGCCGTACAGGTGACCATGGGAGCAGAAATCTTGATGAACGGCGTGAACCGCAGCATTTTTGCGACAGCCGACGATGAACTTCGTCCGGTGATGAACGGTATTTATTTCGACATCAGCACGGAAGACATTACACTGGTTGCTTCCGACGGTCATAAGCTGGTACGTTGCAAGACTTATGCCGCACGAGGAGCAGAGAAAGCTGCCTTCATCCTTCCGAAGAAGCCGGCCAACCTGCTGAAGAACCTGCTGCCGAAAGAACAGGGCGACGTACAGATTGGTTTTGACGACCGCAATGCCATGTTCACCCTCGAAAACTATCAGATGATCTGTCGTCTGATTGAAGGACGTTATCCGAACTATAACTCTGTCATTCCGCAGAACAACCCGCACCGTGCCATCATTGACCGTGCGCTCTTCATCAGTGCCCTGCGCCGTGTGTCTGTGTTCTCTTCACAGTCAAGCAGCCTGATCAAACTGAGCTTGTCGGAAAGCCAGATGAAGATTTCTGCACAGGACATCGACTTCTCTACTTCGGCCGAAGAAACCATCGCTTGCCAGTATGGCGGTAACCCGATGAGCATCGGTTTCAAGTCGTCATTCCTGATTGACATTCTGAACAACATTTCTGCACAGAACATCATCATCGAACTGGCCGACCCGTCACGCGCTGGTGTCATCGTGCCTGAAGAACAGGAGGAAGACGAAGATCTGCTGATGCTGCTGATGCCGATGATGCTGAACGACTAATCATTTTTTGTTACACACAGACTCATGAAACTGAACTTGAAAAATCCGCTCGTGTTCTTCGACTTGGAGACCACGGGCACCAACATTAATACAGACCGTATTGTAGAAATCTGCTACTTGAAGGTTTATCCTAACGGAAACGAAGAGGCCAAGACCTTGCGCATCAATCCGGAAATGCACATTCCGGAGGCATCGACTGCCATTCATGGCATTCACGACGAGGATGTGGCCGACTGCCCTACTTTCAAGGAAGTGGCAAAGGACATTGCCCGCGACATTGAAGGGGCCGACATTGCCGGCTTTAACTCCAACCGCTTCGACGTGCCGGTGCTGGTAGAGGAATTTCTCCGTGCTGGTATCGACATCGACCTGACCAAACGGAAGTTTGTCGACGTGCAGGTGATTTACCACAAGCTGGAACAGCGCACGCTTTCGGCTGCCTACAAGTTCTACTGCGGAAAGAACCTGGAAGACGCGCACACGGCAGAAGCCGATACAAGGGCTACCTACGAAGTGCTGAAGGCACAGCTCGACCATTATCCTGATGTGCTCCAGAACGACATCAACTACCTGTCGGAATATTCCAGCTATAGCAAGAACGTGGACTTTGCCGGAAGAATCGTGTATGACGATAACGGCGTGGAAGTGTTCAACTTCGGAAAATACAAAGGTATTCCGGTGTCGGAAGTGCTCAAGAAAGATCTGGGCTACTATGGCTGGATTATGAACGGAGACTTCACGCTGAACACGAAGAATGTATTGACAAAAATCCGCCTGCGCGAAACGGGGCTGGTCAAGTAAACGGAAGGTAGCATGAATACACTACAAGGCAAAAAAATTGTACTGGGTATCACGGGTAGCATTGCGGCCTACAAGGCGGCCGTGCTGACACGCGGACTGATTAAGAAAGGCGCTGAGGTGCAGATTGTCATCACGCCGGCGGGAAAGGAGTTCATCACTCCCATCACGCTTTCGGCGCTGACCAGCAAGCCGGTCATCAGCGAGTTCTTCTCACAGCGTGACGGCACATGGCACAGCCACGTGGACTTGGGATTATGGGCCGATGCCATGGTCATTGCCCCGGCTACGGCTGCTACCATCGGAAAAATGGCGCACGGAGTGGCCGACAACATGCTGGTGACAACCTACCTGTCGATGAAGGCTCCGGTGTTTGTGGCTCCGGCCATGGACCTGGATATGTTTGCCCATCCTTCTACCCAGCATAACCTCGACATTCTGCGCAGCTATGGCAATCATATCATCGAACCGGCTTCGGGCGAGCTGGCCAGCCATCTGGTAGGAAAAGGACGCATGGAAGAGCCTGAGAAAATCATCGAAGTGCTGGAAGCGTTCTTTGCCCGTCAGCAAGACCTGGCCGGACGGAAAATCGTCATTACCGCAGGTCCTACTTATGAGAAAATTGACCCGGTGCGTTTTATCGGCAATTACTCTTCCGGAAAGATGGGTTATGCCCTGGCCGAAGCGTGTGCTTCACGCGGAGCGGAAGTGGTATTGGTGAGCGGTCCGGTTACCCTGCAGACGGTTCATCCGAACATTCGTCGCATAGACGTGGAGAGTGCGGCCGAAATGCACCGTGCAGCTGCCGATGCCTTCAAGGATGCAGACGCAGGAATCTTGTGTGCGGCCGTAGCGGACTTCACACCGGAGCAGGTGGCCGACCAGAAAATCAAACGGGAAAAGGACGACCTGGTGCTGCGGTTGAAACCGACTTGCGACATTGCCGCTTCCTTAGGAAAGGAAAAACGTCCGGACCAGCTGTTAGTGGGATTCGCACTGGAGACTTGCGACGAGGTCAGCCATGCACAGGATAAGCTGGCACGCAAGAACTTTGACTTCATCGTGCTGAACTCGCTGAATGACAAAGGAGCCGGTTTCCGTTGCGACACCAACAAGATTACGATTATAGACCGCGCTGAAGCTGTTTCCTACCCGTTAAAGCGCAAGCAGGAAGTGGCCGAAGACATTGTGGATAAACTTTCCAGTCTGTTTCATTCCTAAACCGTTATGCTACAGTCTATCTTTATACAGAACTATGCCCTGATTGATAAGCTGGACATTGACTTTACGTCCGGCTTTTCGGTGATTACCGGTGAGACCGGCGCCGGAAAGTCCATTATCTTAGGGGCCATCGGACTCCTGTTGGGACAGCGTGCCGACGTGAAATCCATCAAGAAGGGGGCTTCCAAGTGTATCGTGGAGGCGACTTTCCGGATTGCCAACTACGGCATGGAACCGTTCTTTCAGGAGAATGACATCGAATTTGAACCGGACGAATGTATCCTTCGCCGTGAAGTGTCGGCTAACGGAAAAAGCCGTGCTTTCATCAACGATACGCCGGCTTCGCTGGCACAGATGAAAATGCTGGGCGAGAAACTGATTGACGTGCACAGCCAGCACCAGAACCTGTTGCTGAACAAGGAAGGGTTCCAGTTGAACATTCTGGACATCCTGGCACAAGACGAGCAGGCATTGTCGGCTTATCAGTCGGTATACCTTTCCTATAAGAAGGTGGCAAAGGAACTGGATGACTTCATCGCACAGGCTGAAAAGAGCCGTCAGGATGAAGATTATATCCGCTTTCAGCTGGAACAGTTGGAAGAAGCCGGACTGAAAGACGGAGAGCAGACGGAACTGGAGCAGGAAGCAGAAACCCTGAGCCATGCCGAGGACATCAAGGCCGGACTCTATAAAGCCAGCCAGCTGATTAACGGCGAGGAAGGCGGTACGGTTTCACTGACCAAGGAGTGCATGCAGACTCTTCAGGGCCTGACACAGGTATATGCGCCGGCTAAGGAATGGATGGAACGGCTGAACAGCTGCTACATTGAACTGAAGGATATTTCCCGCGAAATCGGCAATGCGGAGGAAGAAGTGGAATTCAATCCGGCACGATTGGATTTTGTCAACGAACGGTTGAACCTGATTTATTCCTTGCAGCAGAAACACCGTGTGCAGTCGGTAGAAGAACTGATTGAGCTGACGGAAAACTATCGCAGCCAGTTGAATGCCATCACTTCTTTCGACGACCGGATTGCAGAGCTGGAGGGAGAAAAGAAGAAATTGTATGCCGAGGTGCTTCGTCAGGCCGAAAAGCTGACCGCGCTGCGTACACAGTCGGCACGGCACATTGAATCGCAGATGGAATCCCTGCTCATCCCATTGGGTATGCCTAACGTGCGTTTTGCCGTGGAGCTGACTCCCAGAAAGGAACCCGACAGCAAAGGGATGGACAGCGTGACGTTCCTGTTCTCAGCCAACAAGAACGGGACGTTGCAGAACGTGGCTTCCATCGCTTCGGGAGGTGAAATTGCCCGCGTCATGCTTTCACTCAAGGCCATGATTGCCGGAGCCGTCAAACTGCCGACCATCATCTTCGATGAAATTGATACCGGTGTATCAGGTTCCATCGCAGAGAAAATGGCACTGATCATGCAGGACATGGGACGCCAGAACCGTCAGGTAATCAGCATCACTCACCTGCCCCAGATTGCCGCATGCGGAATTGCGCACTACAAAGTGTACAAGGAAGATACCGATACCGGGACCAACAGCCATATCCGCCGCCTGACGGATGAAGAGCGGGTGCAGGAAATTGCCCACATGCTCAGCGGTGCCACCCTGACAGAGGCTGCCGTACAGAACGCCCGTGCCCTGTTAGGCTTTAAACAATAACAAGAAACAAACAAGACCATGATAGAAAAGAACGAAATGATTTTCGGCGTACGCGCCGTTATCGAGGCTATCCAGGCCGGAAAAGAAATTGACAAAGTATTAATCAAGAAAGACATTCAGAGCGACTTGTCGAAGGAGCTTTTCGCCGTGTTGAAAGATACGTTCATCCCCGTGCAGCGTGTACCGGTGGAACGCATCAACCGCATCACCAAGAAGAACCATCAGGGAGTGGTGGCCTTTATCTCGCCTATCACTTACCAGCGTACGGAAGACATCGTGCCTTTCTTGTTCGAGCAGGGCAAGAACCCGCTGCTCATCTTGCTGGACGGCCTGACCGATGTGCGTAACTTCGGAGCCATTGCCCGTACGTGTGAATGTGCCGGTGTGGATGCCATCATCATTCCGTCAAAAAACAGTGTCAGTGTCAATGCGGATGCCATCAAGACTTCTGCCGGAGCCTTGCATACCATCCCGGTGTGCCGCGAGAACAACCTGACGAATACCATCAAGTTCTTAAAGGACAGCGGATTCAAGATTGTAGCAGCGACAGAAAAAGGTGACTACGACTACACCAAGGCCGATTATCAGGGTCCTACGTGTATCATCATGGGTGCGGAAGATACCGGTGTGCCCTACGACCACCTGGCACTTTGCGATGAATGGATCAAGATTCCGTTGTTCGGCAACATCGAGTCACTGAACGTGTCCGTGGCAGCAGGTATCCTCATTTATGAAGCCGTGAAACAAAGAGGATTCGGAGAAGAATAAAACAATAAAACATACATACTACCATGAAAATAGGAAAAATTACCCTCGTGCTGACATGCTGTGGGATGGCTTTTCAGACCGGAATGGCTCAGGAACTTCCTAAATGGGCCAACAAAGCCAGAAAAGCTGTGTTCTCTGTCATCACGTACAATAAGGAGAATCAGATTCTCAATACCGGAAACGGATTCTACATTGATGAAAACGGTACGGCCGTATCCGATTATACGCTGTTTAAAGGGGCCGAACGTGCCGTAGTTGTAACTGCCGATGGAAAGGAACTTCCGGTGGAATACATTCTGGGAGCCAACGATATGTACGACGTAGTGAAGTTCAAGACTGCAGCCGATAAGAAGACGGTAGCCTTGCAGCCGGCATCCCGTCCGGGAGCAGTAAGCGAAACGGTGTACGTACTTCCCTACTCTACACAGAAAGCGGCTTCGGGCACACACGGCACCATTTCCAAAATCGATACCATCAGCCACAACTCTTTCTATTATACACTGAACATGAAAACGGGAGAAAAGACCGTAAGCTGTCCGGTAATGAATGCGGAAGGAGAAGTTGTAGCACTGATACAGAAGAATAGTGACAAGGAAAGCACGTCAAGCTATGCCATCGGAATAGGCTATGCAAAGAGTCTGTCCATCAGTGCCCTTTCCGCCAATGATTTCACTCTGAATACCATCGGCATCAGGAAAGGATTGCCGGAAGACGAGTCTCAGGCATTGGTATACCTGTACATGTCTTCTTCTAACCTGTCAAAAGAGGAATACCTGAACCTGCTGAACGAGTTTATCCAGCAGTATCCGAAAAACAGCGAAGGCTATTCCCGCCGTGCCCTTTGTTACATGGGATACGGTGACGACGCACACTATGCACTGGCAGAAAAAGACCTGCAAACCATGGTGGAAGTGAACGAAAACAAGGGAGACGCTTACTATAACCTCTCCAAACTGTTGTATAACTATGTACTGAGCTTGCAGGGAGCCAAACCGTATGGCGACTGGACCATGGAACGGGCACTGAAAGAAATCAATACGGCCTTGGAAAACGACAAGCAGGGACTGTACTACCAGCTGCAAGGAGACATTTATTTTGCCATGCAGAAATATCCGGAAGCATTTGCCAGCTACGAAGCGGTCAACCGTTCACCGTTAGCCTCTGCCGCTTCTTTCTATGCCGCAGCCAAGACCAAAGAGCTGATTGAAGGTGCTTCAAAGAAGGAAGCCATTGCCCTGATGGACAGTGCCGTGGCGAAATACAATCCTCCCTACGGAAAAGAAGCAGCTCCTTATCTGTACGAACGTGCCCGCATGAAAGCGGAAGACAGCCAGTTCCGTGAAGCAGTGATAGACTATAACCTTTTCCACGATGCCATGATGGGACAAGTGTCCGCCGATTTCTATTTCATCCGCGAACAGGCTGAAATGCAATGCCGTATGTATCAGCAGGCCATCAATGACATCAACAAAGCCATTGAAATGGAGCCGAAGAACGCAGAATACTGGGTAGAAAAAGGAAGCGTACATTTGCGGGTAAACCAGCCGGAAGAAACGGTAAAAGCCTTGAACAAAGCCATTGAACTGGATGTGAAGAACGCAGCTGCCTATCGTATGCTGGGTTACTGCCAGGTACAGCAGGGAAAGAAGAAGGAAGGTATGGCCAACCTGGAAAAAGCAGTAGAACTGGGTGACACCGTAGCCAAGAACCTGATGGAAAAATATAAAAAATAACTGACTGATATGCAGAACAGAGTCTGTCACCTTTTCGGCATCCGCTACCCCATCATTCAAGGTGGAATGGTATGGTGTAGCGGATGGAGACTGGCCTCAGCCGTGAGCAACGCCGGCGGATTGGGGCTGTTGGGTGCTGGTTCCATGCACCCGGAAACCCTGCGTGAACACATCCGCAAGTGTAAGGCGGCTACCGACCAACCTTTCGGAGTCAATGTACCGCTGATGTATCCGGAGATTGAAACCCTCATGGAAATCATTCAGGAAGAAGGCGTAAAAATCGTGTTTACGTCTGCCGGAAATCCCAAGACATGGACTTCCAAGCTACAGCAGGCAGGCATCAAGGTGGCTCACGTGGTATCTTCCAGCCGTTTCGCCATGAAATGTGAAGAAGCCGGAGTAGATGCCATTGTGGCAGAAGGCTTTGAAGCAGGCGGACACAACGGACGAGAGGAAACTACGACTTTCTGTCTGATTCCGGCTGTCAAAAAGGTGTGCAGTGTACCTCTTATTGCCGCAGGAGGAATTGTATCGGGCGAAGGCATCTTGGCCGCCGAAGCGTTAGGTGCAGAAGGGGTACAGATGGGTACCCGTTTTGCCTTGACGGAAGAAAGTTCGGCGCATTTCAATTTCAAAGACCGCTGCCTGCGATTGAATGAAGGAGATACCCTTCTGACACTCAAGCAGCTTTCCCCTACCCGTCTGATTAAAAATGATTTCTACAAGCTCATTGAAGAAGCGGAACAGAAAGGAGCCTCAGCAGACGAACTGAAGGCTTTGTTGGGAAAAGGCCGGGCCAAGAAGGGAATCTTCGAAGGCGACCTCTACGAAGGAGAACTGGAAATAGGACAAGCTGCATCCCAGCTTCGCCAGTTGCAGACGGTGGATGAGGTGATGAAGGAGCTGGTAGAAGACTACCGGACAGCGCTTCGCCAGATGCAGGACAAACAGAGTTGGTAAATCTTTTGCATGCCAGGCATCGTAAGCCCTTACTTACAGACTTTTCAAGTTCAATAAATATCCTTTAAAATAAAAAGGCAAATGAAGATGACAGCGTAAAATCATCTTCATTTGCCTTTTTTATATGGGGATATTCAGTAAATGTCCCTAAAAAGTAAAATGGCATATAAAGTCGATAGAGT
>OGQC01001232.1_pt1 | contig 10956 bp, 10 predicted proteins | sample 1553081 | NCBI WGS metagenome assembly OGQC01 (sample SAMEA2580267, study PRJEB22360) | human gut metagenome | biome: human gut; feature: human-associated habitat; material: faeces | place: Denmark | collected 2008/2010
GCACGTTCAGGAAATTGACGAAGATACCCTGTGCCGTCTCGGGACGCAGGTAGATCGTATTGGCACCCTCGGACGTCGAGCCCATCTGGGTCGAGAACATCAGGTTGAACTGGCGCACCTCCGTCCAGTTGCGCGTACCCGAAATCGGGCACACGATCTCGCAGTCGACGATGATCTGACGCAGTTCATTCAGGTCGCTGGCGTTCTGGGCAGCCACGAAACGCTTGTGCACCACGTCGCGCTTGGCGAGGGTTTCGGCCACACGGGGCGAAGTCTCGCGGTACTTCTCCTCGTCGAACGCCTCACCGAAACGCTTGCGGGCCTTTTCGACCTCCTTCTCGATTTTTTCGTCCTGCTTGGCCAGCCAGTCCTCGATGAGCACGTCGGCACGGTAGCGCTTCTTCGAGTCGCGGTTGTCGATGAGCGGGTCGTTGAAGGCGCTCACATGGCCCGAAGCCTCCCACGTTTTGGGATGCATGAAAATCGCCGCATCGATGCCGACGATGTTCTCGTGGAGCTTGACCATCGAGTCCCACCAGTAGCGCTTGATATTGTTTTTCAGCTCGACGCCGTTCTGGCCGTAATCATAGACGGCACCCAGACCGTCGTAGATTTCGCTCGAGGGGAATACGAATCCGTACTCCTTGCAGTGAGCGACCAGCTTCTTGAAAAGTTCCTCCTGAGTCATAGTATTTTGATTTTACCTGATTTCCGAATTACAAAAGTACAAAATAAATGGCAAATGCTGCTTGCGGCCCCCTTTTTTTCGCCACATAATCGAGAACGGGCGCATTGCCCCGCAGCCGACCCGCCACAACAGGAGCCGAACGACACGGCACCGTTGCCCGATGAAGGGATGGGGACGGGGGCGCTCCTCCGGTCCGACAAGGCCGAAGGGCCGATTTCCCGCAGGAAATCGGCCCTTCGCCATATCATCGGACGCCGGAAGCAGGGAGCTTCGCCACACCGCTCACAACAGCCCTTCGCGCAGGAACGAATAGTCCCCCTCGCGCGAAATAATCAGATGGTCAAGCAGCCGGATATCGAACAGTGCGGCCGCACGGGCAATCTTGTCGGTAAGCGCACGGTCCTGTGCACTCGGCTCGGCGGCGCCCGACGGATGGTTGTGAATCATTATCAGCTGCGTGGCGAGCAGTTCGAGGGCCCGCTTGACGATGAGCCGGTGGTCGACCACCGTCCCCTGGACGCCTCCCTGGCTGACCCGCTGCCGCTCGACAATCCTGTTCGACGAGGTGAGGTAGAGCACCCAGCACTCCTCGTGGGCAAGATGTTCGAGCCGGGGACGGAACAGGCGCACCACGTCGTCGCTCGTGGCGATGACGTCGGTTTCCTCGGCGCGGCTTTCGGCCACCCTGCGGCCGAACTCGGCCGCAGCCAGAAGCTGCAGCGCCCGGCTGCGCCCCAGACCGCCCGTCATACGCAACCGCGCAGGCTCCTCGGCGGCAAGGGCCGCCAGCGAACCGCCGCAGGCGCGCAGCACCGCCGCAGCCAGTTCGGGGTCGCCGACCAGAAGCGTCAGCAACTCCTCGTCGGTCAGCGAGGCGACACCCCGCGACAGCGCCTTGTCATAGAGCGGTTGCATCATGGCTGTCATTTCGCCAAACGGTCGAATTTATCCAGCAGCGAGGCGCAATCCTCGTCGCTCATCGAGCACGAAACCGAACGGGCGGCACGCTGCTCGGCCTCCTTCTTCGATTCGCCGGCGCCATGGCCCATCTCCAATCCGTCGATGAGCACCGTGGAGCAGAAGAGCGGCCGGCTCGAGGTGTACCCCTTGTCGTGTCCCGTCTGGAAGTGAATCGTATGGTGGTTCTTCTGACACCATTCGATGAGGCGGCTCTTGAAGTCGGTCTCCTCGTCGGTCAGCTGCTCGAGGTCCAGATGGCGGTAGTATATCCGGTTGATGAGCAGCCGGTTGACGAAGTCGTACCCCTGGTCGAGGTAGACGGCCCCCATCATCGCCTCGAAGGCATCGCCATAGATGTGCTTCTGGGCGAAGTTGCCGCTGCTGTTCGAAATCACGTGGCGGTCGAGACCGATTTTCACCGCAATGCCGTTGAGCGACTGACGCGAGACGATTTTCGACCGCAGCTGCGTCATGAAACCCTCGTCGCGCTCGGGGAACTCGATGTAGAGGTAGTCCGACGTCACGGCCTCGATGACGGCATCGCCCAGGAACTCGAGCCGCTCGTTGTTGATGGGCGTACCGTTCTCCAAAACAAAAGAAGCTGACTTGTGAATCAAAGCCAGCTTGTAGAGTTCGATGTTATGCGGGATGAAGCCCAGCATATCATCGACGATTCTGTAATAAGACTTGTCCCGTCCGAAGTTTCTTTTCAGAGGGCGAAGCACGAAATCCAGCATCGCACAACGGTTCGGGCGGTTAGAGCTTGCGGAAGATGACCGTCGAGTTATGACCGCCGAAACCGAACGTGTTGCTCAGCGCACACTTCACGTCACGCTTCTGCGGCGTGTTGAGCGTGAGGTTCAGTTTCGAGTCAATCTCCGGGTCGAGGTTCTCGCAGTTGATGGTCGGAGGCACCACGCCGTGCGTGATGGCAAAGATGCAGGCCAGTGCCTCAACGGCTCCGGCGGCACCCAGCAGGTGTCCCGTCATCGATTTGGTCGACGAGATGTTGACATCGTATACATGGTCGCCCAGCACGGCCGCTACGGCCTTCAACTCGGGAAGGTCGCCCGCAGGGGTCGACGTTCCGTGAACGTTGACGTAATCAATCTCATCGGCCGTGATACCGGCATCCTTCAACGCGTCGCGCATTGCCTTGATGGCACCCTTTCCTTCGGGATGGGGCGCCGTGAAGTGATAGGCGTCGGCCGAAGCTCCCCCGCCGAGAATCTCGCAATAGATTTTCGCACCGCGGGCCTTGGCGTGCTCGTACTCCTCGAGAATCAGTGCTCCGGCACCCTCGCCGATGACGAAACCGTCGCGGTCCTTGTCGAAGGGACGCGAGGCATGCGTCGGGTCGTCGTTGCGCGTCGAAAGCGCCTGCATCGAGTTGAAACCGCCCACGCTGGGCTCGTTCACAGCCGCTTCGGAACCGCCCGTCACCATGACGTCGGCCTTGCCGTAGCGGATGGCCTCCATGGCGGCAATCATGCCGTGGTTGGAGGAGGCGCAGGCCGACACCGTGCAGTAGTTCGGGCCCATGAAGCCGTACTTCATGGAGATGAAACCGGCTGCGATGTCGGCAATCATACGGGGAATAAAGAACGGGCTAAACCGAGGAGTCATCCCACCCTCGGCATAGCCCAGACACTCATCGAAGAACGACTTGAGTCCTCCGATGCCCGAGCTCCAGATAACGCCCACCTGCTCCTTGTCCACGGTCTCCAGGTCGAGACCCGAGTCCTCGACGGCCTGCGTGGCCGCGATGAGGGCATACTGCGTGAAAAGGTCGTACTTGCGTACCTCCTTGCGGTCGAAATACTGGGACGGGTCGTAATTCTTTACTTCACACGCAAACTTCGTCTTAAACTTTTCGGCGTTGAAATGAGTAATCGGTGCGGCACCGCTCACGCCCTTTTCAAGGTTGGAAAAATACTCCTCAACATTATTACCGAGCGGGTTGATAGTACCGATGCCCGTAACAACTACTCTTCTTTCAGTCATAAAAAATCCAAGTTTAAAGCTTCCGTGAATACCCTTTCGGGTCGATTATTTCTTGTGCTCCTCGATGTACTTGATGGCGTCGCCTACGGTCGTAATCTTCTCGGCGTCCTCATCGGGAATCTGAATGTCGAATGCCTTCTCGAACTCCATGATGAGCTCTACGGTGTCGAGCGAGTCTGCTCCGAGGTGGTTGGTGAAGCTTGCTTCGGGCACAACTTCCGACTCCTTAACGCCGAGCTTGTCAACGATAATCTCGACAACTTTGGATTGAACTTCTGACATAACTTTAAGTTTTTAGTTAAACAATTATTACTAGAAATAGTTCATGTATTTCCAACATAATTTCGCGCAAAAGTAACATTTTTTTTATTACTTTTGACAAAAGCCCCGTTTTTTTATTCACATTTTTTTTCGACATTTAGCACAATAAGCACTGGAACATATTAAACAACAACAACTTATGAAACTGCTTCTTATTTCCAACTCCACCAACGCCGGCGAGGAATACCTCCGTTACCCGCTGCCCGAAATCGGCCGTTTTCTCGAAGGCGTGAGCGAGGTGGCGTTCGTCCCCTATGCGGCCGTCACCTTCTCCTACGAAGCCTACGAGGCCAAGGTGCAGGCGCGCCTGGCCGAGCTGGGTATCCGCGTGCGTTCGGTACACCGCAGCAAGAACCCCGCCCGCGAAATCCGCGACGCCGAGGCCATCTGCGTGGGTGGCGGCAACACCTTTGCGCTGGCCAAAAAGATGCAGGAGCAGGGGCTCATGCAGGCCATCCTGCGCAAAATCAAGGCCGGCACGCCCTACGTCGGCTGGTCGGCCGGCAGCAACGTCGCCTGCCCCACCATCTGCACCACCAACGACATGCCCATCGTACAGCCCGAGTCGTTCCGGGCCATCGGCGCCGTGAAGTTCCAGATTAACCCCCACTACCTCGACGCCAACCCCGCGGGACACGCCGGCGAGACGCGCGAGCAGCGCATCCTGGAGTACATCGCCGCCAATCCGCGCCGCTGGGTGGCAGGACTGCGCGAGGGGTGCATGCTGCGCTACGAGGAGGGACGTCTCGAGCTGCTCGGCAACCGCCCGATGCGCATCTTCAAACACGGCCGCGAGCCCTTCGAGGTCAATCCGGGCGAGACGCTCGACTTCCTGCTCTGAGGCCAAAACGGAAAAGGCGACATCCGGCTGCAGAGGCTCCACGCTTTCGGAGCCTTTGCGGCCGGTGATGTCCCTCTATATAAATAGGTGTCGACCCGGACGGCAGGCCCAAGCCCGACAGCAGGCTGCCGCAACCGGCAATCCGCAACGCGGCATCGGCGTCCAATCCGGGAAAACGCCTGCCGATACGACGCCATCGCCGCATGTGCGGCGAAGAGACGACGGCACCGCAACGGAGCTCGCTCCCCCACGGCCGCACCCAGGCGGAGGCCGTCGCAGGGAGAGCCTGCCGGAGGCTTCCGGATGGGGCGTCTCCCGAAAAAGGCTTTCACGCCCACGAAACACACGCAGATGGAATCGAAAACGAGCGAAACAGGACGCCGGGGCGAACAGGCCGCCGTCGACTACCTCCGCCGGAGGGGGTATGAAATCTGCGCCCTCAACTGGCGCGAAGGGCGCTACGAACTGGACATCGTCGCCCGCACGCCGGGCGTGCTCCACTTCGTCGAGGTGAAGACGCGCCGCGCCGGGAGCCTTACCACCCCCGAGGAGGCCATCACCCCCGCAAAGGTCCGGGCGCTGGGCAATGCCGCACGTCGCTACATGGCCGCCTACGCCGTCATGGAGGAGGTGCAGTTCGACCTGGCGGCTGTCACCGCCTACGGCGACGGAAGTTTCGACGTCCGGCTCATCGAGCAGGCCATGGAGTACAACTGGTAGACCCCGACAGCCGCAGGCGCTCCGTCTCCCGTCATGCAGCCGCCGGAAACCCCCGAGGCCGAAGATGCCGCAAAAAACCGAAAACGGAGAACCGCCGTACGAATCAGACAGATAAAAGGCTGGCAATTTTGCTTTTCCGCCAAAATATGCTACCTTTGCCGGACTTAACGGTTGCTTGTTTCCGAACCGTCCCCGCCTCCCGACCTGCCCGACGCCCCGCCGCCGGCGAAAAGAGCGTGGAAGAAGGGGCTGCCGTTCGCATGGAAACACAACAGCGTAAACGAAGATACCGATGTGGCTCTATAATTTCGGACTCATGCTCTATGCACTGGCCATCCGGCTGGTCTCGCCGCGACATCCTAAGGCGAAACTTTGGATTGAGGGGCGCAAAAATCTCTTCGAACGGATGGCCCGGACCATCGACCCCAAAGCCCGCATTGTCTGGATACACGTGGCATCGCTGGGCGAATTCGAGCAGGGGCGCCCCATCATCGAACGGCTCCGCAAGGAGTTCCCCGAGTACAAAATCCTGCTGACGTTCTTCTCCCCCTCGGGCTACGAAATCCGCAAGAACTACAGCGGCGTGGACTATATCTTCTACCTCCCGATAGACACTCCGTCGAACGCCCGCCGCTTCCTCGACATCGCCCACCCCGAAATCGCCATCTTCGTCAAATACGAATTCTGGATTAACCTGCTCACCGAACTGCGCCGCCGTTCGGTCCGCACCTACATCGTCTCGGCCATCTTCCGCCGCAACTCGATTTTCTTCCGCCCCTACGGCAGCATCTGGCGCCAGGCGCTGGAGAGTTTCGACACGATGTTCGTCCAGAACGAGGAGTCGAAGAGCCTGCTCTCCGACCTGGGATTCGACAACGTCGTGGTCGCCGGCGACACCCGCTTCGACCGTGTGGCCGAGATTGCCGCTGCGGCCAAGCACATCGAGATTGTCGACCGCTTCCGCGGCGGGCAACGGCTCTTCGTGGCCGGCTCGACCTGGGGTCCCGACGAGGAGCTGCTCATACCGCTCATGAACGAGAACCCCGACGTGAAGTTCGTCGTGGCTCCGCACGAGATGGACGAGGGGCGCATCGCCCGCCTGCTCGCCGAAACGCGCGGCGGAGGCGTCCGCTATACGCGCTGCACGCCCCAGAGCGACTTCAGCGGCGTACAGCTGCTCGTACTCGATACGGTCGGCATCCTCTCGTCGGTCTACGGCTACGCCTCGTGGAGCTACATCGGCGGCGGATTCGGCGTAGGCATACACAATACGCTGGAGGCCGCGACGTTCGGGCTGCCGCTGGCATTCGGCCCCAACTACCAGAAGTTCAAGGAGGCGCGCGACCTCGTAACGCTCGGCGCCGCACGCTCCGTCACCTCGGCCGACGAACTGCGCGCCTGGTTCGCCCCGCTGCGAGACGACGAAGAGCTGCTGCGCAAGACGAGCCGCATCGCCAAGGACTACACCACGCGCCACCAAGGGGCAACAGGCATCATCATCCGGACCATCTTCCGCAAGGAGAACTCCCGGCAATAACGGCCAGACTCCACGCCCCGGAACGTGCGCGCAAGCAAGCGGGGGGGCTACAACACAGCACAGCAAGGCAAGGTCCCGTACCACACACAACTCCGCACGGCACGGCACGGCACGGCTCAGCTCGGCACAGTGCTACACCGCGCCGCTGCTGCACCGGACGGCGGAATGCCGCAACACGGACACGAGAACAAACAGCGAGGCTCCATCCTGCAGGATGGAGCCTCGCTGTTGCGTTGCGGAGACCACCGACGGCCTCACCCCGCCATCGGCGGCATCAACACTTGTGCGTCATGATGTCGAGCACCAGCCGGTCGGTCTCATTCATGCCGTCGCGGCCGATGGTCGTCAGGTTGCGGATACAGCGGTCGACATCCTCCTCGATGATACCCTCGACGGGGGTCACGCAGTGGCCGTCCATCGCCATCATGGCCGACAGCACGGCCGTGGAAACGCCGCTCGTCAGCTTCATCGCGCAACTGGGCTTCGCCCCGTCGCATATCATGCCCGTCAGGTTGGCAATCATGTTCTTCACGGCAGCCACCACCTGCTCGTATCCGCCGCCCATCAGATAGGTGATGCCGCAGCTCGACCCCGTGGCCGCCACCACGCAGCCGCACAAGGCCGACAGGCGTCCGAGGCTCTGCTTGATGTAGATGACCGTCAGATGGCTCAGCACCAGCGCCCGGACAGTCTGCTCCTCCGAAGCCCCGGTCTCCTCGGCATAGACCACCACCGGAAGCGTCGCGGCGATACCCTGGTTGCCGCTGCCCGAGTTGCTCATCACGGGAATCATCGCCCCGGCCATACGCGCGTCGCACGCCGCCGAAGTATAGGAGAGGATGTGGCTGAAGATGCTGTCGCCCATCACGCGCAATTCGCGCTCGCGGCGCATCGTACGCCCTACGCAGTGGCCGAAATCACCCGAAAAGGCCCGCTCGGCCGCCGCCTTGTTCAGCCGGCGCGTCTCGAGAATGAAGCGCACCTCGTCGAGCGGCGCCGTCATCGCAAAGTCCCATACGCGACGCAGCGTGAGGGGCACCTCGCCCTCCTCCTCGTCGGCCGCCGCAGCATGCCGGTTGTCGAGCAGCACCTCGCCGTCGCGCTCCACGTAGACGAAGGTCGTATGGCCGCCCGCGATGACCGCCACGGAGCGGTGCCCGTCGGCCTCGGCCTCCACCTCGATGTAGAGCTTCTCCGTGATGCCCTCCTTCAGCCCGATGGCGATGCGCTTCTGGTCGATGTAGCTGCGGCCCCGCTCGACGGCCTCGGGCGTCGTGTCGCGGAGTACCTCGAGCTGGTATTCCGAACGCCCCACAAGCGCGCCCAGGGCCACCGCAATGGGCAGGCCAATCATGCCGCCCGTACCGGGAATGCCCACCCCCATGGCGTTCTTGAGGATATTGGCACTCAGACGGACCGTGATTTTTTCGGGCAGAGCGCCCAGCACCTCGGTAGCACGGGCCACGCACAGAGCGACGGCCATGGGTTCGGTACACCCGATGGCGGGAACCACCTCCCGCTGGATGAGCGCAATGATGCGCTGACGTTCGGACTGAGGAATCATACGATTCGTTTTTGTGTTTTTCTGTATTGTTACAAAGATAACAAAATTTCGCTATCTTCGCACCACTTCACATGACTCGCCGATGGAAAAGCCCGAAAACCGACCCTGGAAGGTCATCTCCAGCGAATACCTCGCCCGCCGGCCGTGGTATACCGTGCGTCACGAGTGCGTCGAACTGCCCGACGGACGCCGCATACCCGACTACTACGTCTTCGAATACCCCGATTGGGTGAACGTCATCGCCATCACGCCCCGACGCGAATTTGTCTTCGTGAGCCAGTACCGCCACGGTCTGGGCGAGACGGCCTACGAACTGGTGGCCGGCGTGAGCGAGCCCTCGGACGCCTCGATGCTCGACGCCGCCCGGCGCGAGCTGCTCGAAGAGAGCGGCTACGGCGGCGGCAAGTGGCGCGAACTGATGGTCATCGCCCCCAATCCCGCCACGCAGAACAACCTGACCCACTGCTTCGTGGCCGAAGGGGTCGAGCGCATCGGCGAACAGCACCCCGACGCGACGGAGGACCTCCGGGTCCATCTCTTCACGGAGGCCGAGGTCCGCGAACTGCTCGACCGGGGAGCCATCCGCCAGGCGCTCATGGCAGCACCGCTGTGGCGCTACTTCTGCGAACTGGGAGGGCAACCGGCCGAGAAGCCGGAGCAATAACACCCTTTTCCGCCCCCTCCGTCAGCCCGACAGCCCAGACGGCCCCGACAGCCTCGACAGCCCGACACAGCCCCGACAGTCTCAACCGCCTAACAGCCTCAACAGTTTCAACTGTTCAACGGCCGGAGCCATGCCGGAACGCCATCCGCCCACACGGGGCCGGACAAAGACCGCAAAAAAGCGAGGAGCATCCCGATACGGGAGCTCCTCGCTTCGCTTGCGGGAGGGTCTATCGCCTACCGCCCCACGCTCTGGGCCAAAGCGAAGAAATAACGCTCCGGGTCGAGCCCCATGACCTGGAGCAGCTCGCCCGAGGCGCTGCCGCGCGTGATGGAGCGCAGGCCGTGGCCTGCCGTATAGAGGTTGACGTTCTCGGCATAACCCGCGGCATCCTGACCGCAAAGGTAACGCACATGTTCAGCGGGGATGTTGCGACCCTCGTAGACCGAGAGGTCGGCCACATAGACCAGATTGAGCGGCGCCGTCTCGACAAAGGGCTGGGCACCGGCCACCTTGCGGAAATCGCCCTCCTTGACGCGCACCAGCTTGTGGGCTTTGGCATCGTAGAGGTAGACGCCTTCGGCAAAGAAGGCATAGACGCGCAGCGGATAGAGCCCCAGCGCCGAGGGGGCGGTCAGATGGTCGTTCTCGGGACGGTTGATGCCCGCAGCGGCCCACAGCACACCCGACAGCTCCTCGAGCGAGAGGGCTTCGGGGGCGTATTCACGCCACGAACGGCGGTTCTGCAGCGCCTCGTTGATGGTCAGTCCGCTCTTGAGGTCGGGCTTTACCAGCACCACCTCGGCGGTCATCTCCACCGGAGTGCGCACTTCGGGCGTCGCCTCGGCGCTTTCGCCGGCGGCAGGACGCGAGCCGCACGACACACAGAGTGCCGCAGCGGCCAGAGCAAGGAGTTTCATCATAAGCTTCGAATATTGAGGTTTGCACAAATATACGAAAAACGCGCGAGGGTCCGGCCCTTTTCCATCGGCTTTTTCGCAGTGCGCCCCGCCAATCTTTACGGGCGGCGGGTACGAAGTCGTCCGAAAATCGCTACCTTTGCTCTACACAAGACACGCAATATGACACTCCGCGAACTTACCACACTCTATTTCTCGCCGACCGGCACGTCGCGGCGCATCGCCGAGGCGGTGGCCGACGGAATCCGTCGCACGAACGACATCGGGTACCAATGCCGCGACATCACCTTCGAAGCGGCTCCGCAGCGGGAATTCCCGTCCGATGCTCTGCTCGTCGCCGCCGTCCCGGTCTACGGCGGCCACCCCGCTCCCCTGGCGCTGGAGCGCATGAAGGAGCTTCGGGGCCACGACACCCCCGCGGTCGTCGTGGTTGTCTACGGCAACCGTGCCTTCGACCATGCCGCAACGGAGCTGGCCGACCTCCTCGCCCGGCAGGGTTTTCGCACAGTCGCTGCCGGAGCCTTCGTGGGCGAACACTCCTACTCCACCCCCGCAACGCCCGTTGCCGCCGGGCGGCCCGACGACCGCGACCTGGCCGAGGCGCGGCTCTTCGGCGAAAACATCGGCGCGAAACTCGCCGGGAAGGGACCCGAGCCTGTCAACGTCGCACGGCTGCGCAACCCGCGCACCCCGCTGCTGCCGCTGCTGCGCCTCCTCGGCTTTTCACCCCGGAAACT